>Ga0208379_1000090_pt1 | contig 42100 bp, 43 predicted proteins | sample CryBogCBE02Aug07_FD_184559 | JGI IMG/M metagenome (GOLD analysis project Ga0208379, IMG submission 184559) | Freshwater microbial communities from Crystal Bog, Wisconsin, USA - CBE02Aug07 (SPAdes) | ecosystem: Environmental > Aquatic > Freshwater > Lake | place: Crystal Bog, Wisconsin, USA... | reverse complement strand
ATGATGGCACAACTAACCCCGCTTCTCCTATCAATGCTTACATCCAATCATCCGACTTCGATATTGGTGATGGTGACAAGTATGGGTTTGCTTGGCGCATGATTCCTGACGTGTCGTTTGACGGCTCCAATGTGAATGATCCGTCTATGTACATGACGCTGCTGCCTCGTCAAAACCCCGGCGCTGCTTACAGCACCACTATTTACCCAACGGTTGCCAGCACCCAAGACTACACATCTGCACCTTTCTACGGCACACAACAGTTCACCCAACAGATCAATATTCGGGTGCGCGGTCGCCAGATTGCAGCGGTGTTTGGCTCCAACACGCTGGGCACGCAGTGGCAGGTTGGTATTCCTCGGATGGACGTTAGACCAGATGGACGGAGAGCGTAATGGCAAATGCAAACGTAACGCAGCCTCGACTGCAAAGTGCCCCTGCAGAATACGATCAGGTGTGGATGAACAACTTGGTCAGCCAACTTCGCTTGTACTTTACGCAGATTGATAATGCTGGGCCGATGGTAGCGGCGTCGTCAAATATTGGAACGACCAGTGTAAAGTCTGGTTTAAATTTCTCCCACCCCAATCCGAGTAACCCAAATAAATTCGTTTCCAGCTTGCCAACACAGGCGGATTTGTCTAACCTACGCAGTGGGGACGTTTACTACGACACATCGGCAAACAACGTGCTAAAAATGAAGCCTTAAGCTATGCCTACAATTTCAGCTAGGAATATGGCGTATGATGATTTTGAGGACTCTAATATAGGCTCCTCAGGTTTGGCTGCGCTTCCCGCAGCACAAACGGTATCTACTCCTGCTCCTGCTCCTGCTCCTGCTCCTGCTCCTGCTCCTGCTCCTGCTCCTGCTTCTCAGTATGGCAACATGTCTTCGTTAGGTTGGAGCAACCTGACCCCCGATCAGATTGCCAACATTGGCACATACAGTGAAACAATTCCCGGCCTGCAGGCGCAGTACGACTACAATGGAAACTTGATTAGCTACGGCGGAGGCCAAAACGGGATCACATACGACACGCAAGGTCGGATTACAAGTGGTCTTGACAATAATTACGGCTACAGTGTTGACCCCAATACAGGCAACATCACAAGTAAGGCAGCGGTGGGGGGTGGTGGCGGTGGGTTTTTTGGCGGTATATTTAAATCACTAGCACCGATCCTAACCCCCATTGCAGATATCGCCGCAGTTGCAACAGGTAACCCAGAACTAATCCCCCTTATCAATGGGGCATCTACAGTAGCCCAAGGTGGTAGTCTTGAAAAAGCATTAACCAACGCAGCAGTTGGTTACGTTACAGCAGGAGCTGGTGGAGTTTTAGGGGATGCCTTAACTAGTGCTGGTATTACAAGTCCGCTTGCCCAAAGTGCAATCACAAACGCGGCTACCCAATTAGTTACTACGGGTAGCGTAGACCCCACAAAGATTGCAACTGGCGCGCTCCTTGGCGCTGGGGAAAACGCAGCTCTTAATGCTGCAGACATAACTGACCCTACTGCTACGGCGGTTTTAAAAAATGCCACTAACCAGCTGGTAAATACAGGGTCAATTAACCCCACGTCTTTACTCACATCTGCAGCAGGGGCAGCAGCTAACCAATACGCAAACCAACCCCCAACCCCAACGGACATGACGGGGTTCTATACGCCCCCAGTATCTGGGGCCCAGCCGGGGGATGCAAGCATCCCACAAGACCCAACATCTTCGCTATTCCCCATAACAGACCAGCTTGGGATCAATGACTACACACAACCAGTCGATCAAATTGCTGCACAAACTCCGGTAGTCACTCCTCCGCCTCCACCCCCTGCTACATTTACCCCGCCTGAACCTATTCAGCCAGCTGCCCCTGCGCCGGTAGATATCATACCCCCACCAGATTTAACAAGTGGGATAGATACAACTCCACCGGCTCCTCCGCCACCGGCTCCTCCACCTACGCCTCCCGAGCCAGTAAATACTACAACTGACGATAGCGGGAATACAGTACACACGTTTGACGACGGTAGCACGCTGACTTTAGATAGCAATGGAAACCCAGTTGATGCTACTGGTGGGGCAGTTGCGCCCCCCAGCGAGGCTAGCAGTCCCGCCCCTGCCCCTGAAGAACCTTTGCAAACGGTTGAGGTTACTGCCCCACCTGCAGACAATACAATTCAACCAGTTGAACCGGAGCCAGTAGAGGTTGGACCTCTGCCGGATTTAACCAGCCAAATTGATACTACCCCTGCTCCGGCTCCGGCTCCGGCTCCGGCTCCGGCTCCGGCTCCGGCTCCTACGCCTGCTCCCGCTCCCGCTCCCGCTCCCGCTCCCGCTCCCGCTCCCGCTCCCGCTCCTGCTCCTGCAGCTAAAAAAGCTGCTCCGGCTCCGGCCCCATCCCCCGCAAGTTCTGGGTTGGATGTGTTGGGGTTACTAGGACTCCTTGGGTCTATGAGCGGAAATCAAGCACCAGCTCCACCGGAGCTAGTAAACATTGGCAAACAATTTGACTTAAGTAAGATGTTTAACACTAATCCCCTATCGCCAAACACAGGGGCATCAAATACAATGGCTGCGGGGGGTTCCATCAATGACCTCTTGCGCATACTGAACTCGAAAGGTTAATCATGGCAGACGATAGTTCTTTTGACCCCGCTGACCCATACGGCAGTGATAATAGCGGTAATAACGGTTCGAGTTCGCCTGTAGTTTCTTCCACTATCCCTTCAGGAGATGGGGGTATTGGTGGCATAAATCCTAACTATAGTGATGCCTATGCTGGTGGTGTCTCTGACTTGCTTAACTCTGGCTATACAGACAATGGTGATGGCACTTTTACACAAAAAGACAGCCAAGGTAACGTAAACACCATTAAAGTTAACTCAGACGGTACATACACACAAGTAAGCTCTACTGCAGGTACTGGCGCAAACGAAAACGGCGGTAAAGGCGCTAATGCTGGCGGCGGTGGTGGTACAGCCACAAGTGGCAATCCCCTATTAGATAGTTTTGCAAAAGCGTTTGGGCTTAGCTCAGGCAATGGAAGTCTTGCTTCTTTTATTAGTGGTAACGCTGGGGCATTGACTGGCCTTGCTGCACTTGCTGCGCTGGCTAGCGGAAACAAAACAACCACTGCAGGTTATAAAGGTTCAATCCCTAAGCTGACTGCTACCCGTCAACAAATCAATCCTGCAGCCGCCCCCGGCCAAAGCCGCCAATACTTTACTGATACCCAGTACACCCCCCAAGATTCGGCTAGCGTAGCCGCTGCCCAGCAAGCTGCCGCTCAACAAGCAGCTCAAATTCAAGCTGCCCAACAAGCGCAAGCCCAACAACAAACACAGGTTCCTGCAATGGCAATGCCTTGGGCACAAAAAGCCGCTACTGGTGGCATCATGGGTTACGCTGGCGGTGGTGATACAGATAAAGACCGTTACCCTACACACGAAGAAGCAGTGGCTGCGTTTAATGCAGCTTACCCAACTCCTAAATACAACCAACCGGAAGAACGTGGTCCTATTGCCCAAGCCGCACACGACTTGATGGTGCAGTTCCATCTGCTGCCAGATAGCACCCCCGGTACTATTTCTCCTGAATCCCAACGTGCATCGGTTTACGGTACTAGTCAAATAGGCCACGCTGCAGGTGGGGTTATGGGGTATGCTGATGGTGGCTCGGCGCAAACCCCACGGTATCTGCAAGGTACGACTGACGGGATGGCCGACCAAATTCCAACATCAATCGACGGTAAAGACCCAGCCCTGCTTAGCCACGGTGAATTCGTGGTTCCTGCAGACGTTGTATCTCATCTAGGCAACGGCAACTCTGACGCTGGCGCAGAGCAACTCTACAAGATGATGGACAAAGTACGTATGGCCCGCACGGGCACTAAGCGCCAAGGCAAGCGTATTAACCCTGATAAGTTCACCCCCGGCGGTATTGCAGGCTACGCAGAAGGTGGCACAGTTAAACACTTTGCAACTGGTGACTCAGTTAGCAGCCCTTCGGCTGGCACTTCGACTTCCTCTACCCTGTCCCCTTGGGCTGGTGATTATGTAACCCAAATGCTGGGGCAGGCTCAGGCGCTGGGCAACCAGTCGATGCCTGTGTATCAAGGTGAATTGGCTGCTGGCCCTTCGGACTTGCAAAACCAACAAGCCGCTGGCTTGTCTCAGTTGTACCAAACTGGCCTGCAACCCACGCAGTTCACTAATCAGTATCAAGCCCCCGGAGCCTATAACCAAGGGCAATACAACATGCAGTCTGTGTACGGACCACAGCTGCAGAACTACCAAATGCAGCAGCCCCAAAGCATTAATGGGGTCCAAGCGCAAGCTGCTCAAATGAGCAACGCACCTACGGTTAATGCTGCAGGGTTTAACCAACCTTCAAATGTAAATGCTCAACAGGTAAACGCCCCAAGTTTAAATAACTTATCTATGCAGGCGGCTCAAAATGTAAACGGCCCCAGCCTGCAAAACTACCAAATGGGCCCTGCTTCGCAAGTTGGCACACAAGACTTTACGTCTGCCGGAACTGCGCAGCAGTTCATGAACCCCTACCTGCAGCAGTCTTTAGACCCACAAATTGCGCTGCTCCAACAGCAACAAGGCATTAGCCACCTCAATAACTTGAAAGCACAAACTCAAGCTGGGGCTTTTGGCGGTAGCCGTGCGGATGTACAAAATGCTTTGGAAAACCAATCTGACCAAATGGCTATGTCCAATTTGATTGGACAAGGTTACAACACTGCCTATAGTCAAGCTCAACAGCAGTTCAACGCACAACAACAAGCCAACCTGCAAGCACAACAAGCCAACCAACAAGCTGGTTTAACTGTCGGCCAACAAAACTTGGGCGCTAACATGCAGACCCAAAACCTCGGCGCAACGCTGGGCCAACAAGCTGCACTGGCTAACCAAGCTAATCAACAACAAGCCAACCTGCAGAACTTGTCCGCTGGTCTTCAAACCCAAGGGCTGTCTGCACAAACTGGGCTGCAAGCACAACAGCTCAATCAGGCGTCTAACCTGCAAGCTGGCTTGGCTAACCAAACTATGGGCTACAACACGGGTTTACAAAATGCCCAACTGCAGCAGCAAGCTAACTTGGCTAACCAATCTATGGCGGGTCAATACGGACTGCAACAAGGCCAGTTCAACCAAGCAGCCAACATGAATACTGCGGCTAACCAACAAGCTGCAAATCTAGCCAACCAACAAATGGCCTACAACACGGGCAATACTAACCTGCAAGCATTGTTGGGTATTCAAAGTCTGGGTTCTGGTCAAAATATGCAGAGCCAACTGGCAAACCAGCAGTACAATTTGTCAACCCAACAAGCTCAGCAAGCTGCAAATCAATTTGCTTATCAACAGCAAATGCAAAACGCGCAAAATCAAGCTCAGTATGGGTTGGCTGCACAGCAAGGTCAGTCCGCTGCAAATCAAGCATCGGCAAACTTTGGTTTAGCTACACTGGGCGCAATGGGTACTGCAGGTGCTACTCAACAGCAAATCCAGCAAGCTCAAGATACGGCTGCGTACAATCAATTCCAACAACAGGCTCAGTACCCCTATCAACAGCTGCAATTCCAACAAAGCATGCTGCAAGGTCTGCCAATTTCTACGTACGCTAATACGACGAATACTAATCCGTTGAGCCAAATTACTGGGACTGTTGGTGGTTTAGGCAATCTTTACAATACCTTTAGCAAAGCTGGCGGTTAATAAGGACACATCATGCTCGGTACACCTTCTGTTAATGATATTGAAAGCGCCTACGGTAGCCAGCAAGGTTTGCAGTCGCTTAGCCAAAAAGTGGCGCAAGAACCTAAGGGCCCTGCGGGTTTGCCCTCAGACCTAAAAGACCTGATTGCCCTTGATGACCTGCAGCAACAAATGCAGAGCGCCCAGACGCAACAGAACTTGCAAAACCCTACTAACATGCCTACAGTAGCGGACCAACTAAAGCAAAAAATTATGGCTATGGAACAAGCAAGACAGCAGCAGGCAATGATGGCCCGTGCACAGCAACAAGGGTTCCGTCCCCAAGGCTACGGTCAATACCAGCCAAGTGCAATGCAGATGCAGCCTATGCAACCTACACAGGGTATGCCCCAGCAACCTCAACAAATGCCACCCCAACACGCTGCTGGTGGTGGGTTAATGCACGCCCGTATTCCGGGCCATATGTTCCACTTCTCTCAAGGTGGAATTTTGCATTTTGACGAAGGCGGCGCAGCAGATAACCTGCCCGACTCAATGATTCCCAAGGTTCAGCAAGCTGAAACCCCAAGCACTCCTTTGACATTGGGCGTGCCAATCACAAATGCAGACCAGCAAAATATTTATGCCGACTTGTTCTCTTCAAAAGACCCCGGTGTAAAACGTGTTAAAGAACAGTTAAAAGCCCAAGAGCAAGAATATCTGCGGGCAATTGCTAAAGACCCAAATATGGGCGTGCAAAACCAACAAGCTGTTCAAGCAGACCAAATGGCACAGGCAGCACAAGCTGCCCCTCAAGCTAACCCAGCATTACCTGCAACTGGTGCAGGCGCAGGCCGTGGTGTTCAAGGTGGCCCCAATGCGGCTCAATTAGGCTTAGGGGCTATTGCCCCCGAAGCTCAGCCCGGAGCTCAACAAGCTGCTCCACAAGCTGCTCCACAAGCTGCTCCACAAGCACGTCCCCCTGTCGGGGCTCCCGTAGCTGCTCAACCCGGCGCACAAAAGGCTACCTCATGGGTTAACCCATATGAAGCCGCAGTAAATGCAGCCCATGAAGCAGGTAAATCCTATGAAATGGGGATTCAAAGCATAAAAGACCACTTAGCGGACCAAGCTGAATTTGATAAAGCTAATGGGGTAGATCGTAAACAAATTTACGAAACCCATAAGAACGCATTAGCACAAATTGATGCCGCACGTGAAGCAGCTAATGCCGCACACGAACGCGCTAATAAAGCTCAAGGTTTGGAAAATGTTTGGTATACCTTAGCCAATATGCGTGGTGGTCGTGCAAGCGATGCACTGGCTAACTCTGCAATAGCAGGACAAAACCGCGTTGACCAACAACGTGCCGCCGAAGAAGCCTACCAGCAGCAAAACATGATTAACATGATGAAGCAGCAGGCAGCTAAGCAAGCTTTAGATGACGCACAAATTGCACTTTCTCGTGGTGACTTTAAAGGCTGGCAAGATAACACCACCAAGGCTAAAGAAATTAATGCAGGCATTTACAAAGCTGGTCTTGAAACCCTTACTAGCTCTGCTAATCGTGCTGAAACTGTTCAGGGCCGTAAAGAAATCGCAGCAGATAATCTTGCTATGCGTAGACAACTTGCACAGGGCCAACAGCAACAACATGAAGATATCATGCAACAACGCATGGACCAAAAAGAAGCTGATCGTGAAGCTGGGTTCTCTAAACAAGCTATGTCTTTGGCTATGGGCGCAGCCACTAAAGCATTAGCTGACCCGATGAATATGACTAAATACAAAGGCATGTCCGCAGAAGAAGTTGCTGCAAGCATGTACCCACGTATTTTGCAGGGGCTAAAAACCGGCGCTATGGGGGAAACCGCTCCCGCTAATTCAGCGCCTGCTAATGCAGTAAGTTATTTAACTGCAAACCCAACAAAAGAAAATAAAGAGTTCTTTAAGTCTAAATACGGATATCTGCCCCAAGGGATTTAATCATGGCGACAAACCCATTTGACCAGTTTGATCCCCCTGCACGACCTACTAAAGCTACCGCAAATCCATTCGACCAATTTGACGAAGTTAAAGCCCAAACCCCCGCAGGGTTCTCTGCGCCCAACTTAGGTCTTGCCGCACTTTCTGGGTTTACTGGGGCGGCTAAAAGCTTAACGGATGTTTTTGGCGCAAATAACTACGTTTCCCGCAAGCTAGGCGAAGCTGAACAATATCTAGAAGAGGCCAAGACCCCAGAGCGTAAAGCTGAAATTGCCCGCCGCCGACAAATTGAAGAAGAAGCCAATAAGTCCGGTGACTATGGCAAGATGGCTAGTGCATATCTTGGGGCGTTTAAAGAAGCCCCACTGGAAACTCTGGCCGGTTTAGGCGGTGCTGCGGCTCCATTTATTCTTGGGGGTGGCGAGTCCTTAGCTGCTCGTGCTGCTTTGACCGGTGCTGGTGCAGCTATGGGTGCAGGTAGTGCTAAAGGCGCTATCTATGACTCGGTGTACAACGCTAGTCGTGCTGCTGGGGATTCTGAAGAAGTTGCCCGCGCTAAAGCGGACAAAGAACAGTCGTATTCTGAGCACCCACTGGGCATTGCAACTGCAGCAGGTTTAGGTATTGGTTCTGCGGTAGCTGGTGCTGCCCAAACAGCAAATGCTGCTATCCGTAAGCGTCTGGGGCAAGAAGTTGCTGAAAAGGCGGTTGATTCCTACACTAAGTCTGCAGCAAAAGAAGCCACTGCTATGGGCGCACAAAGCGCCCAACAACAAGCACTGCAAAATCAAGCACTTACAGGCGCAGGTTATCAAACCCCAACAGGTCAAGGCGTCCTCGGTGCAGGTCTAACGGGGGCTATCTCTGGCGCTGCCTTTGGTGCTGGTGCTAAGTTCTTGCACCCCAATGTCAAGGAAGTCCAAAAGACTGAGGGCGACATTGCACCTGAGATTAAACCTACAGACCCACTGGCTAAAGTTGACCCCAACACCTCCTATGCGGACCTGCATAAAGAGCTGGCTAGCCTGCGTTCACAGGAACAAACCCCTGAAGTTCAAACCCGTGCCGCACTGATTGCAGATCACATTAAAGACCGTGACATTGCTGCGCTCCAACAAGAACGTACCCAACAACAGCAAGAACAAGCTGACGCACAAAAAGCAGCGGGTAGCGCTTTTACCCAGCCAAACCAACGTATTCTGTCCCGCACAGAACCAGAAACCCAAGCGTCCATTCAGGCTGCACAACCTGCGGGTCCTCGGGTTCAGGGTGATTTATTTGCAGACCAAAACCTGCCTACAGAAGCGCCCCCCACAACGCCTTTAGCTACTGTACCCCCACAAACGCCGCAAGCACCTATTGCTGTGCAGCCTAACCAGTATCAGTACAAAGCGCCCTTGCGGAACCAAATTAAGCCCGCAGACCTTCCCGTACCCCAACCACTCCCAACCAAAACGTTGGGGGAAATGATCATTAAACCTGAGGACATCACAAATACTGGGGTGGAACATGGTCCGGGCGTAGCTAGGTGGATGCAAGATAATATCGTTGGTCGCACGCTGCCAGAAGTTCAGGATATGGTTAAAAAAGACCCAACCCTGCTGAGCGGTAAAGGGCAGCGTGCACAAGTCTTGAAAGAACTGCTTAACCCCGCACCTGAGGTAGCACCATATAAGGAAGCCGAAAATGTTGCAAAACCTGTCAGTGAATCAACTGGAACAAGCGCTGTCGTGGCTAGCCAGCCCGATACAGGAACCACCACCGCAAAGCCTGCCGGAGTTGAACCCAGTGGAGTGGCAGTTGCTCAGCAACCTGCTGGAAAACCTGTTGTCGGAGAAGGACCACAGTCCGGTGCATTAACAGCGCAAAAACCAAACTATGCGCACATGGGCACTAATGAGCTGCAACAAACTCTTGAAAATGCAAACACAACAAATCATGCATTAGATTTGGCCGCAATCGGCAAACATTTTGGCCCCGAGGCGGCTGAAGCGTACGACAAGATGAACAACCGCCAACGAAATGCTTGGTGGGATAAAAATGCTACTGAGGCCCTTGAAAGAGATTCTTCTGTATTTAAAGGGGTCAACGAAGAAGAAATTGGGGCGCATATTGACGCAAGAAATAGGTTAGACGATTCTTCAGCCAAAGCATTAGGCAATTCAATTGGCCTAATGTTAATAAATTCGGATCAAGCTGAATACATTGGTTCGCCTGAGTACGGCGCTGTACGTCATGCAATAAATATTGCTAGAGAAAAAGGATTTAATGAAAGTGAAGTTTTAGCAGCGGCTAAGCAGCGTGCTAGGGAATGGGCAGGTTCGGACGCAGCAGAATTATTCCCAAATTTGTTTAAACAAACAGGTACTACCACTTCCACATCCACACAATCTCCGGCTATTCAAACTGTAACCCTTAGGGGCGGTGACCGCGAAGCGGGTATTCGTGACCGTCTGCAGCAAGTTATCAATGACCAAACTGCAAGTAAAGCTCAAAAACGCGCAGCGTTTGAGCACATGGATAACCTTGATAAAACTTCTACCCAAACGGATGACGCACATAACGGTAAGATGAACTTGGTAGAGGACTACCTTAACAAATACCACCCCGCAGAGCCTACGGATGAACAGCGCCAAGCAGAAGCTGCCAAAGTACAAGCTGCCCCTGAAGCTGCTCCCAAGCCCACTGCAGTAAACCCAAGTATGCAGGGTAAAAAACTTACTGAAGTTACGTTACCGGATGGCAGTACACATCAAATTGCTCGACTAAACAATAAAGAATCTGATGGGTTTGCAGGTTGGCATGATGCCAACGAAACCTTAGAAAATAGCTACCTTGGCGATACTAAAGAAGAAGCCATTAACGAACTTGCGGAACGCAAACGGCAACTTGCTAGCCGTAATTCTGTAGCCCCAGAAGGCAAAGAAGGTCAGACCCTAGAAGAATTCCAAGACTATATTAAAAATAAAAAAGGAATTTTTGGTTTTGCTTTGCGCCGATTAATGGCAACAGGTAAGCTAAAACTTGAAGCTGAACACCCTGATGACCCACATCGAGGCGGTACGTTTGACGGTAAAACAGTTACGCTGTATGCCAAACCTATTTCTAAAGGGCTTGAGTTCCCCACAATACTGCATGAAGTAGCAGCACACATGGGTATGAAGAAGCTGCTTGGGGACAAAGCGTATGAAAGCATAATTGATCGCATACAAGCTTTAGTTGATGCGCCAAAAGGCAGTGCAGAACGCAAATTAGCACAAAAAGCATTTACCCGAATTCCAGAATCAGATTTAGCACGGGGCGCTGAAGTTGGTAGGGATGAACACCTTGCTTACTTTGTTGAAGAATTGCTTAACTCAGAACAAAATGGTTCGCTGCCAAAAGTAGGCCCCTTACGTGTTTTGTGGGACCGAATCAAAGCCCTTACGGTTAGCGCACTTAACCGAGTAATGGGTACAAACTTTGGTGTCCAACACTTTACACCCGATCAAATTGGTACGTTAGCTAAAGCTGCGTTCCTTAAAGAAGCATTATTTAAACCTAAAGGTGAAGCATCACCAAACACATCACGTAATTCTGTAGTTAAGCAAGCCGTGCCTGCAAGCATTGAGCGCGATGCTGCGTATCTGAAGCCAAAAGAAACCAGTGCAATTGGTGCAGTCAAGTCGATGTACCAAGGCTCAAAAACAGCGCTAACTGGCCCTAAAGAAATCGGTACTATCACAAAAGTTCGGACGCAAGTTACGGACGCCTATGCGTCAGTGAAGAACCGCATCCAAGAAGCCTATGACCAAGGCATGATGGCTAAGCTAGGCAAGGCCGACCCACGGATTACCGTGCAGCAGGCTAAGGATACAGACCGTATGCTGCAGCCCATCTTTGAGCGTGGCGGTTTGGAAATCAACCCAGTGACCCGCCAGTTGGAAGTCACGGACGCCGCTGGGAAACCTAAAGATATCCTGAACCATGTCAAGGACTACGCTGCTGCAACAGGCCGGGATTATGAAACCGCCTACGCCAACGCAAGCCACATCCTTGAAGGTTTGCGGGTTGCAGATTTAATTAAGCAAAATGCCACCCAAGGCACGGAGTTTGTTATCCATAAAGGCTGGCGAAATGCTGATGGTAGTTTTAATACTGCCAAGATCAAGGACGCTGAGACTGCTTACCGTAACAGCCCAGAACTGCAGAAGATCAACAAGATCATGGATGATTTCCGTATCCGGTTGGTTGACCTGATGGAAAAAACTGGGCGTTTAAACGAGCATGATGCCAAAGTTTGGCGTGAAGTGTCGCACTACGTGCCGTTTGACCGTGAAGGTAAAAACATTGAAGCATTTGCTAAAACCTTTACAGGTTCTAAACGCACAGGCCGTAAAGGTCTGGCCCAACTGGGGGCCTTGCCAAAATTAATTGGTTCTTATGAACGCTCAGTCGGTAACGTCTTTGAGAATTACTACAAGACAATGGGCTGGATGGTTGACCAAGTTTCCAAACAGAACGCCAACTCGCACATGCTGGACACGCTGGTCGATTTGGGTATCGGCAAAAACATTGGCATGAATGAGGCTAACTCCCAAACTGGCTACACTGCGCCAATCTACCGCAAGGGTGTTAAAGAGTTTGTGGACTTACCGTCTGCATACGATGCGTTGCCCTTCGTTGATAAAGCTGCACCAAAACGTTGGTACGTAGCTGCAATGGGTAAGGTCGCCCCAGTGACCCGTAAGTTTGTGACTGCCAACCCAGCGTTTGCAGCCAAGCAGGTGTTTGAAGACGTGCAAGGCGCATTGATAACATCTAACGTCCATAACCCAGCACGATTTATTGCTGAGTCGTTTGGCAACTTTGGTAGGTTAACCTTCCATGAATTGAAGGGCTATGCCGGAGACCTGACTGGTCGCACATCCAAAGTGCATGATATGGAGCGCCAGATGCGCAACATGGGGCTAGCAGGTGAAGTTGATTACACCTCATACAACCCCGGCGAGGCTATGATGTACGGCATGGGTATCCGCACTCGCGGCCCAGTTGCTAACTTGGTTCATCGCCTTGAGCGCATAACACATGGTTCAGACTTGGCAGTTCGTAAAGCTCTGTACGACGATGAGTTCCGTAAGAGCAAGGACTCGCTCATGGCTACACAAAAAGCCCGTGAGTTAATCAACTTCCGTAACGCCGGGGCTAACACGCTGATGCGCGACTTGGTGTCGGTTGTGCCGTTCTTAAACTCTACTGCACAGTCTTTGGACATTATGTACCGTGCAGCCACCGGAGTGGATGCACCCAGTGGTTTGAGCCGTGATGCTGCTAAAGCTTTGTTCCGTAAGAACATGGCAATCTACGCAGGTATGGCTCTGGCCTATGCAATGGCTAAGAGTGGGGATGAAGAGTACGAGAAGATGAACCGCCGTATGCGGGACAATAACTGGGTTGTGGGTGATGGAGTTCGCATCCCAATTCGGGGCGACATGGCTATTGCTAAAGTTGCTATTGAAAACGCAGTGGGTTACTTCCACCGTCAAGGCACACCTGAGGAACAACTGGCAAGCGAAGCAGTGAAAACCGCTATGGCTTACGCATGGTCACAAACTGGTGAACGTGTTGCTGCAGCCCCCATACCGCTGGCCGTACGCCCCCTGCTTGAAATTGTTACTAACCATTCGTTCTTAACTGGGCGCGAACTGGAAGGTACGTACCAGCAGACCCTGATGCCCCACGAGCGCCAGAACAATGCGACATCGTTCCCTGCCAAGGCTCTGTCCAATGCAATCTATGAGTTCACCAAAGGCCAGTTCGGTTTAGATATTTCCCCGATCAAGATTGACCAAGCGGTTAACGGTTACTTCGGTGCTGTCCCTGCAGTCGTCAATTTGCTGACGGACTCTATGCTGAATCCCGGCTCGGTCGATCGCCCCATGTCTAAATGGATGGGCATCAGCGGCTACGCTTACGATGAGTCCAACTTGTCCAACCCCGTGGATGAGTTCTATAACTTGCAAGAACGTACGTTACCTGTCCTGAAGACTTTGCAAGACTTGACCAAGCGTGACCCCGAAAAGGCCATGCAGTTTGCACAAGATCACCAGCAAGAGTTGGCTTTGGCTAAGCCCGTGCAACATGCGCTGTCTCAGCTATCTAAAATCCGCCAGTATGAAAACATCCTCAAGAGCCCCCGTGGTGCTGAGATTGAACCCAACATGGCAGAGCGCCAACGCCAACTGACTGAGTTGGCTCGGACTAGGAATGAGATGGTCGGCTGGGTGCGTGAAGCCGAGAAGATGGTGCGTCAGTAAGTACGCCAGACCCGTACCCCATAGCGATCGTATTCGCATCGGGGGCGGGCATCAAACTCATAGCCTAGAGCCGCAGTTACCGGTTGCAGTGCTTCTAGCACCTGCTTAGGAGTTGCAGTTGTCGGCAGGAAGAAAGAGTTGTGGGGGCCCAGTTGCCCCCACGGTATAAAGAACGGTGTTCCTTGTACAACCAGTACCTCAGATATCGAGTTCTGGTTCGGCTTCTTCTGGCTTTTCTGGGATGAAGGCTGATTCTTTAAAGCCAAGGGCATCTCCATCAAATACATAGCAACGGACTTGGATGCCGCCCAAACCGCCTAGCGCCCCTGAACCAATACGAACTGGAACAGACCTGCCTTCGTGCTTGAGCAAACCACTCTTGGTCATGAGCAATACGCTTTCACGGACATCCACCTGCTTCCTACTAAAAAAGTTTCGTAGTTCTGCAGCGGGAATTGTAAGTTCCTTAGTCGTTGGGCAGTAGCGCATTTTAAGTTCACCTCGGGGCGAGATGATCGGAGCCTGCGGAACTGAACCAGTGGACTTGGCAATAACTAATACGTTATTAATGTTTTCATTCACAAAGGCCGCTAGGGTTTCCTGAGCCACGATATTGAGATCGCCAACGCTTGCTTTGGTATGAGCCCGTGCACGTTGCACTTCGTTCGTTGCATACTTGTAAACCCGTGGGATGTCAATCTCATGCAGACCCAACTTCTGTGCAATCAACGCACCCACAAAGCAGCAAGCCAAGTAAACAGAGAAGTACCGATCGGTCTGGTCAATATCCAGTTCCTTGTCAATCTTCTGCTGCATATCAAACAACGCAGTCCTGATCGAATCCATGTTGGCTAGGACGTGCTGAATAAAGATCGGGCCCGCCACGCCGTAGTTGTCTGACAGCTTGTTGAATACTTGGTCGATCTCTTGTTTTGTAGCGCCCCGATATTGTCTAAGCGTAAGTTCTAACACACGGCGTAACTCACCGTCTGCAGTGCTCTTGATCTGTTGCAGGGCGTCCACAACCGAGTGGTTACCTGAGGTCACAGTAAAGTTGCACCATGTAGTCTTGTTCTCCCGCAGCTTATTGCTTTGGTTATCCATGCGGTGTTTGCCACGGCCTGAACTAAACCCGTACGACATAGAGGACAAGTTCTCTGAAGTCTCATTGGTGATTTCGTCAATCGTGAAGCACAGGCTGTTCATCATGCCAAGCATCTGCATCTTGGAATTCATGGTGTCGTCCTGCTTCATCAGCAGGGTATCAGGCTCACCAAAGATTGAGTTAATTACCATCTGGGCAGTTGACTTGCCCGAGCCTGAGCCGTTGAACTTCAAGTGCAGTTGCATACCACGAATAGTCTTGATGTCCATGAGCCGCAGTAGGGGTGAGCCAAACCCTGTGAAGAACGCCAAGGCATGTGACTCAAGTTCGGGGCGGTTATAGAAGTTAACGATCTTCTTCCACTCTTCCAATGTGCCACGTGGTTTAAACAAACCAGCAAACTGTCTGGTCGTGCTGGTCGGGGGCGCAAGCTTAGTTGTGCTGGGGGTGTACTCGATTTCACCGATCACAAAGCCTGACATGTCAGGAGTCCACCCCATCTGACTGCGGGTGCGGTTTGCTGCATATTTATCCTGCAGCTTCTTTATTGATGATGCAAAGTAAGCCATAAGTGTATTGATCTCCTTGCCATAAACAACTACCCCGTTCTTGACTAAGGTGTCCCTAAGTTTCTCTGGGCTAAACAAACTGGTAACAGGGGCGTAGAACCTACGCACACCGTCCATCTTCATATGCAGGTTGATGCCAACCAACTCACCCTCGCCTGTGCCATGCTCGTCCAGATCAAAGAACCGTTCAGTCAGATACAGGTCTTGTGGGTAAATTTCAACCTGATCTTCGTTGCCGTCTTTGTCCTGCACTTTTCTATATACCCCTCCATTTGCACCACGGAAATATGGGAACGGATAGGCAGGGATGCTCAGCGTGATCGCAGGGGTAACTTCGTCCGCTGGCTTTTCAATGATGTACGTGTCATTATCGGGAACCGTTTCTTCTACGATTCTGCCAAGGGCGATCGGGCTACTGACCAAGTGTTTGCAACCCTTGCAACCTTCAGAATAATTCTCCCTATACCACTGGCAAGTGTAAGGGCCTTTAGTTTCAGCAGCTTTGGCTTCAGTATCTTCTGCCGTATAACTTGGGTGCGCCTTGGATATCTTATGGATAGCCTTGGCTCCGTCTTCGCAACGTACAGCGATCGACAGTGCTGCCCGCCATAGGGGTTCTTCAAGCGTAGCAGCGTTTACTAATGCGTTTTTAATCTGTGCACAGCCGGTTTCACCCATGCTGCGCTTAACAATCTTTGTGAATGACGACTTAGGGTATTCACCCCCTGCAATGTCGTTACTTGTTTCGTCCATACCAAACTGCTTGGCAAAGGACAAGTCCATCGCTGGCTGCGGTAGCGCCGCAGTAAACACTTCAAAGGGTGTTACTAACCCTTGGTGCATTATTTGTACAGGTCGTGCTTGATCGTTTTTATAGTTGTTCGTTCCGGGAATACGCAGGATACGAGCGCGGTCAGTAGTTACCGCTGGGTCAGCATAAAGGTTGTGTTGTTTGCAAAGTTGTTTGAGCGCCTTGGCGTAGCCGTACCAAATATCAGACGGTACATTCGTATCAAGAGGCCAGTACACATGTAGCCCATTACCCGAGTTAACCACGGTAGGGCTTGGCAAATTAGTTGCTTGCAAAAACGCATTGAGCGCCTGTGCAGCTTCGGGTTGGTCAGCGTACGGCTTACCTTCCCCACAGTCTAGGTCAAGAAAAAATGAGCGCAGAAAAAGTGAGTTATCTGCTTCCCGCTTGGACATCAGTTTGAATGAAGCCAACGCAAAATATGCATCAACACCTTGGGAATTCAGCCCAATACCAACTTCATCAACGTCTTCAATCGTCCTATGAAACGACTGCTTGATCTTACCCGCACGGATACCGACTGTGCAGTAGTGCCCTTCAGTGGGCAATATAGTTGTCAGAAAATCATTCACATAGCCTCGGCATAGCTAAGAGGGAAAAAGGGCGGCAAGTCTCCCTGCCGCCCACCGGATTTGGTTACTGCTGTTTAATTTGCGCTGTAACTTCAGGCATCACTGCCAGATATTTGGGGTACGGTTTTGTTCGCCCTGTCATCCAGTTGTACACAGTCGCCCGTGTAACTTTGAGCAAGTCTGCCGCTTGACTAATGGATACTGCATGTTTTATACATGCCAAGGCTAGCGCCTTGACTTCCTTGTCCAAGTCGGCTGACTTCACTCGCTGGATGAAAAGGGAGTCGTACCCCCTTACCGGTTTATTCATCGTCGTCTGTTGCCCAGTCGTTCAGGATGTCTGAGACGTTCTTAGCTACCTCAGGCTTAGGTTCAGCCTTTTGTTTCACGGTACGTTTCACGGGTTCTTTGACGGGTGCGTCCTCAACTTCTTCAGCTTCCTCATGCTTGATAGCAGGTGCGTTCTTGAAAGCCGCAGGCAGGGCAGGGGCAGTTTCGCTCTTGCTAGGAACCATCTTGAACTCAATGGCTTGCTTGGCGTCTTCGCTTTCGCTCTGAACCTTAGCGGTGTTCCATTCTTCACGAGTCAGGGGGCGCACAGCACGGAACTTCAGAACAGGCACAGCTTCGCTGGTATCAAAGCGGGCTTCGGTAACGATGCCAGTGATCGGCAGACCATGACCCTTGAGGAACTTACCAAAGGCTTGCAGACCCATCTTCTCACCCTCAGCCTTACCAAAGTAAGACTTGCTAGGCACAGACATACGGTACACGTTGCCGCTGATATCGTTTTCCAAAGTCACAGCCAAACGTTTGCTGAAGCGGCAAGCGCGGGACTTACCTTCGCCGGAGCCTTCAATGTTTTGTGGGCAACCCATGCAGGTGGGGTGCTGGGGGTTCGGCACTTCTTCGTTGGGCTTCTCACCTTCGGCAGACCAGCAAGCTGGTTTGATGTCCTTGCCTTCTTCATACTTCTCTGCGTAGAACGTGCGGGTCACGCCCTTGCCTGATGCAATGATGACGAAGTTCATGGCACGGTCTTCATTCTTGGAGACTTCTTCGCCGCCAACAATCATGCGCCATACGCCGCCCTTGATTGAGATTTGTTTACCACCGGAGTTACCAGCAATGTCGCTGGTGGTGGAGTCATTTGCTTCACGCAGGTAGTCGGGAATGACGGAGCCGGATTTGAAAAGGGTTAGGTTACTCATTTGATTTCCTTAAGTTATTTAGAACGACGAACAGTGATTGAGTACTTGGACTCAACGTTAACACCTGCAGGCATGAGCCCCGGATTTTCGGTGACAAACTGCTTGAAATTAGTCTGGGCAATTCGTCTTTCCAAAAGGTCTGGCACATCGTGCTCACGGATGAACTTGTACATACTGTCCCAGTCGCTAGTCCAGTATCGGGTTTTGACACCCCTAGTGAATGAACCAAACGGGGTCTTGCCACCGTCTTGGCCTGTAGATTTGCATACCTCAAGCAGTTCCTGCTCAATGGCTTCTAGTTGGTGGTCGAGAGCAGCTAGTTCTTCTTCCATCTGCTTCTTTTTAATTTCCTTGGCGTCACGTATCTTGATGTATACCCGCACCAATTTGCTTACATCACTCATATTGATTCCTTTGATTTGCGTTGAACGAGATTAAATTATACATTGTTTAAGGTCACATATCAAGCTCCTGTTTGTAAAGATCAACTAATCCTTGATGAAGGTCGATTTTGTTTTGCAGCATGACGTACATGCGCTTCTCAACAGGACTGCCCTGCAGGTGCGTCACTGTGACGTGATTGGTCTGACCTGCTCGGTGCGCTCGGGAGTTGGCTTGCAGGTAGATTTCTGTGGAGGCAACTGGGCCCCACCATACCACTTGGTCGGCTCGGGTTAACGTGATGCCGTGTGCAGTCGCTTGCGGTACAAGCAGAAGTATACGTGGCTCGTCTTCGGTCTGGAATTCCTTAATGATCTCTGCTCGTGTCGTAGCCGATACGCCGCCGTGGATTGTCTGCACTGTGTAGCCTTGTTTGAGGAGCGAATTTTCCACCATCTGCAGGGTGTGCCTATATGGGATAAACACTAATACTTTGTTGTCCGTCTGCTCGATCACCTCTACCAGCTCATTGAATCGGTTGGTAACATCAAACTCAACGATTTCTTTATTGTCCGTATAGACTGCCCCTTGCGAAACCTGCAAAAGTTTGTTAAGCATTGAGGCTGCGTTGACCGCAGTGATTTCTTCTCCTGCTGCAATCGTCATCATCTGCTGCTTGAGGGCGTTGTAGTATTTCGTCTGCTGCGGGGTCAGAGGCACTTCACGGTTGGAATACAGCAGGTCAGGCAAGTCCAGACACTCAGCCTTGGTAAACCGTATAGCAGGTTGCAGTATTTCATGCACTATGTTTTTGGACTCCTGCCGTGGAACCCATTTGTATTGGTTAATCTTTAACATAACCTTGTCACGGAACGAGCCAAGGAACTTAGGCACAGAGTCGGGGTTCACAAGCTTAACCAAGCCGTAGGCATCCAGCGGAGACTGCGATGCAGGTGTACCCGTCATCATCCACAAACGAGTCGTGGGTTTTAGCAAAGATGCAAGGGCTTTCCAGCGGTCGGTCGTCACGCTCTTGACTGCATTGGCTTCGTCCACAATGATTAAGTCAAACCCACCAGCCGCAAGCTCAGCGGTAACTACCTTCACGCCGTCAAAGTTAATGATGACGAACTCATAGCCGCCGTTAATTATGGCCGCACGTTTCTCACGAGAGCCTTGGGCGATAGCCACTGTGCGGTGCATCACCGTCTTAAATAAATCTGACCGCCACGCTGTGTCCATGATCGACACAGGGCACACCACCAGCACCCGCTTGACCCGCCCTTGATTCATTAGGTAGTCAGCCGCCCATGCCGCCGCACTGGTCTTACCTGTACCTGCCTCGTTAAACACGAAACAACGTGGATGTAGCGTTAGGAATCCTGCAGTGGTGCGCTGGTGATCGAACGGCTGATATACCCCCGGCCAAGCGTACTTCGCCGTGATCGGTGAGGGCACATCCTTGATACCTATATTGCGTAGCAGTTGCGTTGAGTCAAAGTCCCAGTTGACTAGGATTTGAGACATATCCCCATTCTGTTGCAGGATTTTGCTCTTGGGAATCAAGGCAGTAATTTGGTCTGCCTTGCGGGTGTTAAACAGTAGTGCGCGATTGTCGATGATTTGCATGATTAAACAATGTATAACTTATAGTGGAGAAAAATAGCTAGGTAGTTGCCTACCTAGCCAAACGCTTCTAACGAAGCAACCACGATGGAACCAATGATACCTTACTTTGAACGTGATTGTGCACGTTCTTTTTTGCTAACTTGCGAAACCAACTGCCCCTTCTTGCCACGTGCAAAGCTACGGTTAGCAGACTCGCTAACAGCCCGCAGGTTACTCAGAGCCAAGGGCTTACCCTTCTTGCTCAGGGGTTTGATATGGTCAACGTCTTCAGTGCTTGGCAGGTTGCCATGCTTGGCCTCGTATTCTTTACGGGCCTTGTTACGTGCTTCACGCATCTTGACTTGCTTGGGAGAGTCTTCGTACTTCTCTTCCCTTGCGTAATTTCGTTTAGTTGCCATGTTATTTCCCTAACATTTACCGGTACTCACACATATCATCCGTTAAAGGACAAAACTTGCACAGAGCTGACTGCTTGGGGTTCCATACGCCGTGGTCTACGGCGGCTTCAATCATGTTAGCCCTACCCGCCCATTTAGAAAAGATTTCAGGTAACTGTTCACGACTGAACTCAGCCTTAATTACATCACCGACCACCACAAAAAGCAATGCGCCCTTAACGATATCTATTTCTGGGTGGTGCGACATAACCATAGCCGCCATAAGTTCTAACTGCCCGACATCTGCGTAACGGCTAGTCTTACCAGTTTTGTAGTCGGCTAAGCGGGCAACGCCTCTCTCGCGGTCAATGGCAAGGAAGTCGGGTATGCCTCGGAACCATACGTCTTTGTCAAAAAATCCACATGGGGTGAAGTCCGAACGTATTCCCAATTTTTCTTCGCATCGTACGTCTGCACGGATTTGGGCGAGACGTTCCACGAATGGCTCGTAACTCTTAAAAGTTTCTGGAAGTGGTGTTTTATCACGAATGAACTCTTCAAATGCTTTATGCACAGCAGTCCCATAAAGGGTAGCTTCTGTGTCTTTCTGTTTGACTTGCTTTAATATACGGACGACGTGGTATTTACGGGGGCAGGATTCAAAATCTTTGATTGCCGAGTATGAATGAGCTAGTGCCATATATTTACCACGTTGATTTGACCGCTTATTCTAACAGTCGCCGTATGACAAACCAACCCCTGATTCGCAGGATAGCGGTAAATCTTTAGCCCACTTGGGTCGCCATGACATGCACTCCTCAACGAAGCGCACAGCCTCATCCCGCTCGGCGGCGGGTGCAACACAAGCCACAGCATCATGTACGGTCAGCACCACCTGATATCTTTTTGATATCCGCAGCATCTGCTCACCCACAATGATTCGGGCCACAGCTTGCGTGAAGTTCTCCACGCACTTGCCACCATAGATGTACACAGGCCGCCCCTTGGACATATAGCGCCACTGGTCTTTGTTCTCTACTGAAACTTTTTGCAAGTCTGGGTATTGAATAAACAAACCGTTAGGTAGGGAAAACCCTTTGTTCGGCACAACTTTGACTATGCCCTGTGCGTCCACCTGCGCCCCGTTGTTAAACGATAACGCTTTGAGACCTTCTTCAGCCGCTTTCCAGAGCCTAGTAATTTTCGGATATGTAGTTCGGTAAGTATCAACGATTCGCTTAGCTTCCTCGCCCGATACTTCAACACCAAAATTTTTAAGTTGTGCTTTAAACTTCGCCGCCCCCATGCCATAGCCTGCACCAAGAATCGTAGTTTTGCCGACGAATCGTTCGTCTTTGGTGATCTCCGAAACGGGCTTGCCGTAAATTGCCGACGCCATAATCTTGTAGACATCATCTTTCCTTTCAAATGCATCAACGAGGTCATGCTGACCTGCAAGCCACGCCAACGTACGTGCCTCAATCTGTGCAGAGTCGCAATCAATAATCACATAGCCTTCGGGCGGCAAGATAGCCTTCTTGATCTTCCCTGCGTTCTCCCCACGGCTAGGTAGGTTCTGCAAGTTCACAGAGTCTTGCCCCGACCAGCGGCCTGAGTGTGCACCGTAGTACCGCAGGGGCACAGGGAACAACCCACGGTCTGCCATATCAATGAACCGAGCAGTACGAGTTTCCTCAATGGTCGTCTTGTTCCCAAACCGTGCCGACACCAGTGCTTGCACGTCTACGTTCGGGTGCTCAAGTAACTCTTTGAACTTCTCATCGGTCTTGGCAAACGCAAACGCTAACTTGCCTGTGGTCGGGCTCACCTTGCGGGGCGGCTCAACGCCCAGCGACTCCAGTGCGGCGGCGAACTTTTCATTGGACATCAGCATGGTCTTGGCATCCTCACGAGCCCCGAACTTGTACGCCAACTCATCAAGCAACTGTTCTTTGCGATCTATAACTTCTTGTAAATGTTTAACCAACATATCACGGTCTAAGCGCAACACAGGCTCAATGAACATACGTAACGTCAGGTCGATCAGCTTCAGCTCAATCTTTGGAAAGCCGAGGGCCATGTACTTATTGAAAAGTTCTAACGTTAGAACTACGTCATTGCAACAATAGTCGCCATAGCGTGACAGTTCCTCTGCTGAGAAGTCTTTGTAGTGCTTGCCCAGCGCGTTCTCAACCTCAGTGCCCTTGACCCCGACACCCATGCGCTCGGCTTGGGCTTTGAGACTGTGCGACTTCTCATGCGGAAATAGGGCACGAGACATACCCATGATGTCTAGCCACCCTTGTGGTTGCACCCCGTAGCGCCATGCGAGTATGGCTCCATCAAAGGCGGTGTTCTGGCACAGGACAAGTTTGTCCGACCAGTCAATAGACTTAATCACACGCTCAACATCAGGTTTAGGAACCCAAGTGGTCGGGCCCCCGTCAATGTTGTATGCAAACCCGATGGTCTCCCACCTTGGGTCACGCACGTATTCTTCAGTCGTCATCTTTGCAAAACCATACTCACGGTCGTAGTAGGTTTCAAAGTCTATGCAGAGTATGCTCATTTGATTATCTTTGTTCCCAACTGCAAACCTTGCAGTTCGAGCTGTTCTTGTTCTGCTGTTTGTTTACGTAGTAGTCTGGGTTCTGGTTGGTCATCTGTGTTTCTGTGGTTGGTTCTGAATTGCTCATAGTTGCTCTCAGCTTTTGTGATGTTGTCCATGCACCCGACAAGGTACAGGATATTGGTTTCGTTAATAACTAATGCAAGCCCACCTGTATCAGCTATTTGTTGCAGACGTTTCATCTGTAAGTCCGTAGGCTTGTTCGTACCTGCCTTGGCCTCAATCCCAAAGAATCTACCTTGGTGACATCCGATGATGTCAGGCGTGCCGTTGTTACCAGCAAGCCCTCCAATATAGTTCACATGGTACGCACCCACCGCATCAAGTGCAGCGTTTATTTTCTTTTTTACTTTTGCTTCTGGAGTCATCTGGTTTAGGGCAGTTAGGTGGAACTTCAATGGCACACCATACAGCAGCCGTTGGCGCACTAGGCAATTTAACCCAGCGATCTACGTAAGTATCGACCATAGCTCGCAAGGCAACTTTTATTGAATCGTTCTTCACACCCAATGCTTTAGCTACCTCGCTGACCATGAGTCCGTCAGGGTTCTGATGTAGCAGTGCCCGAATTGCCGCGTGATTTGATTTTCGCATTGATTGATACTTCCTTTTTCCAAGCGTTGTGTAGTGCTGTGTTGAGTTCTTTTAAGACTGTAATCTCGTCTGCCGCTTCGCGGGCAAACTGTTCGAGCGTCTCACGGCTCCACGTTTTGAAGTCTGTCTTCATGGGTTAAATAATAGTTGTTCTGCGGGTTGCAGACTTTGGGAAAAACACCAAGGAGAAAACAGGAAAGTCAATCTCCTCGGTGTGCGTAATGCGCTCACCGTTAATCAACACCGCGCCTTGTTGGATGTGTCGGCGTAGCTCACCGCCGCTCATCTGTGTGCATGGATTTTCAACGGACATTGGTATGGCTGGGCGCAGGTTGTTTAAGTATTGCATGGCGTTCAAGCGCTCTCCTCCCCAAGGTGTTTGTCCATTTCCGCAAAGAAGCGTTCACGGTTAGTTTTGTCCTTGATTAGCAGACCAATGAACTGCCTGTGTGATGCCTCTTGCTCACGATAAAAAATACAGAACACCGTGGCTAGGATAGCCCACAGCAACAAAAACATATCGGCAAATGTAATTTCAATCATTTATTTCTCTCCTTTTTAATCCCTGCCATGAATCCTTTGTCCCATGCCTTCGCCCAGCAGATGCACCACAGGTCGTAGTAGCCACGGTTAAGTGGGAAACCAAAGCCTTCTTCTGAAAACATGGCCTTTACATCTTTGCGCTTTATGAACGACTCCCAAGAATTGTCTCGTTCACGGTTCATCAGTGGCACATCATCAAAGAGTCCTTCACTCATGTGTTCTTCTCCTTGAGTTTGTCAAAAATGTAATCAACGATGCGGACGCAGGCTACGGCAAAAACCCCCACGCCAATACCGATCAAAAGCAATTCAAAATCAGTCCTCGTCATCTTCAAGACTTTCATTGATAAGTTGTTGTTTGACCAGTTCAAGACAGCCAATAGCGGTTGACATGTACAAAGACTCGTCGTATTTGTGGATTAGCTCCAACATTTCATCGACCAAGCCACCAGCAACTTTTCCTTGGTTAATAATCATGTGTTCTTCTCCTTGAGTTTGGCTTCAATGGCTCGGGCAAAAGACATGGCATCGACCCCATCCCAATCAATTTCATCCTCATCCGTCAGCCCAACCCATGTGCGTTGTTGTGGTGTGGTGTAGAGAGGTTCAACCCAATCTTTGTACTTGTCTCCATTCCGTTTGATGTAATCTTCTTTGTGATTTTCGTTATCTTCAAAACTACGGTAGTCGTAGCCACCTTCACCATCAAACGTGCGCCACGCCACAGGCCCAACCCATTCACGCTCTGGTTGTGCCAATGCTTCTTTGATAGCTGCAATTGGTTCACTGTAGTCAAGCGACCCAAGATAGCTGTTACTTTCTTCCAAATACTCCAGCGCCATACGCAAGGCTTCGTCTTTAGTCATTTTGTTTCTCCTGTTGCTTTTGCTCTAGGGCTTCTTCTAGGGCTTCTTTGATTGCGGTAAGGGCGTTGTCAACAAGGTGTGCATCTCGTTTTCCAAGTTCATACCCGCTGTAGTCATTGATGCACAACGCATCCAGCGCCTCAAGCGCCATGCGTAGGGCTTCGTCTTTAGTCATGTGTTTTCTCCTTTATGCCGTTGGCGGCTAACCACCCCTGCCATCGGTTACGAACGTGCATATTTTTGTAGGTATGTCCGTAACGCTCAAGCGGCTGCACATATTCAGCTTTGTGCCAGCTTTCAAACTTGACACGAGCTTCCTCATCCGTCAGACCAACCCATGTGCGCTGTGGTGGGGTGGTGTAGAGGGGCGTTTGCCTGACATAGCTAACGCCATCTTCGTTTTTCGCCTGATAGTCAGCACCACAAACGCCAAACGGGTAATTCAATTGGTCGATAGAAACTTTTTTATCGACAACAGTTTTTCCGTATTCAAGCGTATAGAGAAATGCCACTGGGTCGGGCGTTGGTTGTGCCAGTGCTTCATTAATGACAGTTTCTGCCGCTAAAAGCGCATTGGTGATAACGATGTCGTGGTCGGAATCTGGACGCGGGGGAACGCTCATAGTCCAACTTTCTGAACCCTCACAAAGTGCCGCTACTTTCGCGTGGGCTTTATTGATGTTCTCCAGCGCCAAGCGTAGGGCTTCGTCTTTAGTCATGTGTTCTTCTCCTTGAGCCATTGCTGGATGGCTTCCAGTGTTGATGCGGCAATACGAGTAAACCCAACTGGCGTGTTTGGATACCAATGCAAAACCCACACACTATCTTCTTTGATAGCTTTTAACCACTCATCCTCAGATACAAAATCTTCGGGGTCATAGCATTCCTCAACAGTCTGGTAGTAATTGCGGTGTTCGTTGTGGTCAATGTGCAGGCCGCCTTTGTGTTCTGGTAGCCAGTTCATGTGTTCTTATCCTTGAGTTTGGCTTCAAAAGCTTTATACAAAGTTGTTGGGAACATCATGCTGGTGCCGCCGTCAGTCCAATGCTTGTCAACTTGTTCTTGAATCTGTGTGTATAGCTGGTTAACCTCCTCATCTGTCAAGCCCACCCATTCACGCTGGGGCTTTATCTCTTGCAGAATCTGCTTGCCCAAGTTGGATTGCTTCTCCACCTCGTTAAAGGCTTCGTCTTCCTCCGGCGTCCAGTCAACGCTGAGGCGGTCAAATACAACTTCAATGTTTTTCATAGCGGTGCTTCCTCAAAGTTATCAGGGTTAAATTTAGGCTCCCCCGGCTTGTTAGGCAGGGGGGGTCAGTGGAAAAGGCCAAGTCATGGTTTACTTCTTGCTCGGATTTTTAAACTTACTATTCCAGTCATATATCCATGATGCTCATCACATACCTTTGCACACGCCTCACGCTCATGCTGTGCCGCCACTTCAACCAACTTTTTGGCATACGCAAGCCCGATGACTGGCATCCAATTCACATCAGTTGCCACATGAAGTCCAGACTGTCTAGCCATCTCAATGATTTGTTCGTCAGTCATTTCTTCACTCCTTTAACTTCAATGTATTTCTCAGGCGGGGGCGGCGTCATTGATTCGCTGGGGGGAACCCAACCGTGTTTGCGCCACAGGGCTTGCACATCACTGCCGCTCTTCCACACAAAGTCCTTGGGTGGGTAACTGATTTTCGAGTATGGGATTGATTGCTGCATGTCTTACCCCTTGAACGCACGTGTTAATGTTTCAAATAACTTCACACCCTCACCGAAACTGATGTTGTCCAGCACATACTCGGCAGTTAGCTTTGTAGGTGGAAGTTTCAAAACCGTTTGTTCATCTTGTGTAGGGGCGGTTGCCACTTTCTTAGCGGCTCTACGCTGGGCTTGTGCGGCGACTCGTTCAGTAGCAAAAGCGCTTGAGCTAGGCACATAGTCAGACGTGGTTGAAAACAACGCACCGTTTTCTTTCTGCACAAATACCCCCGAACCAACGTATGCGCTGATGAGGCTTGAGGTTGATTGTCGTTTGTGCCCAGCAGCTTCTAGCTTCGCAACGATCTGCGATTTAGTCATGCCGGGGTTGTCCACCACCATCTTAAATGTGGCACGTGTAGTACCTGTGGTTTCGCGTTTTGATTTATTCATTGGTTGTTCCGTAACTTCTAACGTTAGAACTTCGTCTTGTTTATCCCATTCAGCAAGGGTGCGTTCAAGTTCAGTCTGTAATGTTCCCATTTTTGCAATCCTCAAAAAGTTTAAGTTGGTCTGGATGTTCAAGTTCGTAAACGTCACGCATACGCATTTCTAGGCGTTCACATAAAGCTTTAATCAAACCTGTCTGCCCATCTGCGTATCGCAATAGTTCTTCATCTGTTAAGTGGTCATAAGTCATGTCATTCCATTTCAATAAATTTAACAAGGTTGCCCTTGCTGTCGGTCGTAAACCAAACGATTAGGTCTGGTGGTGGTTGGCTGATACGGCGGGCATACCCGCCAATCTTTGCCATGTCTATGATGTTGACGAGCCAATCAGGTCGCCCCGCAATTTCACCGTGTCGCTTGGCTGTCTTTGCATCACTCCATTGCGACAAATGGTAATGACCCTCACGTTCTTCATAGCGATACTCGGTATCAGGGTCACTACGGTCGGTATCAATATAGGTGTTCATGTGTGTTCGGTCTTTGTCCCATCGCAAAAATCTACCCTCCTCTGTGTACTGGTACTGCAGGCCTCTTTCTAATAATGCAAGTGCTTCTTTAGCTACCAAGTCTACTGACAATAATTTATTCGACATCAGCCTCCTCCCCCCAGTCGAAAGCATCAAGGATCGCATCAACCTTTTGTTTTGTAAGTACCCGTGTGCCATCTTCTTCCCGCAGTTCTTTAGGTGTTACACCGGATAGTACGGCCTCAAGCTGACGCCGAGCTGACTCAAGCTGAGGGTCTTTCGTAATGTTCATCGCAGTCAACAACTCGCACAGATCAACCGCACCAGTTACCAGTGTGTCGTGGAACACACGCTTCTTACCATCTTCCTCAACCACCAGCCGGTCACTCAGTTTGGTCAACGCTGTGTGCAACCTATCCCATGCATCACGATTAGCCTGAGTCAATTGTTCTTCTAGCTTGCGTTCATATTGCTCTACGAGTTCACGTTGCACCGTGCTCTCAACATCTAAACGAAAGTCCCCTGCCGTTGGTAGTGGCGTGAAGCTAGAGTCCATGCGGAACCGTTGTGCTACTTGATTGCGTGTCAGGTATTCGCCCCGATCGAACAGAGTGCCAAGCTGAAATGCCGCCGCCGCTACCAATGTGTCGTACTTGTCTAGGAACGCTTCGACCAGCAGATCAAACTCAGAGCGGAACCGACCCATAGTCTTTTGGTAATCCATCAGCGAGATGGTAGGTAGCAGTCGTGCACCGTGGTCATTCCACGGCAGAGTCATGCGGTAGTGTTCAGCCCGAGCCCTTGCTTGGAACTTGGTGATGTTCTCCAACTCTTTGCACTCAGCAAACAAATTTTTATATACAGACGCCGCCTTCTTAGAGCCTGAGCCCTTGGCACTCGTCACCTCAGCCTGAGTTGATTTGTCCTGCTTGCGACCTGAGTACACCGAGATGTTCAAGTCCACCAGCATCGCACTTCGTGCCACACCTGCTACTGTATTAGTTCTAACGTTAGAAGTTTGAATTTCGTAGTTCATGATTGCTCTCCAGCGATTACAAGAATAGTTGCCATTGCATCGGCCAAGGATTCATCAGGCCGCACGATATACACATGGGTAAACCACCTATCGTGCACCACGTCACGCTTGCGGTATTGCAGTAGTTTGCCGTTCACCGCAGAAACAAGCTGCACAATGAGATGCGGGTCTGTGTCGAGTGAGTCCACTCTGTTCTCCAAAATATTCTTTCTAATGAACGGCATTGCCTCGGTAGCTTTCATATTTTTAAGTTCCTGTTTTGCTTGTTCTTTTATTTCCCAATAGCTTTTGAGTGTTTTAAATAGTTTCATGATTACCCCTTAAAAATCTGTTTCAATTGATCGGTTTATGTTTAGTAAGTTCTCTGCGTAGGCAGAACATTCAATGTCTATGTCGTTGTACTCCTCACCGATGCGGGCGAACTCAACGCTTATCTGCTCGTCAAGTTCATTCTCAAAAAACTCCCGCATCTCGTTGAACCGCTGTATATCAGGGTATCCGTCGTACCACTTAATATCACTAGCCGTGAACTCCAACACTTTCTTGTGGTCATACCAGACAAAGTGGTCGTCGCCCCAGCAGTCCATGACATCCTTGAACTGCGTGTTCATTAGAGTTTTGATTAAGTTGTATCGTTCCTCACCCACATCCCGATTGCGTTCAGTTGGGTAAATGACGCATGACACTTCACTTCTGTATCCCATGATTAGTCCTCCAAGTTAATAGTGATTCCGAATGGACTTCTAACGTTAGAAGTTAGTGCCCAGAGTGTTGGCACATCGGTGTGCCCCCAGTCGCCTACATACCCATCGCTGAACTGCACGATCGCATTAGGACGAATAGCTTTCTCACGCAAGTAATCAAACAACACGCTACCGTCTGTGCCGCCGCCACCTTTGGGCTTCAAGTCTTGAACAGCGAACTGCCCATCCTCGAAAGTCTGATGACCTGCGACCTCGGTGTCCCAATAAATAACGTGGACTTTGTTTGGCTTGACCTGACTTATGACAGATGTCACCTCCGAAACAAACCGCGCCATTTCATACCCACCGAAGCATGAGCCCGATGTATCGAAGCCAATCACCAGCTCGTTGATCTTGTTGCTAATCATGCTGGGCATATAGATGTCCATGCCCAAGTACCTACGGTTAGGTTTGCGCCAAGTCGATTCATCGTTACCTGCACAAGTCTCGGTAATGAACTCACGCAGTACCTTGCGCCAATCAACCTTGGGTTGCAGTAGATCACCGAACACACCATCGCTACTACCCGCACCCTTACCTTGCAACTTCTTACGCATGATCTCGCCTTGACGAATGGCACGTTGTATCTCGTTGGCACGTTCGGATTCCTTGGCCGTGTCCCCATCGCTACCTTCCCAATCATGCTCGTCAAACCCATCGCTCTCGCCTTCACCTTGCCCGCTGTCGTCCTTGTCTTGTTGCTGTTGCAAGTCATCGAAGATTTGTTTAACCGACCAGCCCCGATACTTAGAGTCTGGTTGTATGCCTAGCTTGGGCATCGTGACGAATCCATTGCCCTTGTCTGTATCTTCTAATGCAAGGTTCACGAAGTAGTCTGCCGATACGTTTGCAAGATGTGGGTCTTGCTCATGCAGGGATTTCCACACCGTGATGTGCCGATAGGCTTTGTGCATTGCCTCGTGCAAGATTAAGAACCGCAACTCTGGGTCAGTCGCCATGTGTTCCTCAATGAATCTTGGGTTGTATAGAACGTCCCAGCCATTGGTACACGCAGTCGGTATGTCCTCGGTTACCTTCACCTTGCCACAGGCTAGGATACCTGAGAACGCACAGAACTCCTTGTGTTGCATGATTGCAATGTGCGCCTTCTTGATTCGATCTTCTGTATTCATTACTCACTCCGGTTACTTGTGTTAAATAGTTTCGCCATGCCCACAGCTTCTTCTTTAGTTAGGTCAGTCGCTAGGATTTCCATACCTTCAAGAGTGTGCGCGCTGTACGATGTAGGCACAGCGATAAACGCTAGACGTTTTGTTACTGGGTCGGCTAGTAGCTTGATAACCATGTAGTTATCGAATGGCATCTGCTCTATGTCCCACCCATCTATGGGTTTCCATTTATCCATAACTTCTAACGTTAGAAGTATTTGCCCAGCTTGGCTGCTTGTGTTGTGAACTTCTTATTCATACACGCCATGCTTACCTTGCTGGGGTTACTGCACACAGTCGTCATGAATAATGCATGAGCCTCGAACGAAACCCTAGCCACACGTTCCATGTATTCCATCACGCTGTCGATTGAGTCCTTGTTCACACGACCTGCCAACATGAACGCCAAGATAAACATAGCACCCGCACCGTCCGGCAGTTTGGTATTCGCAGGGTCACGCACAATGTTCTCGAACAGGGGCAACTGGTCGGCCAAGTGAATCAACGCCTCCATGTCTCGTGCTGCCGCCTCGCCCACCGTACCGATCAATGCAGTCAACGTTGCGCTACCCAAGATGTCACGTTGCTTCACGATGTTAGATGCCTTAGCGAGTGAACGTGGAGAACAGAACGCACGAACGTTGCCGTTCATTGGGTTAAAGATATAGGGGTTCTTGGTGTCCTTGTCGCTGTCTGCATAGCAGTCGAAGACTTGTGGATACTGTTTAGCAAACGCCATAACCTCAGGCGCAATGTCGTTGTTCGATGCCCAGTTCAGCCACTCGTCTACTGTTGGGTTTGCAATGTTCACCACGGTCATGCGGTTGTATGCATGGGCAGGGATGTTGTCGCCCACACCATCGGTATCTAAGTTAGTCGTACCGAACACAATGCTACCTGTTGGCAGGGGCACGTCACCGATGCGGTGTTCTAAGATAACAGGCAACAACATATTCAGCACAGGGCGGGACGCCTTGCCCAGCTCGTCGAGCATCAGCACGACAGGCTTGTTTTGATTACGCCCCACACCGAATCGAGTGTTCGGTGCATACGCAGTCGTCATGGTATCTCGGTCGATCACAGGCATACCCAAGTCACCAAGGTCAAGGTTGGCTACGTCGATGTAGCACATCGCATAGTCGGGCAGTTCACGAGTCAAGGTGTTGAGAATGGATGATTTGCCAATGCCGGGGGTGCCGCGAAGTAATAGTGTGTTAGTTGAACCAACTGTACGAATGAGGGTAGCGGCTTGAGCTAAAGTGATTGTGTTCATGGTTTGCTTTCGTGATTAGTTCTAACGTTAGAAGTTTGATTGTGATTTAGATTACTTACTGGTTGCTTACTTTTCATATACAGTTGTCTTTACGACTTCATACATATCCCCTTTCAGTTTGTTCATAAGGTTTTTCCATACATCCTCCGCAGGTGCTTTGTGCCACACTAATTCGTACCCGCTTGCGGTGGGTCTGTACTTACGATCCCAACTCAGGAATTGAATCAAGTCAGCCCAACGACCTGCATACTCTGCATCACTAATAATACGATTCATGTTTCGATCCGGATAAATAGTCAAATGGCCAGCTTCCGGCTCGGGTGATGTGGTATGAAGAATCTTGAACATGGCCTTGAACCCCGATGCTTTGATGCCGTCGCTAAGTTCTTTTGATTCTGCCTTGTTGATACGCTTGGCTTCGAATGGGCGCAACTCGCTCGTGACAGTAAATTCTCCCACCCCCTGCTCTTGAAGCGTGACACCATCGTAGTATCGAATCAGCCTGCCCCCTACACGCATAACTGATTGGTTGTAACTGAATACGCTACGCATATGGGGGATGCCTCGGTCGTAATTCATGTGTGCAAACTTATGCAGGGCTTCGCCCAAACGCAGCTTAGTTGTCGAATGGCCTAACCATCCATCGCAGTCAATCACCAGCTTGCCGTCAGGGTATGCCCGCACAATATCGGTACGCCACATATGCACAACCACATGGTCGCCTCGGTCAGCTAATCGGAAGTGGGTCATGCGTCGATCACCCGCAGGGGCGTCGCCTTTGTGTTGGCCTTTCTTGTATGCATGGTTTGCAATGTGTGCTTTGATTCGTTCGTATGTATTCATGATTGCTCTCTCTTTCGTGGTTAGAATTTATACAAGTTCACCGTCTTCGGTGAATTCCCAGTTGTTGAGGTCGGCCATTTCGATTAGGTTCTCCTCGCTTGTGTGGTATGTGTAGTCAGACTCAAGGTTGTCGTATATCTTGTCGGCATAGTCTTGTGCATCCGCAACGATGACTTCTATTAGTTCGTTTGCTAACGCTTCAGCCCCGTCCTCCATGAACGCCATTACTGATGCACCTTTCAGCACACCTGTCTTGATAACTGAATCTTCACTGGGGGTGTAGACGCCACCAAAATCCGTAGCAGACATACGCCAACCTCCCCGACTCTGGTAATCAATACGGATACGGTCGTCTATCCATCCATCTCGCATGAGCTCACGCACCACAAAAAATGTATGCTGTAAATGAGGGTCTGTTGGGGTGCGGGCATCTAACCACTCGGCCATGTTGCATATGCCTCGCCATGCACAGCCATCACCCTGCGACCAGAACCCGCTGAACACAATGTCCTCTATGTGGAACCCTTCGGGTGCATTTGCTTTGGCATCATCAAGCGTGAACTCATAATCCCAGCAATCTTCCATTGCCCACCAATCAAGTGCTTTGCGCTTGGCCTTGTCACTTAACTCTGTGTATTTCATTTACTTCTCCCATATAAAAATATCTAACGTTAGAACTATTACCGCAATAACGTAGAGCACAAACAATATCTTTTGAAACCATGTGAAGTGGTTCATTTCAGTTCCTCCGGCAGTTCGATTTCATCTCCCAGCTTGCTTGCTACATAGCAGCGCATGGCGGCAATTAGTGGTGTTGGGCCGTACTCCATGCGTCCCTTCTTTTCAGCGCACCACGGACGGGTACGCCCATAAAAAACATGGTCATAAGGGGAGTGGCTCAAGGTCAATTCCTCACGCTCAATGATCGGCCCACCGTGTGCCCATTCGGTTGAGGGTAAGTAAGACTGCGCCCACCCATAGCGCAGTGCTCGGTCTTTTCCGTCTAGCTTGACCCAGTACGTAGCCACCGTATCAAACCAAAAATCTGTTGCCCCTTCGGTTTTCGCCACAGCCCAGTCAAGGGCTGCGCCTGTCAGTTCACTTGTTTTCATCCTCGTAACTCCTTTTGGTTGGTTTGTTTTAACGTACGCACAGCAGATGATGCCGTGACAAACTGGTAGTTGCCTTTGCCGTATTCCTGCACGACGCACCATGACGCTCGCTCGGCCTTGGCCTGATCTTCGCCGCACCACAGGCACAGCTTATAACCTAACTCTTTGCGGGCAGACGGGTATTCGTCGCCGCATTGTGCACACTCACTCCATTCATTGAACAGCATCGTATTCACTCCTTCGTAGTTGAACCATTATTTTTGCTAGCCCCTGCGCTTCATGCAGGGTATCCGTACTCCCAATAAAATCCATACGGTGTTTGCCGTAGTCCCATACTTCTACTTCAAACCCACCGCTCGACAATGAATAAACAAACGCATATACCATCGTTGCATCGTTAAGACACCATAAATAATTTGGGTTTATAACTCGCCATTCCATATATTTACCTCCAAGAAAACTCCCGATAGCCCAGCACGCTAGGCTATCAGTCGGCTTCTCCGACTTCGAGGTTTTTTGGCTACCGCCAAGCCACCTCAGCTCACTGCGTGAGCTTCGAGTACGATAGGGTTTATCGGTGTGATCTATTCTGCTTACGCAGTCCCACATCCTTAGGGCTGATAACTGAGGCGTACCTCAGCACAAACTATTAAGCCAGAGCAGCCCACCCATTTAGGTACTATGCGAACACTTTGCAGTTTGCTATCGCTTTCGGAACCGGATACTTCTAACGTTAGAAGTTACATGGCTCACTACTTACTACACCACAAACTACTGCGACTGACTACGCAACGTCTATTCATGCAGGGAGATTCTTTACATCTACGCGAGGGGTTACATTGCTTTCACATTATCGGGATGTTGGCATGGAGTTGGCGACTTAAAAAAGGATTACGCACACATAGGGACTAATGGACTTATGGTCTTATTGACATTGCCTACCTGTTTGCTATGAACTACAAACCGATCAATGCTACTTACAATGGGCCTTCTTTTTCTTAGCTTGTTGTCATCTATTGCACTTCTACCACTTGGCAGCGACGGCTAAATTCGTACAGCGTACCCAACAGACTTCTAACGTTAGAAGTTACCATTAGGATTAACCATACTTGTATAAATGAGTTTTTAAAGAGCTGGGCGCTAATAAGATGTAGGTGCTACCCGCTGAGTGGGCACGATATCCCACTCAAGACACTATTGTAACACAATTAGTATAATATGTCAAGCCTTTTCGGTGGGGTTTGCACCCCTGTTTTCGGGGTTCACATCGTGTGTTCTGGGGTATTCTGTGCCGTTTTTGAGGGCTTCTTCAGCCTTGTACTTCGCCATGATCTGGTGCACCCTGATGAGACTGAGGTTATGTTTGGCCGCAACAGTCGCCCTACGCTTGCCTGCAAGCACATCAGCAATGATCTCACGGTCTCGGTCTTTTCGGTGGTAGCTGGTGAATGGCTCGGGTTTGGCAAGGGCTTGTTTGATGATGGAAGCTATGCTCACGTTTGCAGCCGTTGCGTCTGCGCGGAGTTTTGTGACAGTACCCGCCCCAAGGTTCACGTAGGTTTTGATGGCTTCACGCACAGCGGGGTCTAGGCCATTGGGATGCAGGGTGGAGAGGCGATCAGCGAAGTCCTCGGGAAGTTCTAACGTTAGAATATGCATTGGTGTCCTTAAAAGGGTGAAGTGGCACATTGTATTACAGTATTCAGCTTCGCCTCATACTGGTATAGCGGATTATCATGGTACGCTGTTACAAATTTGGAGGGGGTGTTACAAAAAAGGGCCGAACGGAGGGCCGTTAGTGGGCGCGGCTTGAGGGGGGATATATTATAGTAAAGGGGGGTCTGGTACGCGTGTTACGCCCAAAAAAGGCCACCAGACCTAGAAAGCCCAAACTTTTTCAAACTCTCCAAAAAATGTTTTTTAAAACTTCTAACGTTAGAAGAACTTCCCAAGGAACCGCTCAAAAAACCCTGTAACACCTGTAACACCTAACTAAATATATATATAAATCTCTCTCTCTGCTGTACCTGCCGTTGATTTCATTAGCTTTTTTCTAGAAAACTATTATATGTGTTGTTACAATTTTTTAAGTAACATAGGCTTATTTTCTGTAACAGCTGTACCAACCCCCTGCGAGGTAGTTCTAACGTTAGAAGTTTGACCTGCGACCTGCCACGCCAACGCATACTGCGACTCTCGTGCGTGCTCACACTCTCGCGTACCTACGCTTGCATTGCACCCACTCCCCCGCGCAACAACAACTATCATAAAGCCCGCCGAAGCGGGCACAAAAAAAGCCGCCTTGCGGCGGCTCGGTGGCAAGGGCCGAAGCCCTTGAATGTCACTCGACCTCTTTAAAGTCATCCAATGCTTCAAGGCAAAGGTCAACGATATCGGCAGCAAATTCAGTTAACCCTAACAATCGGGCTTGCTTGATTGCCTTGCTTAAAGTGGCATCTAATGCTTTGCGGTCAGTTGACTCAATTTTGCCAGCTTTGGCTTTGGGTTCTTTGGCTTCGCTGGCAGGTTTGCGGCCATTGTATAAGTCACGTTGAAAGGGTACGGCTTCAGTAAACGCTATCCAAAACGAGGTTTGATAATTTACACCGGCGGACTTGCCGATATAACCTGCTTCCACCAGAGAATCAAACATGGCTTTCACTTGGCCACGTGCATCGTTAGATTTTGCGTTACCCTTGAGAAAATCGGCCTTGGGCTTGTCGCAAGCAATAGTGAAAGCATCAACGGCCGTTTGAATTGCTTTATCTTGGGCTTCACGAATATCTTGGGCTTGCTTTGCACCTTTGGCAAATGACTTGATAACGTTTGAAATGATTGATTGATTGATAACTGACATGATAATTTCCTTTGATTAAAGTTGATTAAACCCAGCAAAATTACTGAGTGACTGAATTGTGCCAGAGAATCAACGGCTTGTCAATTGTTTGCTTAATTCTAACCTTAGAATCCCGCCACCCGCCGACCCCACCCTACCCCCATCACCCCCTTTGGGTGCTTGGAGTCCCCCCGCGCGCTTACGCTGAGTTCCGTATCCGCAACCACCTCAATTCCACCAAGTTATTAAACCAATCCCCCCTTCCCTAAAAAACACCCCCCGTTAAAAATAAAACACACATGCCAAAAAATTACTATATACTCGCCCCAACTCGGCTGCTTAACTCGCCATGTACCAACCTGCTATAGACAACGACATCCTGATTGCGGACTTTGCCCCGACCTTTGAGTCGCTGGACGATCGTATATTTGCTGCGGTTAATTCTTTAGCGGAAATCAATTCCCTGCCTGATGCAGTATCTGATGAAGATGCTGAAGTGTCCCGCAAAATATTTGGCAAAAACCACAAGCCCACTGAAGAAGATTTGGCGCGCCCCGGAGTGGTTAGTCACCTTGCTGCGTTACTGAGTGAGTACGACAAGATCGTTATTAAGTCTGCTGCCCAACTGCGGACGTACATTACAAACCGCCTTATATTAGAGTCAGACAATGCTGACCCACGGATCAGGTTGAAGTCTTTAGAAATGCTGGGCAAGATCAGCGACGTTGGGTTGTTTACAGACAAGACTGAAATTACGATGCGCCACCGGCCAACTGCCGAGCTGGAACAACTGCTGCGTGAACGCCTGACCAAAGTGATTGAGGCGGAAGCCGTAGATACCCCCCGTGTAGTGCAGCCAATCCAGCTGGACTTGAACGAAATCACAGATGCAGAACCTCGATAAGCACCTCATCGAGAAAATTGTTAAAACCCTGCCTGCAGACGAGGCAGCGGAGCTGCTTGCTATGTTTGATGTCTTGGAAGAGCGCAAGCGGGTTGAGCTAGCTCAAAATGATTTTTTAGCGTTCATTGCTGCAATTGATCCTAACTACAAGTTTGGTAAGCACTTGAAACGTCTGGGCGCGTTGCTTATGGACGTTGAGCAAAATATAAAAAACCGGATTGCAGTTAGCATGGCTCCCCGTATGGGGAAGTCACAAATGATTTCTATATACTATCCAGCTTGGTATTTAGGTAAGCACCCCGACCACAAGGTTATTGTGGCGTCACACACTGCAGACCTTGCAGTTGTCATGGCCCGTAAAGTCCGCAACTTAATTAACACACCTGAGTATCGCGCCATTTTTCCAGAGACCAGTATTGCTGCAGATGCTAAGGCAGCGGCTCAATGGAACACCACAAAGGGTGGTGAGTACTTCGCGATTGGTGTTGGCGGTGCTCTTGCTGGTCGGGGTGCACACCTGATTATTGCGGACGATCCGTTGTCTGAGCAGGACATTAAAGCGGGTAACACAACTTCATTAGATTCAACCTACGAATGGTTCAGTGCTGGTCTTCGGACGCGGTTAATGCCTGACGGGAAAATCTGTGTATTGCATACACGCTGGCATCAGCGGGATTTGATTGGGCGTTTGATTAAAGACTCTGCCATGAATGAGGGTGGGGATAAGTATGAGACGTTTGAGTTCCCTGCTATTCTTTATGAAGGTACGCCAGAAGAAAAGTCCATATGGCCGGAGCAATGGACACTAGAAGCCCTACAGCAAACCCGAGCGTCAATGCACCACATCATGTGGCAGTGGTACGCACAGTACCAGCAGAATCCGACGGCCAGCGAAGCTGCGATCATTAAACGGGATTGGATTAAATGGTGGACGGACGACCAGCCGCCGCAGATTGAGTTTATTGTGCAAGCGTTTGATACGGCGCTAACTACTAAGGAGCGCTCAGACTTTTCCGTGTGCCACACATGGGGGACATTCACGCATCACAAAGACAACACGATGAACGTGATCCTGCTAAATAAAGTTAAGGGTAAATATGAGTACCCTGAGTTGAAGCAAATGGCCCACGAGCAGTATGAGATGTGGGAGCCGGACAGTGTTATTGTGGAAGCCAAGGCGTCGGGTCAACCCCTAATAGATGAGATGCGCCGGTCCGGTATTTTTGTGCAGGACTTTAGCCCCGGTAAAGGTCAGGATAAGATTGCACGGCTTAATGCAGTAACAGATATGTTTAGTTCTGGGCATGTTTGGTTCCCAGAAACGGCGTGGGCGTCGGCTACAGTTGAGGAAATATTGGCGTTTCCTGCTGGCGAGCATGATGACGAGGTTGACGCGATGACGCTGGCGTTAATGAGGATTCGTAAAGGTGGCCTGTTGCGCTTACGCACCGACCACGAGGATAATGAGGTCTACCGACCTGCCCGCAGGCCCGCCTACTATTAAGGATTAATATGGAAAAGAGTTTGTACGCCGCCCCTCAAGGACTAGCTAGCATGGCAGGAGGCGACGAGCCTGCGCTGGAAATTGAGATTGAAAACCCTGATGCAGTCCATCTGCATACTGGTGACGTAACTATTGACCTTGAGCCATCGGGTAACGAGGAAGACCCTGACTTTAGCGAAAACCTTGCAGAAGAAATGAGTGAGGGCGAGCTTGCTACGATAGCGCAAGACATTATTGAGCAGGTTGATAGCGACATCAATAGCCGCAAAGACTGGGTGGAGATGCTGGTCAAAGGGCTTGATGTACTGGGGGTCAGATATGAGGAACGTACCGAACCTTGGAACGGGGCATCCGGGGTCTTTAGCACACTGCTTACGGAATCTGCTGTCAAGTTTCAAAGCGAAACAATTATTGAGACGTTCCCGTCAACTGGCCCGGTCAAGACCGAAATCATCGGGGAAGAAACCCCAGACAAGACTGACGCTGCAGAACGTGTAGCAGCAGACATGAACTTCATGCTGACGGAGACGATGGTTGAGTACCGACCAGAGCACGAACGCTTGTTGTTTAATTTGGGTTTGGCAGGTTCGGCTTTTAAGAAGGTGTACTTTGACCCGTCGCTGGACCGCCCCGTTGCGTTGTTTATTCCTGCCGAAGAGTTGATTATTCCTTACGGCTCGTCAAGTGTGCGCACAGCTGAGCGCGTTACGCATGTGATGCGTAAGACCAAGAACGAGGTCAAGAAACTTCAAGCTGCTGGTATGTACCGTGATATCGAGTTGGGCGAGCCCATCTTGACGCACACTGATGTTGAGAAGCGTAAAGCGGACGAGCAAGGGTATTCCCTTAGTGACGACGACCGCTATCAAATATATGAAGTGCACATTGAATACAACCTGCCCGGCTATGACGAGGAAGATGACGTTGCACTGCCCTATGTGATTACGATCGACAAGGGTTCACAAAAAGTTTTGGCTATCCGCCGCAACTGGGACGCTGACGACAACAAGTGCCTTAAGCGCGAACACTTCGTACAGTACGACTATATCCCCGGCTTCGGTGCATACGGGTTTGGTTACATCCACTTGATCGGTGGTTATGCCCGTGCGGGTACAAGCCTTATTCGCCAGCTTATTGACGCTGGTACGTTGTCCAATTTGCCCGGTGGTTTGAAAGCACGCGGCTTGCGTGTTAAGGGTGACGATACGCCGATCGCCCCCGGCGAATTCCGGGACGTGGATGTGCCTTCTGGTTCGATCCGTGACAACATTATGCCACTCCCATACAAGGAGCCAAGCCAAGTTTTGTCTATGTTGTTGGACAAAATTACGGACGAAGCACGTCGTTTGGGGGCTACCGCTGACTTGAACGTAGCTGATATGAGTGCTGGCTCCCCCGTGGGGACCACAATGGCTTTGTTGGAACGCCAACTCAAGACCATGAGCGCGGTTCAGGCCCGTATTCACTACGCGATGAAGCAAGAATTCAAGCTTTTGAAGGAAATCATCCGCGAAGATACGCCAAAAAGCTACCCCTACGACCCAGAAGGTGGCGACGCCAAAGCCAAACAGTCGGATTACGACATGGTTGCGGTCATTCCGGTCAGCGATCCCAACAGCTCGACCATGGCTCAGCGGATTATGCAGTACCAAGCGGTCATGCAGCTGGCCCAACAAGCCCCACAAATCTACGATTTGCCCCAATTACACCGTCAAATGATCCATGTTTTGGGTGTTAAGAACGGTGAAAAGCTGGTTCCGCTGCCTGACGACATGAAACCGAAGGACCCAATCAGCGAAAACATGGCTTTAATGACCGGAAAACCAGTAAAAGCGTTCATGTATCAGGACCAAGACGCGCATATTGCAGTTCACCAGTCAATGATGCAAGACCCGCTTTTAGCCCAGCAAATCGGTCAAAATCCCAATGCACAGGCTATCCAAGCCGCAATAATGGCGCATATTACAGAGCATTTGGCGTTCAAATACCGTACAGAAATTGAGAAACAGCTGGGTGCAACGCTTCCGCAGCCTGATGCTGAGCTCTCTCCTGAAGTTGAAGTCAAGATGTCCCGTCTGGTGGCTCAGGCCGCACAGCAGTTGCTCCAACAAAGCAAGGGTCAAGCCGCACAACAGCAAGCTCAGCAGCAGCAACAAGACCCCTTGGTCCAAATGCAGCAGCAAGAATTGCAGATCAAGCAACAAGAAGCCCAGACTAAAGCACAAAAAGTCCAAGGCGACCTGCAGATCAAACAACAAGAGCTGCAAATTAAGGCTCAACAGGCTGGAGCGCAGTCACAAGCTGCGATGGCGAGTGCGCAAGCTCAGGCTCAACAGGCCCAAGCTCAAGCGCACCAAGCCCATGCACAAGCACAAGCAACTACAGCCGCTGCCCCTAACCCAACGATGGCAGCACTGGGCCAACTCCAAGACTTGCGCCACAAGGAAGAGAAGCACCAGCAAGACGTGCACCAGAAATCTTCTAACCAAGTAATTAATGCGCTGCACAACGTGCACAACCACCAAGTTCAGACCCAACAAGGACAGCAGAAGCATGTGGTTAATTTAGTTAACCAGCAACAACTGCATCAAAAGAACTTGGCGATGAAAGACGCGCAAATCCAAAACACGCAAAACCCAGCTGGAGGTGAAGAATGAACGACCAAATTCTTGAACACTTGGCCAAAAAGCTGGAAGAGCTGAAACAAACTTACATCGGTCCCCTTGGCGA
>Ga0208379_1000089_pt1 | contig 42808 bp, 45 predicted proteins | sample CryBogCBE02Aug07_FD_184559 | JGI IMG/M metagenome (GOLD analysis project Ga0208379, IMG submission 184559) | Freshwater microbial communities from Crystal Bog, Wisconsin, USA - CBE02Aug07 (SPAdes) | ecosystem: Environmental > Aquatic > Freshwater > Lake | place: Crystal Bog, Wisconsin, USA... | reverse complement strand
TTAAAGACACTATCGGGGTTTTTCTGGAAGGGACAAACACTTGTCTCAGAGCAAAAATCTAAATGGATCAGCGATCGAACCCTATCCTTAGAGGTTCAAAACGACTATACCCATCTGGGGAAGATGAAGACTCAGGACCTTCTCTATAAAGGCGCTCAAAAGGAAGATGGCACCAAAGCTGCCTTTAACAATCAAGGCACTCTGATTGCCACCTCCTCTGCGCTTATGGAAGCCAAGTTTAACAATACGGCAACAGGAGTTGCTCATTTAACCGGACTGGACTTAGACGAAGGGGAAGATGTCTCTATGCCTTTCTCGAACCAAGGTGAGGTGCTCTTGCGTAAGGTCCGCTCGCTTGGCAAAAAGAACGGGGCTGTTAAGAGTCTAAGAGACATTGTTAATGGCTCGCCTAGCCACAAAAAGGCCAAGTTTTTTATAGAAGACGCTGGCTACGATTATATTACGCAGGACCCTAGAAAAGGATTAGAGCTTAGTGAATATTACGGTTTTGCGGTTGGCAACACCACCAACTATGGAACGATTGGCTTTGGGTTCGGGACCTATCACATTCGCGGGCTTTTTACCAACCATGGTATCCATGAAGTCTTAACAGGACAAGACTTGTGGTATTTGGATTTAATCAATTCGGGGGAGATTCAAAGCCAAAGTCCCTTCACTGTTGATCATACCAGAAGCCCTGTCACCAAGCTTGGCAGTGTTCGGGGTAAAGCAGGGCTTTTGTTAAAACTCAGCGAGAGAGAAGATGCAGCTGAGGTGATCCTTAAAAACGATATCGTTTCGGAGGGTACAATCCTTGTTAAAGCCAAGACCTTTACCCACAATGCCCCTCTGGCGCCTTATCCCGAACAAAAAACTGGAGCGCAGCCTTTTCTTCTCATAGGAAACTGGGAGTTTGACCTTCATCACTTCACGCACACCGGAAGTATCCGGGCCAATCACCTTCAGGTTATTGCTGATTTGTTTACAATCGGCCTCGATGAGGGCAGAATCGGTCAGATTTGGACAGTGAAAAACCCCAAGGTCGGGACTCAAAATAATTCGTTCACCCTGATTCAACGCAAAGGCGACTTAATGCTGCCCTACGCCTCTCTTTTTGGAGAAGGCCCGGTAACCCTGACCGCAGAAAACGGCGACGTTATCTACGGCAATGCGCCCCTGACAGAACCTAAATCGAGTTATAAAGCTTTCTGGCCAAAAGAGCCGATGACCTTTGAGAATTGGAAGCCCTATCATGATCTCTGCAATTGGCACGGCCACTATCACCCCTATTCTTATGCTTATCTAGGTAAAAACGGATCGTCCTTAGCCTCAAACAGCGTGATCACAATTAATGCAGCGCCAGGTCATCGGATTCTCTTCGCTCATACCCACGCTGAAGGCCGCAGCTTACTCAATCTGAATGCCCCTGGCGGCGACATCACCAACTTGTCCTCACGCATGGTGTTTAAACAGACGGTCTCTGTAAAGGGAAGAACATTTACAATCACGCCGAGCCCACTCCTTCGGCTTTATGGGGCTTCACAGCCTGGCAATGGAAATTGTTATTATACCTTTGAGGACTTTAACCAATCTGATCGCGGCGAACTGATTTCTGAAGAAAAGTCGATTCTGTTTGACGTCGATCACGTTCTCGTTGATGCCAGCACCCTGGCAGCGGCTCAAAAGATAAGCAACCGCGGCAAAGACTATAAACCGGGTCCCGGCTCTTCTTTTACCAGTCAACACAGAGCCCGCTATTTCCACTACAAGCATGAGTATATGGCAGCTCATCGGCATGAGAATGAGTGGCGAGAAGGCCAGAACATAACCCATCCGTACGCCGAGGAGCCGGCGATTATTCGGGCCGGCAAAGCAATCGACTTAATCTACGATCTGCTTAACCACAATGGGACGATGAGCGCTGATAAGGTTACGCTCAAAGGCGATTCCTTAGCGATGAAGGGCTTTTTGGAGGGTCTGGGTTCTTGGAATGAGACACCCAATCTACCGGCAAGGCTTCAAGGCTTATATCCGGACCTTCAAGGACTGATCAAAGCCTATCAAGATTATTTAGCTCAAAACAACCCGCTTCTGCAAAGACAAGCCGATGGATCGCTTGACTATACGGTGCCTTTCAGCGATCCGATGGGAGACGCTAGGGAGCAAAACAGAGAGCGCCTGCCGGTGATTGATGAAAACGGCGAGGAGGATGAGCACAGACGCTCTTCCTCCTCAGAGACTGACTTATCTCTGTTTCAAACAAGCCTCAAGGGAAAGCCCCTCTCCAAGCTGACCAAAAAACTCCTCGCCTTTAAAACCGATCCCGAGATCCGCAAGATTGTAGGCCAAGAAATCATCCAAATGATTGAAACGCCCGGCTCAGCCCTTGATTTAGAGGACAGATACATCGGTTCCTCATCCTTTGTTGAACAGGTCAAAGCCCATCAAAAGAAAATGATACCGGTCTATGACCGGCTGATGGCAGAGGTTAAGGCCTATAATTTAGCCTATCCTGACACCTGGTACACCCCTTATGAAATTCTCGATCTTGATCCAGAGCGAAAGGATCCTCTGGTAGAAAAGGTTTTCCAAGCGCTTGAGCCTTATGAAAAGGTTCTGAGTGGGTTAAGAGAGTGGGCCCGCTCGGAAGAGATCTATCAATTTTTTATTGAAACCTATGTTGCTGATCCGGCTTATCGTCTCTTGCAACGGCCGCTTCAAGAGCGCGTTAAAAGAAACCAGCAAGGGGTTCTTGATGCGTTGGCTCAGCTTTACAAACAACAAGGCAGCTCTCAAACCCGGTATCTGCCGTTCTATGCTCCGGGGGCATTCGATGCCCAGGCCTTTCACGAGGTTTATAGCGCCTATACAGGTAAGAACTACCGACGGGAGAAGACCCGGCTTTTGATCGGGGAAGAGATCCTCACCCGTATGTTTTTAAGAGGCCTCTATTATCAGCAAGGCGGGTATCTCCGCTCTTCCGGTTTATCAGAAGTTAAAGAAGCAATTGCGTTTTATAGAACCTACTCGGTTGGTAGTCAAACCCCTGTGTTGGTGCTTGAGCTTTACATACCAAGCCACGAGAAAGGCAGAGACGTAAGAGGCAAATCAGCCATCACTGGCGGCAGGATAGAGGGGGAGTTTGCCGGCAGCGTCCTCCTTAAAAACGCTTCGCTTGTGACCGATGAAGACGACATCTCCCTAAAGAGCAAGGGAGATATGACCATTGAAGGTACTGAAGCCAGAGCTCAAAGAGATCTCATTTTAACAGCCGCTAAAGAGCTAAGGGTTGCCTCAACAGTCTCAAGACAGGGTGATTCGGACAATTACAAAGATATCTTAACCCGCACCTTCTTGGCGGCGGGCAGAAACCTCTCCTTAAGTGCAGACACCGATCTTGTCTTAGAGGGCATTAGCACGGAATCTGGAATCAGAACCAAACTGCAAGCCGGTCGGCATCTGATCGACAAAGCCATTGCCTTGGCCATGCAAAGCTATTGGCGAGACGGAGAGAGTTATGAGCGCACAAAAACCGTTCATCAAGAGGTCTCTCATCATCGGTCAGGCGGGAATTTTGTCTCAACGGCTAGGGGTGTTCAAATGCTCTATGCCAACATCATCGACGCTTTGAGCATTCTCATTGAAGGCGATCAAGGTGTTTACGAGGTTGATGTCCACGATACCCATGAGCATGAATCGGTTACAGTGACAAAAGGTGATGGCTGGTTTGAATCGGATAGCAAGCAAACCCGTCAAAGCGTTCAGGCGACTTCAAAGGGATGTCAGCACACCGCTCAAAAAACAATCACGGTTCGATCCCTGATGGGGCCGATTGATTTAACCAATGTTACTTATGTTGCGGATGAAACGCTTTTAGAATCGCTCAAATCCGTGACCCTTCGTGCCGGCAACAATTATTCTGCTTCTGTGGAAACCTCGAGTGATTCGAATGTTTGTTGGACAAGTCAAGAAGCCACCAAGCAAACCCACCAGACCTTGAGTCAAAGTCAGATCTCCGGCAAGCTTAAGATCAGCGCTCCTGTTGTCAACATTGAGACAATAAAAGGCCAGACCATCCAATGGCTGGACAGGATTGAGCTGTTTGGGGCCACCAGCATCAATTTTACCCTCATGGAGGAACTCCACGCGTTTGAATCGCACTCCAGCTCCGGTCCCTCAGTTGCGCTTTCAGCCTTAATTGCTCTTGCCGCCACGATTGCCACACAAGGGGCTGCCACCTGGCTCTCCACGACGATGGTGACAGCGGCCGCTGTGACGACGGCAACAGCAACCGCTGTTATTGGCGGGATGTCGAGTGCACTGGTCGCCTCACTTGCCTCCAGGGCTGCCTTAGCCTTAGCCAATTGCAATGGAGATTTTGGACAGGCGGCCAAGAGTCTTGTTTCAGAGGATGCTTTTAAAGATCTCGGCATCAGTATGGCAACGGCCGGGGTTCTGGAAGGCGTGGGAGCGCACTTTAAACTGCCCACAAAAGCCGCTGACTGTAAAACGGGTCTCGATCATATAAAGCGCGCGTCTTTACAGATGAGCATCAATATGGCGGTGAGTCTTGGCTTAGGCAAGCCTTTTGAAGATGCCCTTAAGCAAATCGGACGAACCGGGATTGCGACTATGGCTCAAGGGATGGTCGCCAATGAAATTGGACAGGCTGACCTTGATACTGTAACCAACAAAATCGCCCATGGGTTGGTTGGCGGCGTAACAGGGATTCTGCTGCAGAATTCCAGAGATGGGTTTTTATCAGGGGCTTCAGGCGCGGCTGTTGGAGCGATGATTGCGAATGCCATTCAAGAAGACCCGAAGGTTACGATTCAAAGGATTGAGGATCAGGCAAAGGCGGATGGAAAAGACCTTCGTGATGAAAAAGTCAGAAAGGCTTATGTTCAAAGCGAAGTTGAGAGTCAAAGACTGGTGAACTGGTCTACTCTTGGGGCTGGGATTGTAGGGCTCTTAGCCAAACAAAATGTCCACATTAGTATCGAAACAGCCAGAACAGCGGTTGAGAACAATTGTGCTCAGGCTTTAGCAGCCGCTGTAGCAGCAGGGGTTCTTAAAAAAGTCAGTGGTGAAGCGGTATTGGCGGGGGTAGCAGCAGCGACAGCAATGGCCGGAGGATTGCTTGCAAAAAAGCAAACAGAAGATCATCTAGACGGCACTTCTAAGAGGGAAATGGCGCCTGAAGATGTCGATTGGAAAGATCAAGGGTTCACTCAGGAAGAGAGTAAGCCAACCGTTCATGTAACGCCAGAGAATGACTATAGGCCAACAGACCAGGGGTTTGAAGAGGCGCCGATTGATCTTACCAAAGGAACAAACGAGGGATACCAAGCTTATGATGGGCCTGATACGAGTGTCTTGGAGAAGGAACAAGTAAAACCATATGAAGTTGGTGGTTACAGGGAGATGATTGATAGATCTAAAGGAGATAAGATGGAAATACACCACGCCCCTCAACAACATCCAGCCAATCAAGCCATTGACAAATATAATCATAAAAATGCCCCTTCAATTGCTCTACCAGTTAGAGAACATAAAAAGATTCCCAATATTAAGGGAGAATACGAAGGAACGGCTCGCGATTTAATGGCTAATGATGCACGAAATTTAAGAAAGTATACTCAAGCACCCAATGAAGCCATTGAGGAACTTATAGGCCTAACAAAATTAATGTATCCTAAGGATTTTGCAAAGTAGAGGTAATGATGAATAGAGAAGAATTTATTGAAAAAATAAAAATCAAAAGAGATTATGCTATTGAAGGAGTAGAAGAAAATCTAGATTCACCTCCTGGAAGAAAACCTCGCGATAAAGATAAATTATTATCTGAATTTTACCATTCTCTCAATCAAGAACAAAAAACAAAAATAAAAGAGATAATTGAAGAATCTATTGATATGGGAATATTCAGTTTTTTCTGCGTTCTTGACCATGTTAGTTTCTTAGAGGATACCCCAGAAAAAACACAATTTGAGCTTTATGCTGTCAAGAATGGAGAAAGAGTTTTACTTAATGATTTTTCTCAAGAGCTTCTCCATGATTTATACAATGGCTTAGTTCAAGAATAACTCATCAATGGTGGAATATGCATCCTGTCCATCCTAATGTTCATCAGGGAGGTATCCATGGCAGTGACTCAATGCTCAATCAGATTATTAAGGCGTTAAAAAATGATAAACTTTAGATTTTTAGAAAATCCAGAAAGACGTATTAGAAAAGAAGGAATATAGGGTTAAATTACAGAAACGGAGAAAATACGAACTACGAGGGTAGTTTGTTTTAGAAACCATTCTCTTTGCCTCACCTTATTTTCAAGGGAGTATTTTCTAAACTGTGTCAGTTTGCTAGAAGTGAGAGAATCACTTTAAAGGAAGGACTGACAAATGGAACTAAAGAAGGAAAAAGTAGACTTTGATTTTGAAGAGTTTAAAAACCAAGCCATAGCCGATATGAAGGCTGGGAAATCTCTGATAGGCAAGGATGGTGTATTTACACCCTTGATGAAAGAATTTTTAGAAGCAGCCTTAGAAGGTGAAATGAATTCTCATATGGCTTTATGCATTGAGGATTCAGAGAACCAAAATCGTCGTAATGGTAAAAGTAGTAAAACGGTTCAAAGCCCTATGGGTTCTTTTGAACTGGAAACACCTCGTGATCGAGAAGGCAGTTTTGATCCGCAAATTGTAAAGAAGCGGCAAACCGTTTTAAATGCTTCTTTAGACAATAAGATATTAGGCTTATATGGTTTGGGAATGAGCTATCAAGATATAGCGTCTCATCTCAAAGAAATGTACGATTTTGATGTTTCTGCTGGGACCATCAGTGCCGTCACCGATAAGTTATTACCGCTGATTGCTGAGTGGCGGAGTCGCCCTTTGGAAGCTGTTTACCCTATTCTTTTTTTGGATGGGATGTATTTTAAGAGCCGTGAGAACGGTAAAGTTGTCACTAAGGTTCTTTACAATATTTTAGGCATCAATCAAGCCGGACGTAAAGAGATTCTTGGATTTTATGTGGCTGAGTCAGAAGGAGCCAATTTCTGGTTAGGTGTGCTGAATGATCTCAAACAACGCGGCGTTGAAGATATCCTTATAGCTTGTGTTGATGGCCTGACTGGCTTTCCTGAAGCGATTAAAGGATGCTTTCCAAAAACAGAAATTCAGCTATGCATTGTCCACCAAATTCGAAATTCTTTAAAGTATGTTGCTAGCAAAAATCAAAAGGAATTCATGAGAGATTTGAAGACTGTGTACCAGGCGCCAAACAAGGAGATTGCGGAACATCATCTGTTAAAACTGGATGAAAAATGGGGGGACAAATATCCTATGGTTTTGAAATCTTGGCACACAAATTGGGAAAACCTAACCCATTATTTCCAATATTCCGGAGAGATTCGAAAGCTCATTTACACAACCAATGCTATAGAAGGTTTCCACCGGCAGGTCAGGAAATTCACCAAAACCAAGGGTTCTTTTACCAGCGAAACCGCTCTGTTTAAGCTGATTTATTGCGCTTGCCAGAAAATTGCTGAGAAATGGACATCACCTTTACAAAATTGGGCTTTGACTATCTCTCAGCTTGATATATATTTCGAAGGTAGACTCAAACTAGGGATCTATAATTAACCTCTGACACAGTTAATTGAACATTCCCATTTTCAATCATTGTCCTTAATTTTCTAGGAAGATTCATCAAAGGGTCCGACGTGTAATGAGCATTATGCGATGATATTACTAGGATCTCATCGCATAATCCGCTTTTTTATAGTAAATTATCCTATGAAAATCTAATCGTATAATTAATTTAATCAATTACCTGTAGCTGGAAGGGCAATGTCATTCGGTTAAGGGAGGAAGAATAATGGATTAGGTCAAAAGCCTTTTGAAAATCGAGAGAAGTCGTTATAGATAAGACAGTTCATCCTTGGTTATTAGTCAAACGTTAAAAAGATATTCGCGGGTTTTTGAAGAGTGTCCCTCTTAACCGAATGACATTTACTGGAAGGGGAATTGTTTCTCAGAAATCAACGCCGACTCTCCCACTAACCTTTGATTAGTGAGTAATTTAATACAATTTTTAGTGTGATTCGCATTTACCCCGTTTCTGTAATTTAACTCAAAAGTCCCACATGATTTGATAGAAGAGAAGATAGATTCAACCGTCATCTTTTTATCGAAGTAGAAGCGATTCCACAAAAGCAGATAAATTCTTAATTTAGTTTTATCTAATTAATATACGAAAATCGGCAGATCTAACTTCTGCTCCAGTTCTGTAATGAACCTGCTTCACAATATTTGTTTTTTCGCTTCTATTTAATCCGGTAATTTCTAAAGACACCACATTACGACCTGAACTATCTTTTTGAGGCATATCTCGTATAACAGGAAAGTCATTAAAATAATAGTTTTTAATGCAGCTAATTCCATCATCTGAAACATCTGAGCCATCAAGCTCAATTCTTAACAAAGAATATAGGGTGCTTTGTCTTTCTATATCAAAAACACTTTTTAGAAAAGAATCGACATGTTTTGTTCCAGTAAGACGTAACACACGTAAGTTAGGAAAAATTTCGTCTCTAAAATATTCTGTAAAAAATTCTCCTGTACTTTGACTAAAATCTATATCTGACAAATCAGCAGTAAAAACATACAATAAAGCATTTCCACGTTGCAACGACTCTGCAGTGGTTGTTTTCTCTATAAGAATTTGATCTCGTGGATAAACAGGCCTAAGTGCAGAATAATATAATTGATCCGTAGAATAGACAACCTCTTCGGTAGCTAAACTAGAAACAGGCCACGCCATCAACAACCCCGTCGTAATCACACCTATCCTCTTAAATAATTTTATGGCTTTCATTTTATGTCTCCTTCTTATATAAAAACATTAATAAATTTCTCTTTCTATACTATGTGCTTCAATCGTGATATTGCCAATACAATTCATTTGAACTTCTTGTGCATCCGAAAAGATACTTTTATTTAAATATTCATTTAATTTGTTATTTGATAACATCCTGGAAAATGTTCCTCTGCAATAAAAACAAACGTCCAAGTAACTGTATAACTTTATTTTTACATTATATTTTGTTCCCTCAATGGGTGTGCCAAATTCTTCAGTCACTCTCCCTTCAGAAAGTGCACTGATAAATGCTTGTTCCGATTGATTAAATCTAACGCCAATTCTCTCCTCTTGTTTTTCCAAAAGTTCTGCTGCAGTTTGACCGAATAAAGCAGATGCAGTTTCATCATCTATCTCACTTCCATCTTCAGATCTAAGTCTTTCTTTTACTGATTTTAATAATCCTACGTGAAATAATGCCTTATTAAGAGCCGCTTTATTTTTATCACTATTTAATTTGTTAAACATTTCAGTACCAAGTTCTCGACTTAACTCTCCAGAAACATCTCCTCTAAAAAGAATTTTATTTGATGAAAGAGGAAAAAGTTTATGTGTGGAATTTAATTTAAACAAACCATCCCTATAGACATCCGTTTGATCCAGATGTCTTTCTTCCAGAATCTCAGGTAATCGTGGCAAGCAATAGTCTCTAATCTGAGGATAATCTTGCACATACTTATTGGCACATGCAGAAGGCATAAAATGCTTTAAAGCTGTTTGGTCTATAAATGAATCCATTGGGTAGTATCTTCTTACGATATCACGAAGAGATTGTTTTGACTGTTCGTATGAGCCGCTTAAAAATACATCAGAAAAACGAATAAAAGATGTTGAACAATCTTCACTTACAAAATCTATCCTTACAAAAAGAGCATTACGTTGGCCGTTTGTACTATTTGCTACATATTTTTTCTTATATTTATACAAATCAATAAGAATACTGGAATGTGACAGGGGCTCATCAATATCCCCCCATATCACATCATTATTATATACAAAAACCTTTCCATAACCTCTTTTTTCACTATGAGGGCTATATTGTGCAAGGTTGAATGGCCTCACCATTGGTTCAATATCACCTTTCACGTCACCATTCTCTTCATAATAAGAGGATTTATCATATGGAATAATACGTATGGAAGAAAATTGCCGTTTAATGAGTTCATAATCAAGCTCCCCAGCACCACGCACATAATTTGTTGTAATAAAAATTACGGCTAATATAATACTAAAATTTTTTACATTCAGCAAAATCTCTACCCCACGAAAAATGCTACTAACTGATTTAAAAAAAATACCATAACTATTTAAAATAATATACTTGAACCCTTTACATTCTTTCTTATTTTTCAAATCTACCATTTTTGTATATTTTTATTTATCTGAAGCATTAAAAATAAAATAAAATCATGTTAAATAATTTTTATTGTATTAAAAATTAAGGGGCTGTCCCAGATAATTAATTAAGATTTCCTTTAACCCATTGCTTTAACAGGTGTAGCTGAATTTTTGGGTTAGGGTTATTAAAACGCCATTCGCATTCCTTAAGAAATAGCCCAAAAGTTTCTTTGGGAATACCATTAAATTTACGCATATGTCTTTTTGCTTGGTTCCAAAAGTTCTCAATTCCATTGATATGGTTCTTTTTATCAGCAAATAGCACGGAATGATTAATGCGATAATGTTTAAAGGCTGAAACATCCAGAACATTATAAGCTCGCCAACAATCAGAATAAACAATGCTATCAGGAACGACTTTGCGTTCAATAATGGGTATAAGTGTTGCTGAAGAGGCATCCGGAATAATCTTTGTATAGACTCGGCCGCCTCGTTTTAATAAACCAAACACAGGAATCTTTCCTGCAGAGCCACGCCCTCTATTCCCTTTTCTGGCTCCTCCAAAATAGGATTCATCAACTTCAATTTCTCCGCCAAAAACTTCTTGCGATTCCTTTTCTAACTGAAGACTTATAATCTCTCGAAGCCTTTGAAAGTAATAGGCCCCTGTCTTACGGTTAATCCCTATAATCTCAGCTGCACACCGAGCTGTCGTACCGGCTACAAAATGCTCTATTAGCTTTCCTTGGATATTTTTACTTAATCGGCTCTTTCTCATGCTTCCCTTATAACATTATTTCTTGTTATCTGGGACAGCCCCAAAATTAAAAAAAATATATGGCTTTCAGCAAACGGTAATATAAGACTTTGGATAGAAAGCCTATTTTTTAAAATCTCGGCATATTTTTGTTCCCTTTGTTGATTTTTAGAAATTCCTGTTGTTCTAACGTCAGCCAAGAGCTTAGCCTTTCTTCATTTAATGCCCTTGCATCAACTAAGGCATAAGAACAACCAATGCGCTTTGGAGCCTTTAAACGTTTTTGAATTGTTTTATAGACAAAAGCTCTGGCCATTTCTTTAGTTTCAAAAGTATGATTTCTGTACGTTCCTCCTACGCCATGCCTTCCGAAGGCAATAGTCACGCCCCATAATCCAAAGAGAATTTTAGAGACCAAGATTTCATAGTCTCTATCAATATTTTGGTCTAAATTCATAGCCCGAAGTTTTAAATGGAATAGGGACATCGTTTGATAAGTTTTTTATTATTCATGGCTTCATTTTAAATCTTAAAATGGTTGATTTTTTTAACAATTTTCTTATATAATTAGCGTTATCACTGACATCTGCAAAAAAGTATAAGAAGCTTTTAAGTCAATTCAGACTTAAAGGAAACAATTTTTTTACCCTGGCAATAAGCTAGACAGAAAGGTTTTGATTTAACACATAATTTAAGAGTAACGCTTATGGCTAATATTTCTCATAATATCGATTCTGATATTTCCTCCAATCTGATTAGAGCTTGTCCTTGTGGCAATTCTTCTTTTCTCTCTTTTTCTTGCTTTCTGCATGCTCAAAGCCAAAAAGATAAAGTCTCCCGTAATGCCTGGCTGGCAATTATGGTGGTTTTCTTATTGTTTGTTGCATTAGGACTCATTGATTAATTGATAGATTCATATACTTATATAAGTATATGATCATTTACTCAGATGACAATTGACTCATATAAGCTTCTAAAGCCTCAATGAGAATAGAAGTGATCGTCATCCCTTTACCCATTTTTGCTGCTTGCATTTTTAAACGCTTGTGCAAACTTATGGGTATCAAGGCATTAAGGCGAGTCATTTCTTCCCTCACAACATCCCTTAAAGCTTCTTCTCTATCTTCTCGCTCACGTCTTGTTGTTTTGACTTTAAGAGCCATTAATCATCTCCATAACCTCATTCTGAATTGCTATTATTTCTTGAGCTGCTGGATTAACTGGATCTTCACAGAAAACCGTTTTTCCTTCTGCAGCTGAAGTTGGATAAATAACCCGCTGACTTGTATAAGAAGAAAAAATAGGAATTTTATAATCTTCTAAAGCTGCATGAACCTCTTGGCTTAATTTTGTGTTTTTAATAAGACGGCTAATTATAAAGGCAGCTTTAGGACGACCTTCAGTAATTTCTTGCCTTGCTTTCAAAATATCAACCAGTTCTGCGCAAGCCCATATATCATAGGGACTCGGTTGTACAGGCATGAGAACAAAATCAGCTATCTTTACAGAAGCAATGCACATCTTTTCTATCTGAGGCGCACCGTCGATAATAATAACATCATAACCTGTCCAAATAGCCTCTAAGTCTTTTGCTATGGTTTCTCGATCTAAGCCAACAACAGGAACGATAGAAGATTGATTGCTTTCATTCCAATCTCTCGCACTTCCTTGAGGGTCTGAATCAACAAGCAGTGTTTTCTTTTTATCCATCACAAAGCTATAAGCAAGATTTGTTGCTAAGGTTGTTTTACCGCTTCCTCCTTTTTGATTCAAAATCGCAATAACAAGAGGTTTCTTTTTTCTTTCCATAGACTAAACTCAAATCTTCATATGATCATAAACATTAGACATCATATGATCATAAACTTATATGAGTTTCAATATAAAATCTAACAAGAAGTAGAGTAAGCCCCACTCATTACTGAGCAAGGCTTACTCTACAGATGACCGTTTTTGTTTCTAAACTGAATTGAAATATCAACAAAAATCATTTGGAATCCTTTTTGTAAACCTGCTATAGGATAGGCTACTGATCATCTAAAAAAGGAGGGGACAAATCATGATCATAAAAGCACATCCAAAACATCTTGCTCGTCATCCCATGGCCGTTCCAATGCATCCCTAAGGTTGGCATAAGGTTTTTTGGAATTTCGTTATCTTTTACCTCAGATTCTACGGGGTCAAGTCATCCGTCTTAGAATTATCTAGGAGCCTCGATAAAAGCCCCGTAGGGTCTTTTTTTCTAGCACGACAGGCGTCAATTCACGCAAAAGCGTTTTCTGCTTTTCGTTTTCAAAGACTGGAAGACTGTTCGTTTTTTTCATTTTTTTGGTTGCTTTTAGCTAAAAAATCTTGTATTTTTGGAACTTTTGTGTTCTAATTAACCATCCGCAAAAGCATGCCTACCTTGTGTAAAACAGGGTTTGGACGGTCTTTTTGTAACCCTCGGATTATCATCTTGTCTAACGGAAAATCAAGAGTGTGTGAAGATGCCCCGTTAGCCTTAAACCCAACAGGAGTAACCCCCTTATGGCTTTAGAAACAACCCTCAATTCTCAAATTACCGATGCTGTCACCCAAGCCAATGTGAAAGTTCTGGCCGATTCTCCGGCTATGGCCCTGAGTAACCTGTATCAGATTACCTCACAGTCTTTAGGACTTGCCGCCCAAAATGCTGTCATGGCTCAACAGCAATCGAATATCATTCATCAAGCCTCAACAACTCAAGGCGTGAACTTGATCTATGCTGTCGATACCGCAGCCGTTGGCGATGCCAGTGAAAAGATCTCCAGAGCCGATATCCCTGCCGATATGGTTGATATCGTTGGCGTGCTCAAAGCATTGTCCAGAGCTTAACCTGATCGTCTCTCATCCCTTTTTTCATGTAATAATATAGGAGACCTCTCATGGCTCTGCCCACTCCCGTTAATTCTCAAATTACCGATGCTGTCACCCAAGCGAATGTCAAAGTTCTGGCCGATTCTCCGGCCATAGCGCTGAGTAACCTGTATCAGATTACCTCACAGTCTTTAGGACTTGCCGCCCAAAATGCTGTCATGGCCCAACAACAATCGAATATCGTTCATCAAGCTGCAACAACCCAAGGGGTCAACTTGATTTATGCCGTCGATACAGAAGCTGTCGCTGATGCCACAGAAAAAGTCTCCCGGGCAGACATTCCGTCTGATCTGGTGAATATTCTAGGTGTTATCAAGGGCCTTAAGAAGCAACCAAACAATCAAATTGTTGGCTAACGCTGATTTCTAGAGAAGGAAAGAGCCTTATGGCTCTTTTTTTCTCTTGTGAAGTCTGTTCATAAAGGATGCGCTGATGGATGACAAAGTCAATGGGCAAATTACCGATGCTGTGACCCAGACCAACGTAAAAGTTTTAGGGGAATCGCCGGCTCAAGCTTTGTCGGTTCTCTACCAAGCCATGGCCCATTCCTTAAGCTTATCGATGCAGAACGCCAGCTCCACCCAACAGCAGATGCAACAAATTGGCAGTGCCATTGTGGCCAAAGCTGTCAAGAATATTATGGACTAATTGAATGAGGGACTCATAACCTATGGCCGATTCCTTTGATCCCAGTGTTACCTATATCCATGACCTTGTAACCGGTCTTGGCACGTTACAGAGCGAATCAATTGGCAAAGCCTGTCAAGCCATGTCCCATACGTTAGCCTTAGCTTTGCAAGATGCGAGCGATAGCCAACGCAATTTTGATGCGGTGAACGGCGCGGCTTTAGCCAAAGCGACAGCAGAGTTTGTCAAAAGCAAAGATCCGGCTTGGCTGCCGGTGATTGAAGGACTCCAAAAAGCAAAAATGACCCAAGATGCGGAATTTCTAAAAATGAGCCAAGGGGTTGAAAGCCTCCTCAAAGATCTGCCGTTGCCAAGTCAGCCTATAGGGTGACCGAATGGAACCAACAGAAGCTGCTCTGCCTCTTCTGCCGGGTGCCTCCCTGGCCGAGTTGATTGCGCCTTTAGAACAGCAACTCCTCTCAACGGTGGAGGAAACCCTAGAGGCGCTTCAGTCCCTCAATCAAGCCGGCACTCTAGAGAGCCAAACCTTAAAAACCGGCGTTCAAAATGTTTTAAACCTCACCAAGGCCAGTCTTTTGATTCGGAGCGTTCCCTTATTCCTTAATATACCGCTCACAGAAGGGTTGACAACCCAAGACCTGGTTCAAAAAAGTCATCAAACCACAGAAACCTTAAAAGAGCTGTGCCAAGATCAGGTCAGACACCTCCTAGCCGCCAAAGCAACCCAGGTTTTACAACAGATTGAGCTCAAAGAGCAGCAGATTCGCCGGCAAATCGAGCAAAAACAACAAGCCATTGCCCAGCTGGTCAGCGAAACAACAAAACGCGCGACTGCTCTTGCATCAGGACCGGCCAAAAGTAGAGCAACAGAATCCTAGTCTGAAGGACTTATTGAAAAAAGCCGCACGATCAACAAGACTGAGAAAAATTTTTTATTTATTTGACCGCAGTCTTACCTTTTGCAGTCTGTCTTGTTGTAGACAACACCCATCTGGTGACCGGAGTGACGACAGCCGATCAGGAACAAAACCCTGAAGCCCTTAGGGGTCTATGCGCCTCCATTGACGGCCTGTTTCAACGCTGAGCCCGCTTTAAAGGTTGGTTTTTTAGAACCGGCAATCTGAATGACATCACCGGTTCTTGGATTGCGTCCTGAGCGTGCCGGAGTTTCTTTAACAGCAAACGTACCAAATCCAATCAATCTCACTTCTTTGCCCTCTTGAAGCGCTTTTTGAAGGCTGGAAAAGAGCGCATCAATGAACTTTTCAGTCGACGCTTTCGTAGAAGAGGTCTGGGTCGCTACATGATCAATAAGGTCCGATTTGTTAAAAGGCATGCTGGAGTATTTCCTCAAAAAAGATTTGCCATACTATGCCATAGCCACAAAACAGAGGCAAGGCCTCTTAAGCCGCCCTAAACCTCTATAATTTCCAGAGGATAATGATGCTCAATCAGCTTTTTCTTGACCTTGCACAGCTCTGTTTTGAAACCCTTCACATCTTCAAATGTCACGTCCCCATTAGCCCAAAAAACCACAAAGTCACAAACGTACTTCATGCCACCTGGAATATGCAGGGGAACTTGTCTTAAAAAGAAAATAATTTCGCCAAGATCTTGAATGGTTTTGAGGGTCAAGTAATGATTCCATTCCCTCCGGGAGGCAAAATGGCTGCTTTCCTCCTCTTGGGATTTTGCTTTAAACGGATGTCCTAGGCTATACAAGCACCCGGTCCTTTTTCTCGTCATCTTGTTTCTCCAGAAAGAAAAGATCCATACGCACTATGATACTCATTCCTGAGCGCCTGAATTTCTGTCTCGTTCCCTATATCCAATCCAAAGAGAAGCCTAGGACCAAGACTCAGTCTTGCCAAAAGAAAAAGATCCCTCATCGATCGTCTCCTGTATCCAAACCAGGCTCATCATCAGGAATCAGGTTATTCACATGAGAGGCCCGACTTTGCGGCAAACAAAAGGCTTCCTCGGCTTTGATCATTCCTTCTTTAATCGAAGTCCCTATCCCTATGATGACTTTGAGATCTTCAGGATCAATATCTTGGAGGGAAGATTTACCGAAGAAGGGGAAGAGCTTATCGATACGAACGCCGAGTCTTTCGAGGCCTTCAAAAACCCCTTGACGTTTCTTTTCAAAGGCTTTCTGGCTTGGGCTCATCACAGCCCTGTCCATTGCCTTTTGCAGCGCTTGGTCAATAAAGACCCTGGGAATTGTTTTAAAAATAACATTGCGAAACGCTATGGCTGAAGCAGCGGCAATGGTTGTGTTCTGCATATCGGTGCTATAGGGTTTACCGTCTTTGGTTACAATCCCTCGGCTAATTTCATGACTCACCTTGGCATTGGTTTCTAAATCCAAACACCAGCCCTCAACCACAATGCTTTTGCCGTTATTGGCAATCACTCGCGTACCAGACTGCATGTTGCCCCAAAACGAAGAACAGATCTCTGCCAGTCTGATAGAGGCGCCCGTAATCGTTTTACCCGCTCTGGGTACAGTATAATAGCAAGAAGCTGCCACTTCAGGACTCATAGAAATGGTCAGCTCAATGTTTTTGAGACACTGCCCTACATCCCTTGGAAAGACCCTGGCAGTCATCACATCTTTGTCAAGAGCAGCGTCAATAGGAAATCCGGGTTGGTCGATAAGGTTTCTTCCCTCTTGTTGTTGAAGAGGCAAAGGCAGCATCCTGCCCGCAATCGGTTGGTTGATCGAAGTTTTGGCTTGCATAGCGTCACTCTCCTAAATAAGTCTCAGTTCACGGGTTGAGGTTGTTTTGGTAAAGGCCTCACAGAGAGCTGGATGTTCCTTTGCAAAGCCGGTTTTGTCAAACCGAGTCAGGCTCTTATTCTTCCAAGTTGCCAAAGGAGTGTGGGAACGATCCACCAAAACACTGGCATCGCCAAACAAACGCAGAATCTGCGCCTTCATTGATTCTTCTTGCTTTTCCAGCTCTTTGATTTGACACTTGATCTGCCGAAACGCTTGAATCTCTGATTCTTCTTCGTCTCCCACACAAACAACCCTTTCTGTGGCCCTTGGATAGGCTTTCAAAATATCCTCCACGTCTCCGTTTTGAGGCAAGGGAGGTTTTTTAACCAAAACATGATCAAACCAAAAGGACCGCTCCCTGTTGATCAGTTTTCTGGTCAGCTCCCCATGCCGCTTATAGACATAGACCCTGAAGTCGCAATGCAACTCATCCAGATCATCACGAGACAAAGGGCGTTTGGTTTGAGCCGCAAGAGCATGAATTTTCCGGTAAGCGTTAAAAATCTTCTCGTCTCCAAACAAAACACCAATGTAAGCGGTATCCACATCCATAACACAGGCATAGTGAGCCACTTGAATCAGATAGTGTTTAGGGATCTCGTCTGTTCCCTCCTCTCCCCATTCTTCTCTCACTTTGGGTGTATACAAAGCTGTTTTAAATTCAACCACCGCTCTTTCAGAAGGCAAAACACCATCCAGGTTTGCCAACATGAAGGGATGATCAGGGCTTCGTTGAGTTTGAAGCGTGTTTTGAACTTTCCATCCGGTTTTTCTCTCAAAAAGCGATTGAACAAAGGGTTCCAAGACATGACCCCGGTTCATGACCTCTGTGGTTTCTTTGACAGCATCCGTCGTTTTGTCCAAGTAGACACTGAAAGGCGTTGCATAATGACTCAGACCAACAACGGCCGCAGCATCACTCCCCCCAATGCCTGTCTTTCTGAGCACAAGTTGTTCAGGTGTAATCATGGTGAGTCCTTTTCGAAACCGTCATAAACTGAACTGACCTGTAAGGATTTTTGATTTTTTCCTCAACATTGTTTTCCAGTTCATCTAAAGCCTTCAAGGCAATCTGAACTTCGTCGCCAATGTCTTCATAACAGGCCCTCATAAACTTAATCGAGTCGACGACCTTGCCTAACTGATACAGACACTCCTCAAAAGCGCTAGGCTCGGACCCATCGTCCGACAAACCGTCCAGAATACAAACAGCTTTGTTTAATTTTGGCACCAGACTGTTGACTTGATGTATACTCATTTATTTTTAATCCTTTTTGAGTCTTTAGATATTATAAAATAATTAATAAATTTATGAAATGGGTCCAATATGGACCCTTTATTTAAGCAAGTGACCCTTGAGAGAGGGGTTTGCTTGGCTAAAATGAGCCCCCCTGAAATCATTGTGATTCCTCCGTTGGGCTTCCTCAAAATGACTGTCTTGAGAGAGTTTGGTATTGGATACCTTTGACCACTGAAAAAAAGAACCAATAGCCTTAACGCCTTTAAATTCTGTGTTGGTAAAATCAGCTTCCACCCAAAAGGAATGGCTCAGGTCTGAGTGCTGCACCTGAGAATCCCTGAAATGAATGCCCTTCCCGTAAACGTTACTAAAGTCGGTTAAAATCATCAGACAATGATCAAAATAAGAATCAGGTGCCCACACGCCTTTTAAATTGGTTTTGATGAATTTGCAGTTCACAAAAGAGGTTGAGCTCAGATTCATATAAGAAAGATCAGAGTTAGAAAAATCGTTGTGTTCAAATTCCCAGCCACTTAAATCACCTCTAAGGTTTCTCTGCTTTTCTGTTAAGGCAATAGAGCTGCTAAAAACCAGCCTGAGCCATTCTTTATGGTTTTCTAGGGTTTCTGATACTTCGTCCGTTAACGGTTCTATCATCGTGTGTTTCCTGTGGTTTATTGGTTTATGAGGATATAATAATTGCTGTACTTACTACAGTCAACATAAAAAAGTAAGGTTTACACTTATTGACTTGCATCGAAAAAAAGGATAAAACTGTTTATTAGAAGTTTAAAGGAAAAATAATGACTATTTACAAACAAGACGTGAAGGCAATTTTGAAAGCTATCGAGGTGGCTGGAGGGGCAAAAGAATTGGCAATCAAGTTAGGTGTTTCCTACCAATCAATTTTGGATTGGAAAAATCTACGTAGAGTTCCCTCTCATTTAAATTGTCTAAAAATAGAAAAGGCTACAGAGGGAGTGGTCAATAGAAAAAATATTCTTCCAGACTATCCTTGGGAATGAATAAAATGATCGATTTATTTCAGATTATGACAGCTTTCTTGACATTAGGACTTTATACGACGATCGTTTGCTATTTCTTCTATAGGCTTAATGAGAAGAGCATAGATAAGCTTGAAGAGCGAATGGATAAAAACGAAACTCATTGGCGCGAGATGTTCATGTACATGAACGATCGTATCGGTACTAAAGGACAATGAGGATGAGCCATAACGAGCCTAACGATTTGTTCAAGTTATCTGTCCAAATGACGTCCTCTTACCCATCCACTCAGAATGCATCAATAGAGGAAATGCCTGTTGTCTTCTCAACAATAGAGGGCGTTACAAAGAGAGAGGTAAAGAGGGAAGATATACTGCCAAATTATCCATGGGAGGAACTCCGATGAATTTTCCAGTTGATTGGGCTCAAACCTTTGCCATTATTGGCTCAATGCTTGCTGTTTGGTATGCCTTTTATCAGATTACTGACAAAAGAATCGATAGGATGGAAACCCATCATAGAGAGGATACAGAATCTCTTGAACGAAGATTTGAACAAAGCATGGCTAATCTTGATAAACGATTTGAAGAGCGAATGGATAAAAACGAAGGCCATTGGCGCGAAATGTTCATGTATATGAGCGATCGTATCGGTACTAAAGGACAATGAGGATGAGCCATAACGAGCCTAACGATTTGTTCAAGTTATCTGTCCAAATGACGTCCTCTTACTTATCCAATCAGAATGCGTCGATAGACGAAATGCCTGTTGTCTTCTCAGCACTCTATCAGGCGATTGCTCAGACTCATCAAAGTCCAAATCTCATAAGAAATCGCCCCACTCATCAACCGGCCGTCCCTATTTCAGAGTCCATTCAAGACGACTATATTATTTGTCTTGAAAACGGGAAAAAACTTCAAATGCTCAAGCGTCATCTCAATGTCGTTTATAAGATGAGCTTAGATCAATACAAAGAACGGTGGGGGCTTCCGGCAAATTATCCTGTCGTCTCGCCGCGTTATGCAAGAAGACGCAGACAAATTGCTAAAAGCATCGGGCTTGGATTGAGCGGCAGATTAAAAAAGAAGGAGAAAACAAAATCATGAAAGATAATCAGTATAATCAAAATCTAGGCGAAAAAAAACCCTCCGTTAGGAAGGCTTTTTCTCTTTATAACCATTTTTTACAAATATAAGGAAATAAAACGAAACGTAGAAAACCTGTATAAAAGATAGTACATCAACAATACTACTTTTATACAACTTCCTACGTTTCGTCAAGTGCTTTATTACAACGAAACGAGGAAATTATGTCCCAAAATTCACGCTTACTTTTATCCGCAGAATCCTGTCTTTCTGCACAAGCCACCATCCCAAGCTCTAAGATTCTTCTGATCGATGAAAAAGACAACTGGTTGCCTGTGAATCGCAGGATTGCAAGAGCATTAGGCAAGAAAGAGGCAGAGTTTCTACAGCTCCTTCATTATTGGCTCACAACGGATTCTGGAAAGATCTTTGATGGAGTCAAGTGGATTTATAATACGTATGATCAATGGGTCGAACAGCTCGACGAATTTTCTAAAGCCACCCTCCGCCGCATTATCCACAAATTAGAGACTCTGGGGATCGTTTTGTCAGGCAACTTTAATCGCAAGAAATCCGACCAAACCAAATGGTACACGATCGCCTATGATGCCCTCTATCAATTTTGCGGATGTTCCTCTACTTCTCAAAAAGAGCCTGTGGATAACGTGAGCAGTCCATGTGCTCAAAATGAGCACATCACTACCAATAGATTAACAACAAATACAGGTTTAAACCGCGCCCAGGCGCTTAACCCTTTTTTGCTACCCCTTGAAGAAAAACAGCCTGTCCTTGAAGAGGCATCGATTTTAGAAACGGAAACAGCCGATTTGTTTGAGCAAGAAGCGTGCCAAGCTTTGGAGACGATCAATGTCCAGTTAGACAAACCGTTGGAGATTTCGAAACGAATTTTCAAAAACACGCTTGCTAAGCGAATGAAAACCCATTTTGGCACTGGAAAGACGGGACTGGAGCGGTTTCGAGAGTACTGTTCCAAGTGGGCAGCCAACGCATTTTTGATGGGCAAGAAAGCGATGAGGAGCGGGGACGTGTTCCGCTGTAGCATTGGCTCGATTTTGTCTGAAAAAATGATTGAGGCGTCTTGGGAAAACAAAGGCTTTTTCCAGGTTTACGCCTGCTTAGAACCGACACCAGGGCCCCAAGAGGAGGACATCATGACAAGAAAATCACCGCCCATACCCTTGCCGCCGTTAACCCTCGTTGAGGTGTTCGCCTCGGCTGAGACGGAGGTTGACAGAGCGGTTAAGGCAACGCTTTACCAGAGCTTGGGAGACGTAACGTACCAAGCTTGGTTTCACAACACAGGGTTTGTGGCGAAGGGGATCAAGAACGGCGAAATGGATTTTTTCATCAGCAGTGGATTTACCAGGCAGTATGTGCTCACCCACTACGACAGACAGCTGAGAAGGGCTTTTGCTTGTGCGCAAGAGGCGAGTGAAGCAACGGGGTGAAGGGAGGAACTTTCCTAGCTTTTTCTTTTCTTTTGCCTGAGAAAGTCATTGAACGAGCAGAAAAAGACGGGTAAAGCAGGGATATTCAATAACATCCACAGAGAAAGGGTTTTCGATGACTTACCTACAGCTTGATGATGCGTTTGTAAAATTTGCTAATTTTCATGTGAAAGAGCAGCGGTTTAAAAGGCCTTCTGAGGTTTTTTTTGCGCTCGAAAAGACCAATCTCCTTTTGACAACAGGCAGGGAGTCTCACAACACGCTCCAGCAAGAAAATTTGTATTGGAGTGAAAGAGAGGCTCTTGATTGTCAGAGTGGGTTTATTTCTGAGGAAGAGGCCCATCAAAAAAATGGGGAGTTTTTTGTTTCTACACGGTTAATCAGTGTCTTAGAAGAGTTTCGTCAATTCCTTTTGCGATTTTCGATTCGTCTGTTTTTTCCAAAGGATGGAACGCACCAAATTCAATCTAATCAAATTTTCTCGACAGCGTCTTGTTTTGTTGATGTCACAAAAAACCATTTTGAGTCTTACATGGGCAATCCTCTTTATGTGGAGAAGGAGGTGTTTGAGACTTCTTTGGATTTGTTTTTTAAAGCGGATGGGTCGCAAAAAGAAATCGATGTTTTGAAAAAAGATCAAAATTCCTATTGCATGTTTAAGTTGTACGGGTGTTTCAAGTTTATGGAAATCCTGTCTGCCTTTTTTGAAGAATCCTCTTACGCAGAGGATGGGGAGGTTTCTCAGTTTGTCCAAAAAGAATATAAAGTGTCCCCAACTTTTGCCAACCGAGTTGTTTTAGCGAGTTTAAAACAATTAAGAACGTAGGGTGAATTTTACACGCCTCAGAGTTTCGGTTTTCTGAGTTTTGTTTTGTTTAAAAAAGATTTTTTTGTCGCCTAAAAAACTCAGAGAGTTAAATTTTTGAGTTTTTAGACGGATTTTAAAACCTAAGGCCCCTTCATTTTACCGACAAATCCCTTTGAAAGCCTCGGTTTCCTTGAAACCATAAACTTTGAATCCCTGCGTTTAAAAGCCCATTTTGAAACGCAGAAAAAGAAATCTTTGCGTTTTTCTTGACCTTAGAAAACTTAGATTTTTTCTCATTGAACGAACGGTTGCGCCGTTCAAAAAAGTGTGAAAGGGTTCCTTCAAACAGGCAATCGAACGGGTTTTGGCGGTTAAAAAACGGAGGGATTTTGATGAGTCAGGAGCTGATGAATTTGATTTGGGGCAAAAGAGAAACTTTGTTGTTAAGCCGGGCAGAGATGGCGGTGTTAATTAGACTGGCTGACTTTTCTGCGGGCGGGGATCAAACAGGGGTTTTTTCTCGTCTTGTCAAAGAAACGGGGTGTTCACGAAGCACCGTCAAGCGCTCGCTGAATCGTCTCAGGCTTAAAAACGTATTGCCTGATAAGGCCGGTAGAAACTTACCGCGCCAAGACAAAACCCATTACAAAATTAACGTTGAGGTTTTCTCTAGCCGAAGCCAGGAGGGAGATGCAGAATGAGTTTTAAATTATTTCCGTTGATTTGGGGGGTACCCTCCGGTTTTTTAAGCGGCACAGAAACGCTTGTTCTGCTGAAGCTGGGTGATTGCGCTCAAGACGATGGTTCGTCTGTCTATCCGAGTTTAAGGCGGGTTTCCAAGGACACGAAATTATCGATCCGTGTGATTCAAAGATCAATACACTCTCTGCTGACTAAAAAAATGATTGAGCGGGTTCAATCGTTCTCGGCCAGAATGCCCAACATTTATAAAATCAATGTTGATTTGTTAAAAAATATCAACCAAGACGTGACGATCCGTTATGAAAACCAGGGGTGTCAAAATAACCATCCGAACGCTTCTGGTATGGTCAAAATGACAGGAGAGTCTGGTCAAAATGACTACCCAAACGCTTCTGGTATGGTCAAAATGACAGGGGGGTCTGGTCAAAATGACCCCTCTAGAGCTGTCAAAATGACTACCAATCCCTTATATAACCCCTTAATAGAACCCTTTCTTTTGCCCGCCGACAACGCTTCTAGCCAAAAGACTTTAGAGACTTCTTTTTTTGAAGCCAGACAAAATCCCTTTTCAGATAGCGCTGTTGAGCAGGCTTTGTCTCAGGAACTGGAGTCTGGGGTGTTAGAAGGCCCTGTCAATCACGGATGGGAGGAGAGTGGACAGGAGAAACCGGTTTTGCCAAAAGACGCTTTGGCTTTCGTTGGTTTGAGGGCGAGGTTATCGGCCGGTTGTTCCCCTGTTGGGTCTACCTCTGTTTTGAAAAACCCGTCAGAAAAAAGCCAAGGGTTTTGTTTGAAGGGTCAGGGTCCCCTTAGAGTTGGAAACGATTCCAGAAAGCCTGTAGAAAGGCTTGATGGCTCTGAAACCGCTCTGTTTGATTGGAAGAAACCCTCTGTTTTGCCCCTGTCTTGCGCTGAGAAGCCATCAAAGGGCCGATCCTCCTCTTTGGGTGAGGACCTATTTAGCAAATGGTATGCGGTGTATCCCCGGAAGGTATCCCGCAAGAAGGCCTACCAGGCCTTTGGTAAAGCGATTAAGCGGGTTCATTTTGAAACCCTTTTGGAGTTAACCCGATCTTATGCTCACTTGGTGGAGGGGCAAGACAAGCAGTACATTCCGCATCCAGCTACGTGGTTGAGTGGAGAGCGGTGGGAAGATGTGCAGTCTTCTTACCTTTTTTCCTCTCCAGGGCCAATGGAGCCTATACAAACGCGGTTGCCTGAAAAGCTACAGGTTTTTGTTAAGAGTCATCCTCAGCTGGCATTGAATGCTTTTGCTTTCGAGGCTTGTGAGGTTGTTCAGCAAACGGATAGGCTTATCCTTCAGGTTCCGTCTCGCTTTTACCTGGATAAAATCGATCTCTATACCCGTGAACTCGAAGATTTTTTTGGAAAACCGGTAGAGCTCCACGTTAAAGCTGCGGCTCCTTCAGATCCCTCTCAACAGGTCTTCACAAAAGGGTTTGCCTCCATTGAAAAGGATTGTTTGCTGAGACCCTGCCTCTAAATGCTGCAAACAAGATACCTGGGTGTTGAAGGGGATCAAGCCGGCGAGGCTTATGCTGCAGAGACGCTTTTAGGTTCCTTAAGAGGGGGGTCGCTTCCCTGCTCAAGGGGCGCCCCTAACTGTACAGCGGGTTTGAGATGGTGTATGATGCTGGGAACGGGTGTTAACGGGCTCGAATCGTGAAAGGACCAAGGAGCTTATGGCGCGATCCTCAACCTCTTTTAAAAAAAACAATACGATGAGCAAAGGTCCTCGTCGGCGCATTGCTTACGATGCGCTTTTTGCAAAGGCGCTTGAGACCGATGGGGATTCGTTTGTTCAGAAAATCATCCAATATCGGGATGGTAAGGATCCTGGTTTGTCTTTGAAGGCCTGTGACATTTTCTTCAAATATGCTCGTCCCCCAGAAAGGGAGGATGTCAAGGTGCCGCCGGATACGTCTTATTTTCGGGATTTGGGCTTAACGTTAGAGGAAGGTCTGACGCTCAAAAGAGAAATTCAAGAAACCCAATCGGCTTTGGTTGAAGAGATTGTCCAAAGATTAATCCGGGGAAGAGAACCCCAAGCTCCTATTTGATGATCTTGTTTGACGAAGAGGCTTTGGACGCGTTTATTGAAGAGGAAAAAACCCTCAGCCGGTATCGATTCGACTTTTACAAACCCCATCCCAAACACTTGGAATTTCATAATCTGGGCCAAAAAGCCAAAGAACGATTGTTTTTAGCGGCCAACCGCATTGGTAAGACCATGGCCTGTAGTTTGGAAGTGTGTATGCACCTGACAGGCACCTATCCGGATTGGTGGACAGGGTATCGCTATACCAAACCGATCAATGCGTGGGTGGCGGGTGTTTCGGGTAAGGAAGTGTTTGAGATTTTAGAGCGCCGCTATTTTGAGGGCGTGGCTGAAGAAGACCCTTGGATTCATCCCTCAATGGTAGCTTATCGCAACCGCTCGGACCACCGCTATCAAATCCAACATAGATCGGGAGGTTTTTCCGATTTACGGTTTAAGACCTATGAGCAGAAACGAGAGGCCTGGCAAGGAGCGAAATTGGATGTGTGTCATTTGGATGAGGAGCCCCCTTTAGACATTTACACCGAAGCCTCGTTACGGCTTATGAGCACAGCGCCTGATCATTATGGCATGATGTTGGTCTCGGCCACATGTTTGTACATGTCGCCCTTTGTTCAAGCCTTTACCGAAGCGGTGATAGAGACTGACGGCCAGAAGAAACAAATCCAACGCACTGAAGGGTCGATTCAAAATCAACGGGTGTTCTTGATGGCTGGCTGGGATGATGCGCCGCATTTACCGGAAGAGGAGAAAGAGCGGTTTAAAGCGAGTATTCCGCCTCATGAAGTGGAAGCGCGATCGAAGGGTGTTCCCTCCCTTGGATCTGGAATGGTTTATCCGGTCAGTGAGCATCTGATCACCTGTGATCCCTTTGCGTTGCCGGATAGCTTTTCCTTTGTCGGCGGATTGGATTTTGGTTGGAAAGACCCGACGGCGTTATTGCTTGCAGCTCTTGATCGAGACACTGACGTGTTGACCGTTTTCCATGAGTATTCGATATCAGAAAAGACCCCTGAACAACACCTGTTTCATCTGCATAACACCAAAGCCAAGGACTATTTGAACTGGGTCCCAATTGTTCATGATCCGGCGGGCGGGGCATCGTCTCAACGGGATGGTAAGCCCTTGGTACAGCTGTACCGGGAAGCGGGCCTAAAGCGATTACATAAAGCGGACAATGCGCGAGAAGCGGGGGTGCAAAAAACCTTACAGCGGATGCAAAATGGCAAGCTGAAGATTTTTAAGACGTGCACCAAGCTGTTAACGGAATTGCGGATGTATGCCCGGGATGAGGACGGCATGATCAAGGATGGCAATGACCATTTGTTGGATGCTCTGCGCTATATCGTGATGTCTGGGTTAGCCTTAGCGACACCAAGGCCGCATGTGATGGATCGCGCGAAAGCGATTTATGGTATTCGTGTAGGCCGGCGTCCAGTGAGTGGTTTTTAGGGGTGCTTTTGTGATACAGTCTCTTTGGTCAGGGTTCAATGATGGATTGTTTTTGATGAAATCCCGCTTGTCACAAAAGAGAAGACACAAGATGTCTTTACGCGCTCAAAAGGAAGCCACGATTTTAAAAGACGTATTGGAAAGTCATCCCTTTTTGAAGATAACGACGCGCAAAGCCTTACAATCGGCTTATGAGCGGGCTTTGGTTCAAGCGAATAGCGCCAAAGACTAGAGGGCCTGGCCGTTCCCTTAACGATCAACTTGACCGGTTTGAGGCATCGTTTGCGGCCGGATGGGCAAGAGGATGAGGGCTTGGATTCAACGCCGCTTGGTTTCTTGTTGATATCCTGGCTTCCAGCCTTGTTGATTGTTACCGGATAATACCTCTTAAATCCGCAGAGTATAAGGGGTTTTGGCTGTATTTTTGTTGCTTTTAAGAGTGTCAAATTTCTTATAAAGAGTGTATAATCAGAGCACGGATAAACGCACCTGTTAGGCAGCTGATGAGCTTGATTTTGTACCGTGAATCCCCTCAAAACAGCGGTATTGTTTTGAATGGGTTGGGATTGTATCGGACGTTCATAAAAGAGTTAACGGCGGACGGAGGCAAGCGATGACGAGCGCTTCTTCGGAAAAAGCCTATGCGCCGATCCACCCATCCTTGTCACCCTCCAAACAAGCCGCCCTCAAAACAGCCAGAGCGTATTTTAGGACCGCTAATCTTCATCCTTCGACGTTAGAATGGCGGCGTTTGTGTCGGTACAATCAGGGCTATTATGACGGCAGTGGTCAATGGAGCCCTGCTGACCTTGAGGTTTTGGAGGGTCGGGGTCAAGTTCCGATCACGGTGAACATCATCCAAGGTTTTATTGATGCTTTATGCGGGGTCGAGACTCAATCTCGGTATCGTGTTGCGGTCAGATCAGATTCCCAAAGGGAAGAAGATGACAAGCTGGCCAGCGCTTTGACTCATTATTTGTTTCACATTCAAGAAAAAAACTCGATTCCCCATTATGGATCCTTAAAGTTTAAGGATGCGTTGATTTCTGGGATTGGCTGGAGTGATCTCTATAAAGACCCCAAGGATGGCACCTACCATTACGACTATGTCGATCCGTTTAACGTCTTGCCTGATCCGGATGATTTAAGCCCTCAGTACACGGCCATGAAGTATGTGTGTCGGAAACGGTGGATGCGTCCTGAAATTGTGGCTAAAACCTGGCCTCACCTATCAAGCTTGATTGACTTTAAAGACCCTTATGTATTGTCGGGGATGTATTCTAACGAGATCATGGATAGAAATTCCGATTATACCAATGATGAGGGCTATACAGGCTGTCATCAAAGCCGGATTTTGGTGGTGGAGGTTCAGTATAAGGTTCCCAAAAAGGCCTATCGTGGGTTAGATCCTGAGGGCAATCCTTTTGAGACGTTTGATGAAGACGAAGCCAGGCAGATTGTAACGTCTTGCCAAGAGATGAATCGAGGCGGCCTTGAAGAGATCAAATCCCACCAGATCATGCGCACCCTATTTTTAGATAACTGGCTTTTAGAACATGGGCCGTTAGATCCTAATCTTCCAGACCCCCAAGACTTTAGCTGCATTCCGTTTGTTTGGAAGCGTCGTTTTAAGACAGGCATCCCTTACGGTCTTTTAGAATCGATTAAGGACCTTCAGCGCGATGCGAATATTCGCATCACCAAATCTTTATATCTGATGAACTCTTCAAAAGTAACCATTCAAGGCAACATTGACCCTGGTCAGAACACTGAAGCCTTTCGAGAAGAACTGAAACGCCCTGATTCGGTGATTATTTTGCCGGAAGATACCAAGATTCAAATCACGTCCAATGCTGATTTAGCCGAACCGCAGCTAAAGATTTTGGAGTCTTATTTGGATTTTATGAAGCGGATTACAGGAATCCATGATGAGATGCTGGGCATTCAAACCAATGCCACCAGCGCGGTTGCTCAAAATGTTCGCCAGGTCAATTCGGTACGAAACAACGTCTTTGCTTTTGATAACTTTTCTGAGATGAAAAAGCGTGAAGCCGGTTTTTTTTTAAAAATGATTCAGACATCCGGGGATGAGAATTTAGCCATTAAAATCCTTAATCAAGAAGAAAAGGAATGGATTGTCCTTAATCTAGCGGTGGAAAAGAATGGAGAGAGGATCATGAGCAACACCATTAGTCATTTACCGGTATCTTTGTACGTTGAAGAAGTTCCGGACTTTAGAAGCACCTTTGAAGAACAAAAGGCGATGTTGGAGTCTTTACTGGGTAATGCCAATGCGCATTGGATGATGTTATCGCCGAAGCTTTTGCAAATGCTGGGGATTCGAGATGGTGAAAAGATTGCCCAAGAGATGCGCCAGGTCATGCAAGACAAACAAACAACCGAGCCTTTATCCGGTTCTGGCTCGCCCCCGCCGCAAGAGGCTATGCTGCCGGCTGGAGGGCGAGGGATACAAGCTTGAGGGGGGGTGGTACTTCTTTGGCTGAGGTTAGACCATAGGACAGCGATTGCAGAAAAAGGAATCAAGAGGGTTTAGTGTAGGAGAGACCGATGATGATAAACTTAGAAAATAACAGTGAACAGGGGATCAAGGAGATCAATAAGGAGCTGCAAGAGACGGCGCTTGAAAAAACGCGAGATAAGCGTGCAAAAGGCTCGCTTGAAGACCAAAAGGAGACCGATACGATTTCTAGCCTCTTGTTGGAACGCGATCAACGACCGCTTCACCCGCAAGCGGTCAGCACAGACACACTAAATCCAGCTTTAGAAACCAAGCCTGACCTTTTTAAAGAGGATGCCTTGGATCGCCGTCAAACACAGCCAAAACCATCTGACTCTTCCCCGGAGGCAGAAGCCTTTCATAGTGAGACTGAGAAAGTAAAGAAGGAATTGGAAAGCACCAAAAGGTGGGGGCATGCCAATTCCCAGAAACTGAAGAGGGCACTTGTTCAGACCAAGGCGTTTATTGAGAACGGTGACTTGTCTGAAGAAGAGGGTGATCGCCTTTTGGACATCCTCCAGTCATCAGTTGCTGCCGGCGATGAGGAGTCTAACCTGGGTGATGATAAAAATCCCAACCCTTTTGTTAAAATCTTTAAGATTGCCAACAGTGAACTGGAGAATATTCGTAAATACACCGACGATCCTTTGTTGCAGGAAAAGATCAACGCCTTCGATTACTTCATAGCGGTGATGGCCAGTTCTTCGGAAAGAGAAGAGCTGTTGGAGGCGTTTAACGAGCTGATTGATCAGCCCATTCACTTAACCAAGAAGCTTTTGAACATTGGCAAGACAGTCTATGAGGAATCCTATCGGGACATCCAAGAAGCGGGCGGCTTGAAGAGCTATTTGGTCAAAAAGGACGCGCAAATCGAAAAATTAACGAAAACAATTGACAAATTAAGCAAAAAACTGTCACAATACGAAGATTACGATCGCCCAACGTATGGTCTCAGTGAGATGGGGTCTTCTGAAGAAAAAAGCCACCCTCCCATCGATACCATAACGGGTCTCTTCGCGGAAAGAGATCGGCCGATCATGCGACGATAAATGATATTAGCTTCTTTCTCCCCTTCTCATCCGAGAAACGGGGAAGGTAGCCATCCTTTAGAGTGCCCTTTGAGAAAAGGACGACCTTTTTGAAAGAAAGTGGGCAGCCGGTTATAGACCACCCTGTGGTCAGCCGCCAGGCAACCGAATCGGCTACTCCCCATGCCCTTTTGAAAACTCTTAGCTTTTTTGAAAAGACGAAAAAACCCTATTTTTGTTTTTTTAATGAAGTGAAGGATTGTAACCATGGCTCTTTATCCTGTTCCGGCTCCCGGCTACAATGGGATCAACCAAAACCTGTTTCCGTTTGATGTTTCCGCATCCTTGTTTAGGGAATGGGTTCAAATCACCCCTTTGTATAATTTGATGGGCAATGAACCCACCCGGCCGATTGTCCGAAAGACGCTCGGTAAAAGGGAAGGTCTTCAATACCGCATGGGCAAGCTCCAAGCTTTGGACTATAAGAACCCGATTGTCAATTTTGACCAACGCCGAGGAAATGCCCAGCAGCAAAAGGTTGATTATGATTCGGTCGATGTTGATTTTAAAAGTTTTTTGGTCCAGATCAAAGGCTATGACATCTTAGAATACGGAACGCCGATTGATCTACCGCCTTATGCCAGAACCCAATTGGTCGAGGCTTTCTCAAGGGCCTTAAACCGTGATTTGTTTTTAGCCGCCACCACCGGCGCTTATCCTAATATGACTAATGGAAGGGCCAATTGTAATGTAGCCGATACCATTCCTTCTTATGACCGCGCTGTGATGGCGGGGTTAACGCCAACAGCCGCCCAATATTATGCCAATGCCACGTTTCCGGCAAAGTTTGATGCCGCTAACCCTTTGCCTGCTAACAATGGCCTGAGCGGGGCTCATCTGAAGGCGCTTAAACTGACCGCCGAGCGCGGCGGCACAGCGATCAATAGAGAAGATGCCATCCAGCCGGCTTATGTCAGAAACAAAGCCGGCTGGCCAATGAATAAGTATATCTATCTTGCCCATCCGGAGAGTTTAACAGCCCTTTTTGCCGATCCGTTGTTCTCTCAATCAACCTTTAACCGGGGTACGGTGATTGATGCTGAAAACACCCCCCAGACTTTGAATGGCGCGGATTATGTCGGTGAGTTCTTTGGTATCAGTGTTTACGCTTGTAAGGACTTGTATGAGTTTGAGTTTACAAGTGCGGCCAACAACCACCGCATTGCTTGGAACCTCTTTATCGGCGCAGGCGCCTGGTCTTTGGGCTGGGCTGAAGAGCCGATGCTGGGCATGGAAAACGATCTGGTTGAACGGATTCAACTCTACTTTGGACATGAGTTCAGGGGCCAGAAGATGCTGAAGTTTTCCAGTCAGCGCAACGCCGCCGATGCGGCTCGAAACCTAGCCACCACCGTCGAGCAAGGGATTATCCATTCCTTTGTGGCGTTGTCTTAAATCAAAGTAAAAAAGGAGCGTTTATCATGACCACCGCAATCAGGTATGTTCAAAACACCTCAACAGCCGCCAATGTGAATGTAGCCGTCGCCTCAAGTGGAGGCGATTATCAGCTTGTAGCCTTTGACATTATTACAGCCGCCGGAATTGCCGCCGGGGCCCATGCCAACATTTTAACCTGGACGGGTGCTGGGAAGATCAAATCAATCCAATCTGTTTTGATCCGCAACCCCGATACCGGAGAAATCATTCCTCTGGGGGCGGTGGCTCAAAACACCCATACCCTGATTACCTTAGATGCGGCCGCAAAGACGATCAATATTTCTGTTCCGGCAGGAGGAAGTGCGATGGATGCTGGGTGTGTGGTCTCGCTTGTGTTGGTTATTGGCAATTATTAATGGGTAATGAGCAAAGGATTTGGGGTTTTTTGATGGTTTTGTTTTTACTTCTCCTGTTTTTGGTTCTCTTATTGCGACATTTCCTTTTTATTGACTGAAGAGAAAAAAAGGGGGGTGGCTGATGAATGTTATACAACTCTTAAATCTGATGGGATCGTTGAGTTTGAGCGAGGACAATATTTCAGCGTCAGAAAATGCAATTTTTTTGCAATACCTGAATTTGGCGCATCTCGAGCTGTATGCTGAAACGGCGACCTTCAATACCGATTTGTATATTCAAGAACACATCGATAAACCGGCAGACATCAGTTCTTTCAGCTTAACCTACACCCCCTTTGTTATGGGCGTTGTGGCTGTTCCCTCTTTAAAGAAACGGTTAAAATCTGTGTCTTTAGAAGAGGCTTTTCAGGAGGATCCGGACCTGAATCATCAAGGTCCCATCAGTGGCTATACCTTAAAAAAGAACAAGGTCATTTTGCTGCCCTACCAAGCTGAGGCTCTCTCGGTGGTGGTTTGGTATATTCCCCATGCCACGCTTTTTCTGGAAACAACCCCTGAGGCAGACATTCCTTATCCCCTCTCTTATCAAAACATCTTGGCCGACGGAGCTTTGTATTATGTGTTTCAAGAAGAAGGGGGGTTTAAAAACCCGCAAAAGATGATGGATGCCAAACAACGCTGGGTCTTAGGGAAACAGCGGTTATTGTCGTATTTGAAAGGAGCCCATAGCATCCCTCTTTCTACCTTTAGCAATCTGTAACGCGGTTTTTGATCATGTTTCAAGAAGGGAACTATACGATTCTCGAGCTTTACCCTCCCTCAAAAGGGATGAACCGGTCTATGGCGCCGGAAGTGTTACCTTCTGATTTTGCCAGTAGCCTCGAGAATATCTTACCGGCTCCCTTGGGTGCTGCCACTGTGCGCTATGGCACGAGGCTTTTAGAAGGAATGACCTTGGATGCGGATGCCTCGATTCTCGAAGCCTTTCCCTTTGTTAAACCCAATGGGGATAAGCAAGCGGTTCTCTATGTCCAAAGTTTTATCCAGGATCTAACGGCTCAGAACTGTGTTGTTCTCACGCCCCAAAGCTTTCGGTTTGACACCGACAATTCTAAGGCCTTTGAGGTTGATACGCCGGTTAAGATTGAGTACAGCCACAACGCAGAGACAACGCTTTATTCAGCCATTGTCAGCAAAACCGTTTTGGATCAAACGGTCAGCCTCATTGTAGAAGACAATTCATTGCCGGTTCCCATAGACGGGGTTACGCTTCAGCGGATTGGTTATGCTCGAGGCTGTTTATATGTCTATGATTTCAAAACAGCGACCTTAGGACCGGCTTTAAAAAGGGACCTGAGTGTCGCCTGCCTTCCAAGGGCCGTCACCTTTTTAAACAAACTGGTCATCTGTAATGGCGTGGATAAGGTCATGATTTGGGACGGCGAAACCTTAAGTGAAATGACGGAGTTTGTCAAGGAAACGGTCGGCCAATTAACGCGCCTTGATGACAGACGCTTTTCCTTTACGGTTGCGGATCGTTTTGAGATTTCTCATTATGCTCCGGGATCTATTCTTCAACTGCGGAAGGGTGGTGTAAGCCAACGCCTGACTGTTGTTAGGGCTGTGAGAGAGGGCAATATAGTAACTGTGACGGTGACAACCACCCTGCCCCCCTTTGTGGTTGATCATACCGATCTTCTCTACCAAGACTGGCCGCCCGCCTTTAGTTTTCTTTTGGTGGCTCATAACCGTCTTTGGGCTTTGGGGCCAGGGGCTGTTGGCCTTAGCTACCGAGACCCTGATCAACAGCTTCGTGTTTATTTTAGCTATCAGTCTAACTCTTTAGAGGGTTGGTTTAATCAGGATACCAAAACCGTGCCCAGCATCAATCTGAATGAGAGTCATGGCAGTCCGGATAATCTCGAGGCCATAGCTTTGGTGAGCGGCATGATGGTCTTTATGGGACGCCATAAAACTCAAGTTTGGACAGGCTCAGAGCCTTTGGGCGGGGCCGTGGATCCAACGAAACCGCTGCTTCAATTCGCATCGATGCTAACCGTTGGTATTGTCCATGGCAATTTGACGGTGGAGATGGCCAATGATCTGACTTTTGTCAGTCAAAATGGCCTGTTATCGTTTAGCACCCTCAACATTGCTAAACAGTTTGCAGCCAGCCCTTTAGAGGGCGTTGATCCTTTGGTTAGATATTTTGTAAAAACCACAACAACCTCGAATCGAGCCTTTCGGGCTTGCCGATCTTTCAGGTACCCCTCTGGGGCCTTTTATGGTTTTAAAATTGGGTTCAATAAGGTTTTGATTTCTCTTTATGCGGTTCATCCTTATGCTTGGACCCTGTTCTCAGGCGACTTTGAAAGAGCGCAAACCTTTTTATCGGATTTAGATAATGCGCTGTATTTATGTGTTGGCCGCTCTTTCTATCAGTATGCCGATGGGACCGATGCGCCGCCTGTTTACGGAGATCGAGGCGGCAAGGATTTGATTTCTTTTTTATGGACGCCGCCGGTGATTCATTTACCAGGGAGGCGTTTTGCGGGTAAACGGTACGAAATCAGTTGTTATTATCCTTCAAGCTTTATGCTCGATGAAAGAAACACGGTTTCTATTGTGATCACAGGCGACTTAATCAAAACGTTTATGCTGCAAAATCATTACAAGCTGCCCTTTAAAGGCGATAGCCTTGATGAGACGCCCTTTGTGGATCCGCTAGACTCTGGTCCAAACCCCAATGATCCCAATCCGGAGGCGTTGGGGTTTCGCCTTGATGAGCCTTATGCGTTTATCAAAGCGCGGCTTAAGTTTATCAGTTCCAGTTTTAGCCTTCATCTGACAGGATCAACGATGAGGGGGCCTCTTGTCTTTAAAAAGATTCGCCTGTTTGGAATTATCGAAAGGAAGTCTTGATGCCGCTCCCAACCAACACCAGTCGCCCTAATTTACCCTATACGCCCGATCAATCTTTACCCAATAACAGTCGGTTTGATTTGCTGGGGAGAAGGCCGCCCACAGCTGAGATGTTTGATGCTGAGCTGAATGCCCTAACCGATGATGTGAATCGCTTAGCAGCAGCGATTAATGAGGTCGAGGCCGGTAATATTCCAGGTTCTGATAACCCGCTTAATGCCAATAAGGTGATCAAAACCGATGGAGAGGGTCATCTTTCTTTTAGCCTCATTCACAGTCATCAATTAGCAGCAGGGGCTGTGGTCGAAGCGGCTTTGGCAGCGCAAAGTGTCACAACAGCAAAAATTGGGGATGGGGCCGTGAGTCAAGACAAAATGGCTGCTGACTCTGTTGCGACAGCGAATCTCGTGGACGGCGCCGTTACAAGCGCAACAATAGCCGACGGCGCGGTGACAACGGATAAAATAGCCGAGGGAGCGATCACAGCTGACGGGCTTGCAGAAAATAGTGTCCTTGGCCCTTCGATTGCAACCAATGCCATCACAGGTTCTAAGATAGCGAACCAAACCATTACCCCGGATAAACTCAACGTAGAAGACTTTGGAGGGTCTCCCGGAGAGGTGGTGACTGTCTTAAGCGATGGAAAGAGTTGTGGTTTTGAAGACATTCCCTTTACCGGAAGAATTATTCAACTCAAATCAGCTCTTTTAAAGACCCAATCTTCTGTTACAGGGGCTACGGATTTTAAAGAATTCTCTTCACCTTTAAGGGTTTCGATCACAACCCAAAAACCACGCAGCACGCTTCTTGTGTTTTTATCCGCCAATCTGGTAAGCGGCTATTCACAAAACTCTCACATCAATTATCCCCAAACGTTATTTTATGCGTTGTTTAAAAATGGTGTTCTGTGGGACAATGCCTCTGGTACGAAAGGTACAAATCAAACATCAGGGCTTGGGCAAATTCATTGTTTTGATTATCAAGATGTTAGAAATATCTCAGCGTTATGCAGTGAGGTTGTGCCTGCGAGAGGCACAACCAACACCTATTCGCTTCGGGCCTTGTGTGGCGCTGATTATTACGTGATGATGAATTCTCAGCTGCCTGAGGATGCTTATAGAAACTATTCAGGGGTGGCAGGGATTAGTTCTCTCTATGTCCTGGAAATTGGAGGATAAATTAATGACTCTTCGCTTTATCCCCTTAAGTGCTAACGAAACGCTCAAAAACTATCCTCAGTATTTTAGAGAAGACATCACGTGTTTTTTAATCCTGAAAGACCAACCCCATGACTCTGGAAAACTGGTTGGCCTCTATGGATTGATTGATCAGGGAGTGGATCCTGAAACCGGGTATCGTCTGGGCGAAGCCTTTTTAACCATCTTTCCTGCGTTTCGGTATCGAACCTTAAGCAAAGGGTTTTTCTTGGGCCTCTTTGACCATGCCTTCGATTCAGGCTTTGAGAGGGTTTATACCTGGACAAAGCTTACCAGTTGGCAAAAACTGTTTGAACGGTTTGAACCGTTAGGGATTGAGCGTTTAAATAGACCTCCCTTTTGGGACCTTGATCCGGGTAAAGTGTGGTTTGTTAAAGAGAAAGATCCAAAGACAGAGTCTAGGAAAGGAGATGATGATGTGTTTTGGTGGTAATGAGTCTTCATCCCCTCCTCAATTGCCTTCTCCGCCTCCGATCGAAGAGATGTTGGATATTATCGATGAGGTGAATGGGGTTCAATCCATTGTGGCAACGGATGCGGTGACGGGTAAGAAAAAACGGGTGATTCAAAAACTCCCAAGGTCCCCAGAGGATCAAGCGTTGTTTGATGAAGCCGGGAGGCTGATGACACGGGCGATTGAAGAATCCAAACGGCTCTATGACTATGATCCGAATCAAATTCTAGATTATGCCCCTTTTGTGATTGAGGTCAATCGTCTCAATACCGAGCGTCAAGCCGATTTAGCGGCCTTAGCGCAGATTCCTGATTTTACAGAAGAGATGACGCGGTTTAAAGCCATGCAGCAAACCATTTTGGATGAGGCCTACACGCGTCAGAAAACCAGCCAACAAGAGGAGTTGAATCGGATGGGCTATGGTCACGGCAGCACAGCCTCAGCTTATCAGGCGGTTTTGGATTCTGAAAAGGCTAAGGCAGATCAGCGCCTAGGGGTTGAATCAGAACAATACGGCCGTGATTTAAGACGCCAAGATTGGGGGGATAGAGCCAATCTTTATGAATTGAGGGAAAGGGGGCGGCAAGGACAGCTCTCCGCTCTCGAAGCGAAGTATAGTCTTCAACAAGGCTATCAACGGGAACGGGAAAGCATGCGGGAAAGAGCCTTAGCCCATAACCGCGACTTGCTGTCTATTGGCAGTGCGATTCGGGGTGCGGATACGGCCCAACGCGCTTCTAGTATGGCGCCGCAATTGCAGTTTGCCGATTGGGGGGCTCGCAACAGTATAAACATACAAAGACATCAAGCCGAGATCAATCGCTTGATGGGTCAATATCAAATGGATCAAGTCGATCAGAACAATCAAAATCCTGGTTTTGGTGAGACGATGTTGCGTCTGGGAGGTCAAACCGCTGCTTCTTACTTTACCGCTGGTATGGGCGGTCCATCTGCTTTTGGTAGGAGGTAGAAGAGAATGAGCAATCCTCATATTGAAATGATGAAACAAAACAGAGCCGCCCAAAAAGCGGAGCAGCACCTGAGCCGGCAGCCTTTCCAGACTTTAGGCGTCATAGGAACGCTTGCCAAGCAAGGGTATGACATCCAAGCGGGAGCCGCTGATCCCAGATCTGACATGGCCGATATGTTGGGTAAATCGGCTCAAGAGGTGACCAATGGAAAACCGGCTCGTGGATGGCGGGCGCTGATTGCGGGTGTTTTGGAAGGCACCTCTGCCGGTCTGAAAGGTCAAATCTCGAAAGAAAAACAAGAAAAGGCGAAGAAGGTGGAACGCGTCTTTGAATGGTTAGAGGCCAATGGGATGGCTATGGCCGAACAAAACAAACAAAATGCGCTCAAAGCCAGGGCTTCAAGAGAGTTAGAACCGCTTTTAAAAGATTATGCCCAAAATATGGGGGGCATGGCTCCTTTAGCCAAAGAGAAATACGCCGAGCATATCTTAGGTAGACTCAATGAGATGACAGGCTCTGATTATACACTCTCGTCGATTGATCAGGTGAATCCTTTAAAAATCACGGTCAAAAGCCCATCGAATGCCAAGAAAAATGAGAGTTCGCTGTTTGTTCATGACTTCAGCAAGCAAGTCGGCGGGGTCAATGCCGATTTGTATCAAAAAGCCATAGATTTTGAAAACCAAAGGCTTTTGCAGGAAAACCAACGGATTGACATTGCCAGACAAAACACAGAAGGCCGCTGGAGTCCAGAAAGACAGTTTGAAGCTTCCCTTGGTAGAGAAGGGGCTAAAAAGCTGGTTGAATCGGTTAAGAAAGCCGAACAGGAAAATGTGACATTAGAAGATGCCTTGTATGCCACCAAGGAAGCCAAAGACCTTCTTGCAACAGGCAAGGTGATTGCCGGCTCTGATTTAGGCACTTACCTAAGCCGTCTCACCGGTAAAGCTTTTAACACAGACGGTATGACCGCAACCCAGCTTTATGACACGGCAGCGGCCCAGCTCTATGAGTTTGCTAAAGGTACCATCTCGTTTGGTAATACCAACCAAAAGGAATTTGAGTTTTTAACCAGCCGGATTCCAGATTCCGCCAAAACCCCTAAAGCCATGGCCATGATGTTAGAGCGCTTTGAAAAGAAGATCGAGCGGAAAATGGCCAAGAATGAGGCTTTAATCAGCAAAATGCCGGATTATAGCCTGTCTTTGGAAACAAGACCTCAAGGAGGAATGCAGCAGCAGCCAATACAACAGAAACAAGCCCAACAACCGGCAATCCAAGAACAGCAGAGCCAATCCCCACAAGCTCAACAGCAACAAGCGTTGCAAGTTTTCAAAGTTCGGTCTCCTGCTGGGCAAATTGTCTTGGTGCCGGAATCTGAGATTGATGACGCCCTTGCTCATGGCGGAACGGTGGTGCAATAATGGCGGCCACCCATTACTGGGATCGCTTCCCTAAAGTCAGTGATAATCCAAACCCAGTCAATACTGGAGACCATACAGAAGATTATTGGGGACAGTTCGCCAAAGCTGAGGATATGCCCTTGGAAGGGTCTTCAACACCTTTTGAGCCAAATCACCCACAAGGACTTGATCAAAACCTCTCTTTCTTGGATAAAGCCAAGCGTCTGGGCGGTATCGCCGTGCATGGGTTCGCTGGAGGTGTGGGGGGTTTAGCTGACCTTGCCACTTTGGCCACAAAGGATATGGAGGGCGGGTTTGCTTTAGAGGAGGATCAGAACAGTCCCGGATATAATCTGAAAAATTATCAGACCGAACAAGCCTCGACTCTTTTAGGGAAGAAAGTGAATGAGCTGTTTGGCGTGAATCTAGAGCCCAAAGAAGCCTTTGAAAAGTTTGTTCATTTGGTTGGCGAGTTCTCGGTGCCGTTGGGTGTTGGCGGCAAAGCAACCTCTCTTGGCGGCAAGCTTTTAAAAGTAGGGAAACATGAAGCTCTTGCTGCCGGAGGAGCGGCTGGCATAACGGCTGCTGAAGAAGCAGGTGTTGACAGTTCCCTTGGTAAAATGGCAGCCGGTGTCGGGGGAACAGCAGCAGTCTCGGCTTTAGGCTCTTTAAATCCCAAAGGCTTAGCCTTAAGCCTAGCCGGGTTTGGTCGTAATCAACTGAAGACCAAAGCCTTGGATGCGGCCAAAAGAATTGGCGTTGATTTACCCGGGGTGGCCGCTACCGATGCAGTGGCGCCTTCTGCGGCTCATAACCTGATTGGCCGGGTGCCCTACTTTGGCGACCGGATCAGAGAAACCCTCTCTCAGACAGGAAAGCAGTATCAACGCTCATTCGAGGCTTTGCTTGATAAGGTCTCCCCTTCCTTAACCGAAGATCTATCAGAGACCGCCAAAAGAATCTATGCACCTCTTGATCCTCTGCTGCCGGTAAGCGATACCATTGACCCCACTCCTTGGCTTAAAGAAATCAAGAAGATTGAAACCAAGCTTCAATCGGCAGCTAAGTCCGAACCAACCAAAAAACTCTTAAGCGTTTTTAGGGAGATGAAACAGACCTTAGAGGGTAAATCAGCAGACGGTCTCCCGGGTTACCTGGAAACAGCGTCTGAGACGGTGAAGCAATCCTTACAAAAGCAACTCCAAGAAGGCGCTTCAACGGTTCAACCGATTCCGGTTCAACAGGTGGTGCGGCAGAAGATTGAATTGAATAAGATGATGAAGGACAAGAACCTGTTTGATCGGACCGATAGCGATAGTTTGTCTTATCTGCATAATCTTCAAGCCGTGACCAAGGGGATGCTGGAGCAATACGGCAAGAAGCAAAACCCAGAATTTCTAAACGCGCTGCAAAAGGCAGATACAACATACGCCTCTTATGCTAAACGACAAAATTTAGATGCGTTGCTCTCTGAAAAGCTATCCAGCTTGATTACTGAAGAGCCCCAATACAATCCGCTCATTAAGGCCCTTCAAAAGAAAGACAACCAGAAGTTTCTCAAAAATAACCTCGGCCCTGAAAACTACAAAAAGATCAAAGATTACATCGAGGTAGCCAAAGCGATGGAGAGCATCAAGCGGAACAATCAAAACCCCTCCGGTTCCGGATGGGTCGGCGCTTTGGCCTCGATTGCCGGCGGTCTTTATGCAGCGCCTGCCTATACAACCGCTCTTTTAGCGGCAACAGAGGCGGGAGCAAAGCTTTTAACCAGCAAACGGTTTATCAATCTGGCTCACCGTTATGCCAAAGAGCCAAGTGAATCAATAGCCAAGAAACTCGAGACTCTGATCAAGGAGACAACCGGTAAATCGTCTAACATTCTGACTCAAGAATTGGGAGAGATTCAGAAAAACCAGGAGAATAAGCCAACCGGAAGAACCCTGAAAAAGAACGATCTTCTTTCAAGGTGAAAACAGCCTCCTTTTTCCCCTTGAAAAGAGTGAGGGGGGGGGTAGACAGTTGAGAAAATCAGGTCGTTCTTTATGAATATAGCACCTTTTTTTGCCATATTAAATTGACGAAGACCTTAGCTTAGCAATGTCCTAAAAAGGTACGTGCGATGGTATTCATGTCTTCTTCAAAGCCCTCTTCTCAGCGTTCAAAGCTACCTTCTAACTCTTCCTCCCCCTCTCCTGACAAAGACACTGACTCTACCTCTTCTCCAGAGTCCTCTGTTTTTCAAAAGGGTTGTCAAAGATTCTGCAGCTCTCTCGTTCTGTTCAGCTTTTTGTTTCAAACCTTATGGCCGAGCTTGGCCTTTTCCATGGATGATCCGGCAGGGGCACTTGATAGTCCTCTTCCGGCTTCGAGGCGGTCTATCTTCAAAGGCGGACCCTTTGATGAAAGCTTACGTGATGAGAGTCTTGGTGATAAGTCTCCAGGCGATGATCCTCTAGACTTAAAAAACTTCAGTGCCAGAAACGTTTCAAAAAAACCGTTGGATCCTTATGCAGCATTCACCTTTTTAAGCGTTGGCGGGCTGCCTCTCCCCTCAATCGATCAAACAGAAGAAGCGTTCAGCGCTACCGCCTCTGCCAGATCAAAAACCGCCTCTCCTCCCAGCGTTGACCTCAAAACCCTAAAGGATCCAATGGCCTTTCAGGCTTTTGCAGCAATCTTTCAAAAACTCTATCCCCTCTACCAGGGAATGAACACCTTCAGCAACTCTCTGGATCCGGCTGGAGAGATTGATGGGATCTTATGGAAAGTCTCAGGGCTGCAGTTTGTCTTGACGGTGGATGGACAGCTGTGTGTTACCGGAAACCCCTCTCACGCTGTTAAGGCTTTGCGGATTAATAATGCAAACGGCCTTGTGGTCCTGGGCCGGGATCTAAACATCGAGCATTTGTTGGTTAAGGCAAAAGAGATCAACCATACAGGTAAAAAGTCTCTCATCAAAACCCTAGACGTTTGGGTGATGGGGGGAGAAGCAGCAGGAGAAGCAGCAAAGGGTGACACAACGGGGGTAACTGAAGCTGCTTTTTCAAACAAAACCGGCGCTCATCTCCATGCAACGAATATCACCATGCATGAAGGTAATTTTGACAACGAAGGAGAAGTGATCTTAAGAGAAGACGGGATCATGGACTTAAACAATCATGATCTCTTGAACAAAAACAAGATCACCGCCGGTAAGGATGCTTCGATTCAAAACATCAAGACTTTAGATAATGGGGAAAGAGGCATCATCGAAGGCG
>Ga0208379_1000085_pt1 | contig 44371 bp, 60 predicted proteins | sample CryBogCBE02Aug07_FD_184559 | JGI IMG/M metagenome (GOLD analysis project Ga0208379, IMG submission 184559) | Freshwater microbial communities from Crystal Bog, Wisconsin, USA - CBE02Aug07 (SPAdes) | ecosystem: Environmental > Aquatic > Freshwater > Lake | place: Crystal Bog, Wisconsin, USA... | reverse complement strand
GGGGGGGGGGGGGGCAAAAATCTGGCCCACTCCGACAGCCTGTATGAGCAAAGGATCAAATATCAATGCCCTAACCAGAAAGAATGGGAGGAGCAGGGAGAAGGACAGACTAGACCATGCTGTCCTTCATATGATGGTGTTTCCTACACCCCAAGCAAGCGATTACAAAGACAGGGGTCACATTGGTTCTCTTTCGATCCAGCGGAGATTGGAGAAGGGAAAGCAAATCAACCTGTCGATGACAGTATCAAAGAAATATGGGGCATTGAATCCAGAGTGGGTCGAGTGGCTCATGGCATTCCCAATAGGGTTCACAGACTTAAAGCCCTTGGAAACGCACAAGTTCCAATCGTGGCTTCAACAGCATTCAAAATTTTAACTAACACAAAAATATGCAATCAGTAAAACTAGACCGACACAAAGAGCATCAGAAGTATTTCCTATCCGATGGAACGCAAGTGCCTGGAGGATCTACGATCAGCAAGATCGGAGACGATGCAGGGGCACTCATCCATTGGGCTTGGAAGCTAGGATGCGAGGGAAAGAACTACCGCGATGTATCAAAGGAGGCTTGCGATATTGGTACGCTGGCTCACTTCTACATCGAATGCTTCCTCAACAACCAAGTAGCCGACTTATCCGACTACACGCAGGAGGAGCGGGATAAGGCTCTTGTGTGCTATCATAAGTTCCTTGAATGGTGGGAGACGCAAGACCTTCAGGTCGTAGCCACGGAGATTCAGCTTGTTAATGAGCTTTATCGCTACGGAGGAACCATTGATCTGATCGCCAAACGCAAGAATGGGGATCATGTGCTGATGGATTTTAAGACTTCCAAGAAAATCTCGGAGAGCTATTGGAGGCAGGCCGCTGGCTATGCGGCGTTGTGGAACGAGAATCAAGAGGTCAATGGATTTAATGCAATCAACCAAATCACCTCTCACGCAATCGTAAGAATTGGCAAGGAAGAGGAAGGCGACTTTGAAGTAGTCTGGAAGGAGGATCTTTCCAAAGAATGGGTAGTCTTCCAGAAGCAAGTTGATCTCTATTGGGCGATGAAGGCCGCCAAGCCGGAGCCAAAGCCCCGTGGGAGGAAGAAGAAGTGAAAAAAATTGCCATTACAATAAAGCCATATTCGTATGAGTGTGGTGACGGATGTTGCTCCGAATATGGAGAAATAATTTCTGTGAATGGAGAGGAGGTAGCATCTGGCCCGTGTGAGCATAATAGGCTCATCTCATTGCTTCAGCATCTTGGTTATGATGCCAGCCTGATTGGCCTTAACGAAGACGGAGAGGAGGTATGGAGCCTATGAGTCTCCCAGCTAACCTAGATGCAGAGAGAGCGTTCCTTTCCTCTGCCCTTCAGAATCCCTCCATCCTCGATATACACGCCGATCATCTAAAGGCCGCTCTCTTCCATCACCCTGCTCATAAAAACCTGTTTAAAGGGCTTCTAGCCCTATGGAAAGAGGGCAAGAGCGTGGATCTCATAACCATTTCAGAATGGTTGGAGGTCAATAATCTAATGGATGATTGCGGTGGCCCGTCAGAAGTTGCGGCGATATACTCTCATGTAAGCACAAGCCACAACCATGAGGAGTATTTTTCCATCATCCGTCACTACCATACTGCTCGACTTGCTATTGCTGGCGCAGAGCGCATTATTGATTCTGCAAAGAATCCTGTAGTGAACGGGGAGCTATCTGAAACTGTGCAAAAAGCCCTTGTAGCTATAGCGTCAGAGGCAGAGTCAGGAACAAAGATTGAATCCATTGGCGAGGCGGCAATGAAGCGTATCAATGAATACGAAGAAATCGTCAAGAACAAGGGAAGATTGATGGGGTTGACCTACGGATTCCCATCGCTGGATGAACATACGGGAGGAATGCGTCCGGGTCAGCTAATCGTTCTAGGTGCGCCTAGCAAGGGAGGAAAAACCGCATTGGCTCTTAATTTCGGGTATCGAACCGCTGACGCTGGCAATCCTTTGGGCATATTGTCCTTGGAAATGAGTAGTGGGGAGTTGATTGACCGCATGGTTGCTTCAGTCACAGGAGTTGACATTTCTATTCTTTCTAAGAATCCAAGCAAGCAAGACATGGAGAAGATCAGCTTCGGGGTCAATCAAGTCAGCAAACTCCCGATCTGGATACGCGATGAAAGCTCCATCACCCCATTACAAATAATGGCGGCGGCAAGAAGGCTTGTGGCAACTCATGGTATCAAGTGCCTTATCGTGGACTACATACAGCTTGTATCAGCATCCAACTCCAAAGACAATCGTGAAAGACAAGTTGCCGAGGTAAGCCGTTGCCTTAAATTAATTGCCAAGGAGCTTCAGATTAGCGTGATTGCCCTCTGTCAGCTTAACCGCAACGGAACTGCCCGTGAGTCTGATGCCATCATGCACGATGCCGATATGTTTTATGTTATCCGATACCAAGAGGCAGAAGAAGATAGCAAGAAAAAACAAAATCCTGACGAGATGGGATACTGGCTTGACATCCGACTCGCTAGGAATTGTAGTAGAACATCTTTCCCGCTCACTTTCCAGCCGCAATACTTGCGGTTTGAGGAACGGGAGATAAAACAACACAACCAATGAGCAACTACGATAATACCAATAGCGGAGCCGCATTTGAGCGGGACAACGCAAACCCCAAGGCTCCAAAGTGGAGCGGCCCTCTCGACGTAGAGGGTAAGCAGTATGAGATCAGCATCTGGGAGAAGACCAGCAAGGCAGGAAGTTCATTCCTGTCCATCAAGGTTGGCCCTCCCCGTGAGAAGAAGGGCGGCAATAGCTTCAATGCCCACAGCAAAGCCAAGGGAAATGGCTATCAGCCACAAGACGAAGACATCGACTTTTGACATGGAAAAGAAATTCTCCAAGAAAGTTACCAACCCCAAGACGGGGCGCGAGAAGACTGTTCGCTACGGACAGAAGGGCGCGACCATCAAGCCAGGGACAGCCAAGGGAGATTCCTATTGCGCTCGTTCCGCAGGGCAGATGAAGAAGCATCCAGAAGCCGCGAAGAACCCCAATAGCCCACTGCGCTTGTCAAGAGCAAAGTGGAAGTGCAGCGGAACCAAGTCTCGCAAGAGCTAGTATTTGCGGAATAGGAGCTGGAGGAGAACTCCAGACCGGGTGAGCCTTCTGTCTCTCCTTTGTTGAACACCGCATCTTTTAAAGCGGAATCATTGCTGGGCGTTGTAATCAACGGGGTGGGGAAACACCCTCCAGCTTTGGTTCCGTTTTTTTGTTGACACTCATAAAGAATCTGAAAGACTCGCCTCTAGAGCATACAACCATGCTCTGCAAACAAAAATGAAAACAACACTCCGTTCAGCCGCGAGCCTCGTAGCTTCCTACGATGCGCTCTTCAAATGCGCCATCAAACACGCCGAGCATCACGGCCTCTCCGAGATCCGCATCAGCACCGCTAGGGCGCGATCTCTCTACAATGATCTTGTCATACTTGAGAAAGCACTCTGCGAGCCTCCTGTTCGCCAACCATCATCATTCGGCTTTAATCGACTGGATGCCATCTTCGCGGAGCAAGATCGCGTGATGAACGAAGCCATGAGCAAGATGGGACTATGAGCCAAGAAAACCCAACACCAAGAACTGACGAAGCCGTAGATGCAGGTGGAGATGTCTCCTATAATTTTGCGGCACAACTAGAACGGGAGCTTAACGAAGCTAGGCACAATCTTATTCTTAAAAAGATGGAATGCGAAAAATTGGTTGGAGAATTGGCTGTTGAAAAAAACAGAACATCTCAAGCTCACAAAGAGCTTGCCGAGTGGAAAGAGATCATTAAAGACTTTCATGATGTTTGCATGAAGAAAAGCTCTGTTATCTTTTTATGATCATTTTAGTAGCCGCATCTGCCCTTGGAGCTTTGCTCTTGTCCTACTTCATTGGAGCCTACCTCATTGCAGAAGCCGTGAGGCAGAAGACCGAGAGAAGCATTGCCGTGTTTTACAGGGATCATCCCCTAAAATGCACGATGATGCTCAACAAGATCTCCCTAGAGGAAACCAAGAAGGAAATCGCCCAGCACAAATTTGAAAATGGCAATTAACACCACCTTCAACGCCACCAAGATCAGCACGTCCTTGAACAACGAAGAAATCATCAATCATCTCCGAGCCGAGCTTGATCTCATGCTCCAAACTCTAGAAAAGATTAAAACACTTAACTCTCTGGGGAAAACAAAACAAATCCACGACGAAATTGATTCAATACTAATTAACTATAATCGATGAAGAAACTAATCGCAATCGCTCTAATCGCCACTGCCTCCGCTCAGGAGGCTACTCAATGGCCCTACACTGTCCCTGCATATGGGAATAGTTATGCCGCCGCGCAACTCGCCATTGCCCAGGAGCAACTAGAAGTCCAGAGGCGCATGGAAAGAGAGCTTGAATACGCTCGATGGAAAGCTAATATGGATCGCCTAACACGACCCATCACCGAAGACTACATCACCCGCAATTCAACCCGATAATACCAATGAAAAACAAAACTAGTCAGTCAGTCCGTATCTACAACCATCTCGTGAAAGGCAAGAGCCTCACGGCGATCGAAGCCCTCAACAAGTTTGGTTGCTTCCGACTCGCAGCCAGGATTGCCGATCTGAAGAGGATGGGGATTAAAATCACCGCAACAACTAAACACAACCGCAAAACTGGCAAGAAATTCGCCTCCTATGCAATCTAATATGATCATCAACGACAATCCCATAGAGTTCAAGTTCCCTATCAAAGCAGATGCCGACCGAATCGTGGATGCCGAAGGGCTGGAAATTTGTTCCATCAGTTCTCTCTGCTCCCCAGAGGAGGCGATTCGTTGGGCAAAGTTCCTCGCTGGAGCATACCAAGCCTATGCATTCCTCGACGGGATTAAGCAAATCATGCTTTCCGCCGCAGAAGATCACAACCCCTCCACGCATGAAGAGGGCGCGAAGTGCATCATTTGCGACATTGACGAGTTCTTTAAGAACACGATTAACGAGCCGAAGAAGCCCTCTAGCATCATCACCGAGTGATTTGGAGCGATCCTAGATTGCTTAACTTTCTCCTACTCTTCATCTATCTCGCTAACGCGATTAGGTGGGGAGTGGCGAGGAGTTGGCAGGATAGCCTATACTGGGCTTCTGCTTTTTTACTAACTATCAGTATAACATTCAGAAAATGAACCAACCACAGACACCCGACAACGATGTCGCAAGGCTCAGGGAGGAACTTGATCGCCTTAAACGGGGATGCCAAGGGTCATGCTATGCTTGTGAACCAGTCGGAGAAATGAACTTCAAACTAGAAGCCGAGGTCGAGAGGCTCCGTGAGCGCATCGCTGAGTTAGAAAGCGGCTGGGACGAAGAAGCATATCAACGCAGACACCAAAACCTAGAATGAACCAAGAAACATCCAGAAGCTAAAGGAGGCCAAATGAGCGAACGCCTTACTCAAACAGAGTGCGAATTGCGCCGACTTTATGGATCACACGAAAACAAAAACAAACCTGTTTCAGCCCGTTTCTGTTGCAGGATTGAAAACCAACTTTACAAAGAAAAACTTAAAATAGAATCATTAAGGCATTTACTTGATTTACAAGATAGTTCTAATAAAAGATTAAGGAATATCATCATAGATTTAGGAAAGAAAATAAACCAACTAAACAATCATATTAGCAAACTTAAACAAAATGAGCGAAAGAAGCGAACGAAATCACTTATCTCCTCGCATGAAGGAGATGCAACGCCGAATTGATTCTGCGTCTCCTAATCGTACGGGAGCCGTATCTAAATCTTACCAAGAAGGATGGGACAGGATCTTTAAGAAAGTTAAATCAAACAAAAAAGCATCATAAAATGGCAAAGAATAAAAACTACGTCCCTCATAATGAGTTTCGCCACATTGAAACTCGCCGAACAGAAAATGATTGGGATAACTACCTCTGGAAGCTATCGAAAACAGTGGGAGAGGCTTGTGATCGCTTCTTCGTGTCGCGTGGGATGCCTCCTGGCTCCGTAGAAGTGCGGACTGAAGCATGGAAAAAGCGGAACGAAGTGCAAAAGTGCGCTGGCGGGTCTATTCGTGACGAATCGAAAGATGCCACGGATTCTAAATCTTGTCAAGAAAGCTCCACGAAGTCTCCCGTTCGTGAAGAGTTAAGCCCTAATCAATTAGACTTGGCAAGGTACAGGGCAGGACGATAAATCGCGCCATGAAATAGCCCGGAGGGACTGGCAATCCGCTCCGGGCTTTTCTTTTCTGATTATTTATCTATGTAAGGATTACCTTCTATAATTTCATATTCTACTATATCCCAGTAGGCTTTAAGGGTTTTTTCAGCCTCTTTTATGTCATGAGTTACCCATTCCGTCCCATCGCCGTTTGCATGAATTCTTCCGGTCTTAGTAACTAGGTAAAAACATCCCTTCGTCATGATAATTCACCTCCGCGAAGAATACGATCTACTTTATCCCAGTCCGTCCATCTTAAAAGATAAGCTCCAATAGTCCACCTTTCACCAGCCTTAAAACCATAGGGAATACATAGAGTAGAAAGATCTACTATATGAAATCCGGTCGCGGCCTTTTTTGCGGCCTTTTTTCGGCCTTTCAATAGTAATTCAATAGGATTCATGAGAGATTCACTATTTCAAGTGTTTTTAGCCATGCTTTCAATGCTTCCGGTGTTCTAGGATTTACATGAACAGCCTCCCTTGTCTCTTCTCCGGTTCTATAATCAATTGAACCATCGGCAGGATAAAAAGAAAAATCGTCATAAAAATCAATACAGCCTAGTGACCGTATCTCTTCTAATACATCCCTTATGGAATGAAATTCTCTATCTTCATATATGAATCCTGAGTCGGCAGTATCACCGTTTTCGGCAGACTCCAGAGTGATAGTATCATAAGTACGATTCACCAAGAATCGGATATTCTTTTGTGTTTTCATTATTTTTTATGTATTGCCAAGAATCCCTGGGCAGGATCAAAGGTTTATCCTTTGACTGCTAGGCTTTCCTTAGAAAACCTAGTGTGTCAAAAGATCAGGCCACAAGCTCTTCCGCGTAGGCCGATTCTATCCTTTCCCCTGTATGATCGCAAAAAAGCGAAGGATCTTCCCAGTTCACTTGGCAAGCTACCACTTGCCACCCTCCGCTCCTATCTTTTCTCCGGATAGCATCAATAATAAGGCCAGCCTCCCTTTTAGCAGTTTCAAAAGATAAGGCCGCACCATCCGCTGTAATAAAATAGAGCGGATAACCACCAGGCCAGGCATAGCTACCAGCGCGGATAGTCTCGCGGAAATCTTTTCCGCTTTGAATGATAGAATGGTGATAAGATTGCATATTTTTATAGAATTACTAAAGTTAACCAAAAGGCAATTAAAACGATAGATAGAATGATAAAATCGGATATTATATCTTTCATATAATTAAAAAGAAAAGAGAGATTCTAATTTTTCAATATAATTCCATTCAATCAATAAGCATTCCGCATTACCAAGCTCACATTCCCCTTTAACCTGTATTCCATGCCTTGAAAGATAATCCTTTGCAATGTCAGTGGAATTATTGAAAGAATGATCAAACGGAATGATCTTCCCCTTTTGAAATCTCGGCAAAAAGATTTTTACTCGTGATCCTTTAGTGTCCGTAGGGCCATGATAGGTGATCACTGACGCAATATAGTGTGATGATTGATTGTTCATGGAATTACTACTTTTAAAGCGGACACAATCTCATTCTCAGCCTTTTGTATCTCCTCAGGAATGATTGACTCTTCCCATTCTTCTGACATTACTTGTTCAAAAAGATCGCGGAGGTATTCTTTGATACCTCTTTTATCTTTTCCGGTAATCTTTAGATTAAAACTCCACGATAGACTGGGAGTAATGATTGCCTGGTGCTCCGTCCATCCGTCGTAATAACCGTTTTCATCCATATGGTGAAATCCGAACGATAAGACAATCTTTTCGCTCGTGCTATTTTCTTTAATTTTTGTACCGGAATCTACTCCCGACCCTCTCGGTAATATATTCTTCTCTACCCATTCAAGGTAGAGAGTAGCTTTTTTATTTTTGGTTTCCCAGTCTAATAGCTGGGCGATTCTCTGATATGTTTTCATGTATTGTTTTTTTTTGTGATGACTGACGGTATTGCCAGCCTTTTTCTTCATACCAAAAATACATTCACTGGCAATAAAATCTTTTCAAACAATATCTCCGGTATCGTCATCCCATATTGTCATACTCCCACAAGCCATGATAAACAAAGGCCGCTCACACATTCAAAAAGATTTCAAGCAAAAATAAAAAAAAATTCAAAGGCCCAAAAATTCTTTGCGTCTTGCTATTGTCTTACAGAGTAAAACACACTGATTTTTCCCCTTATCGTCATACCATCCCAGGCAAGAAAACCCGATACAGGTCATTCTAAAGCTACTATTTTTTAGTAAAAAGCCTACCATTGACACATTCACCTATTATCGGACATTCTTTGTCATCAATGGTAAAAGAGTAAAGATATGGCAAAAAGTAAATATGACTGGCAAGCTATAGAGTTACATTACATGACGACCGGAATGTCGTTCACCGATACGGCAAAAGCATTCGGCGTTCCCGTCAACTCTGTAATACAACGAGCAAAGCGAAAGGACTGGAAGACTCCAGGAAATGCCATGCGAAAGATTGAAGAAGGGAAGAGGGAATTGCAGGAACTACGTCCTGAGATTGTCACACTAGATCCTGTTAAGGCTGTTAAGGCTACAATAGAGGAACAAAGGGACAAGTTCATCGGCGGTATCTCATCGGGCCTATCCCGCGCCGCTGAAGAAATAGGCCGCATGGATGCTGGCGCGATTATAGCAGGCTCCAGAGAGATCAAGAACGTGGTTGACTCTGCAAAGGTTATTTACAATTTAGGAGGCGAAACTTCATCAGCATCAGTGTCAATTAACTTGCTTAACCTCTCCGCTGATATGTTAGCTGGTAGCATGAAGGTCGTCTAGGGAAGTGAAATAGAGTTCCTTTTACTGGTAAGGATAGACGGGCACCGCCTGGAGGCCGGAAAGTTTCGCGCCCGTGTTCGCGAGAAAATCTCTATACAAATTTTCCAAAAAATCCCCAAGTGACAAACTTGTGTTAAAAATACCGCTACGTTTTATTAACAGATTACTCTGATGCTCCTAGGTGAACTATGAGTTCATTTGGTGTGTTTAAGATAAGCAGGGATAATCCCCCATGAGGGGAATGATGATACAATTTCTAAACATTTGTTTAAAAGTGCATAGGTTTTGTAATGGAGTTGAAGGTTCCATATCGGGTATAATCTGGTGTCTTAATGGGTAAAATGATCCCTATCGGGATTATTATTAGATGTGCTATGGAAAATTTTATTGAATGTGAGCGATTGGGAACATTTGGCATAAACTTCGGTGAAAGAAAAACTGGGTATTATTTCCGTCATTACCACTTATTGGTAATAAATAGGTTTTATTATTGTTGAATAATAATTGGGGTGTAGATAAAGCCTAGCTTTAACAATTTTAGAAAGTTCATGATAATTTAGTGTTCACGCTACTGTGAACGGATATATGTCTATGAACGGCTACATTATTTTCTTTTCTTTGCGTAAATTGGAGCGTTAGCTCTCCCGAAGATGGATTTGGTTCTGACTTCTTCGGGGAGGTCTCGGACGAAAGCTCGGAGGCGAAGGGTGTGATCTGGGTCGAGTAAGCCTACGAGTTCTCCACAATCTTGTCCGTTAGCTGCTAAGGAAGATGCTTGTTTGAAGATGAGTTGTTGTTTTTTTTGGTAGTCTGATTGGTTGTACATGGAAAGATATGTTTATGATTTGTACATGATGTTGATGATATGTATAGAAAATTGGATTTCTTAGACATGTCAATTGCGCTCGGCTGGCTTGGGGCCGCCGCGCTTGATGTTTGGGATGTGGTATGATACAGGCTCCTGCGGAGGGCATAAGAAGCCCTATGTTAAAATAGAGCTTCCGATCCCCCTCGGCTTTAGAACGACCTATGGAGCCTTACCTGACTTGGTGGGTTGGGGATAGAAGGAGTCTTTTCGCGGGGACTCTCATTATTAAAGCTGGGCGGCAGTCTCCAGCTTCTAACCTTCGCGGGTGGCCCGTCTCGTACGATCTCCAGCCGCTACACCAGATCGACCATCTTGTGATTGATCTTCTTGCATTATGGTGGAATTGTGGGGTAGCGTCAAGCCATGAAAATCTTGGTACTGACCAATCATTCAGATAAGATAAGGGAATGGGATGATCTCACTGCCCCAAATAAGCGAGAGTATTGTGATAGGCATGGATATGGGTTTGAGAACATCAAATTCGATTACGAGGCTTATATGGAGTTTTTTGAGGTATTGAGGCAGAGGATTGGAGAGAATGATTTGGTGATGGCGATGGGATGCGATACGATCTTCACCAACTTTGAGAAGAGGATTGAGGATGTGCAGGGGGAAGAGAAGAGGGTTACCATATCGGAGGAGCATTTCAATCATGATGTTTTTAATAATGACGTGATGATATTCCCCAATAGTGAGCAGTCTTTTAGGATTCTTGATTTAGTTGTGAGGGATGAGCCTATCTGGAAGCACAAGAGGTTTCTTTGGCAAAATCATTTATCTGATCTCTGGAAAGCTGGGGGATTAAGGGATGTGTTGAATGTGGTGGGGGCTAGGGTGATGAATAGCTGTCATCAGGATAATTCGGTGCTTTCCAAGTGGCAGGAAGGAGATTGGGTGCTTCATGCGATGGGATGGGATTACTTGACAAGGGTGAAGGTGTTGAAGCATTATCTGGGGCTTATTAAAAAATGAAAGAGGCCACAAGAATTTCTTGTTCGATTAGATGGGAGGGGAGTGGATTCCCCTGCACCCAAGAGCATCTGGATAATCAGGAATGGGCCTTAGAGAGCTGGAAGAAGCTCGGATATGATATTGCAAGGATTAAGAAGCAAGGGAAGGTGTATTGCTATGAGCTTGTGGATCAGCTTTTGAATTGCGAAGTGGGAATCCATATTGACTCTGACATCATTCTCACGGACAAGATTAAGAAGGTGGTGGAGTTTGTGAGAGGGAAGCAGGAGCCTTGCTGGGCTACGAGTCATCGTTATAACTTCAATTATTCCGACTATCCGAGGTATGAGCAAACCGGAGTGGTGGAAGCTCCGTATGGAGTGGCAGTTTTTGTTGGGAATCAGAAATTTTGGGAGATGTGGAGAAAGGCTATGAACAAAGAGATGTGCAAGTTTGGGTTTAATGACGACTCTGCCATCTTGAGCTGGGGGAACAAATTTGTTCCAGAGGCTTATGACTTCACTGAACTCAAGTGCGTGTTCCATCCAAGGCATGATAATCCCATTGCTGATAGGAATGCGATCAATGCAGGGCTTAACCTTGACACAGATGCCTGCGGCATACCGGAAAAGAAAATAACATGATGGATATATTTATCAGAAGCTATCACGGGGATTTCCATTGGCTTGAGTATTGCTTGAGGAGCATCAAGAAGTATGCTCGTGGATTTGGTAAAGTTCATATCTGTATTCCTGCCGATGATTACCCTCTATTGCCGCCGTGTGATGCGGAGGTGCATTTGGTGAAGCGGTGGGATGATGACTATATTGGGCAACAAAATGACAAGCTCCATGCTGATTGGTATTGCAGGTCTCCTCATATCTTGGTGATGGATAGTGATTGCGTGTTCACGAAAGAAGTAAAGCCGGAGGATTTCTTTAGGGAGGGAAATCCAGTGTGGTTGTACGAGGATGTTCCTCAGAGTGAGTCTCCTTGGTATCCCATCACTCAGGAGGCAGTGAAGCATATGCCAGAGTTTGAGTTTATGAGGAGGCATCCGTTTGTCTTCACTCAGCAGTCTCTTAGGGATTTTAGGGACTTCATGTTCAATTGCCATCAGGAGGATTTGTCTGTGTGGCTCAGGAAGCGTCCTAAAGGCCGCTTTAGCGAGTTTAATGCGTTTGGGGCTTGGGCATATAGGAACTACCATCGAAACTTCGCTTGGCTCCATCCTAGCGAGATGGAGACGTATGTGATGCAGAAGTGGAGCTGGGGAGGGCTATCTCCTGAGATAAAAGAGGAGCTAGAAAAGATCCTAGCCTAGATTTGTTTCATGGGGTAGAAGGGAGTCGCATGGCGAAAAAGCGCACAACCAAGCCCGTTAAGGCAGTCCCCATTAAGGAGGAAACCCGTGTCATTGATGCTGTGCAACAACTTAGAAACCTTGGAGCAGAGCATTTCGATGTGGGAGTGATCCTGCTTTCAAGGGAAGTGGAGGGTCAAACCACTTTCCACGCCGTTCATTGGGGCAATGAGTTTGCCGCTAAAGGAGTGGTGGAGAACTATGTGGAGAACTACATGGAGGGATGCAACTCTGATTGGGAGGGCGAATGGGCCGACGAGGAAGATTAAATCCATTGACTTGTTTGATGATAGTGCGGTAATTATTAGCCGATCATGGCTTCCCTCACTTTCAGTCAAGCTAAAGTTCTTTTAGCTCCCTACATCTCCTCTGTAGGGCCGACTGACCCAATGGTTGCTTCGGCTATCAATTTTGTGAACGAGAGGTTTATTTCCTCTGGGCAATGGAGGGGCAATAGGTTCATCTATTCCTTCACTGTTAGCCAAGACTCTGCTGGGAATAACTACTTTGACACAGTGCCGGGCATTGAGTCGGTGTTGAAGGTGATTGCCGTTGATCCTGACTACATGACTGGAGAATTGGGCGATGTAATGCCTGATTGGTATCCCTTTGATGAAGGGAGTCTTGGTTGGTTACCTCCTCAGTATGTGGGAGATCTCCAGATTGTCCGGCAGGGGAATGTCCCATCTTCTCCTCTTCCGAGCGGAGCTAGTGCAGATACTCAGCGGTATAGGGTGCTGGGCAAGCTCCCTGAGAATCGATCCATGTATTGTATTGTCAGGAGGGGGTATGTTCCGTTGGTCAATGACGGAGATCTTCTCATCCCATCCAATCGGAATGCCTATCGCTATGGATTGCAGGCATTCAACTACGAGAATATCAACGAGCTAGAGAGGGCGCAGGTCTATTGGGACTATGCGTTTAAGAGCCTCAATGATGAGACTGCGAGCTTTGAGGATGGGGAGTTGGCAGAGATTCAAATTCAAACTAAAGCATTTGCCCCTGGCATCATGCAGAACCTCGTCTGATTATGGCTAATCCACTTTTTGCAAATCAATTTCAGCAAGCATATCTTGGCACTTCTGATGTAGAAAATTCTGTACTTAATGAAGGAATTTTTTCAACAGATGCTAGTAATGATACATCGGCGTATATGGCATCTAAGCCTAATTATAATAATAGTATTTACAATTACGACATTGGGCCAAATGTTTATAAAGACCCAAGCAGAAATTACTCTTTAAGGACAAATACTGACGAGTATCTAAAAGGTCTTTTTCAGCCAGCGCAAACAACAGAAGATTATGTTGCGGCAAATCCGCTCACAGAGGGAATCAATATTCCAGATTCATCTGGAGTGGTGGGTCGTCCTCAAGCGGAGAACACTGCTCAAGCGGCAAAGAGGCAGAGCAACTACATCCAAGAAGCTCATGATGCCGTGATGGATCTAATGAAGGGAGGTAAAGCCATACCTGCCGCTAGGGGATCTGCCTTGGAGTCAGCTTTCCGTCCTCAACAATATTCAAATATTGAAAGAGATATTAGAGGAAATATTATTGGTGCTTCTGGAAGGATGCAGATTGATCCCTATACTGGTGCGCCTATTGGAAAGATTGCTCCAGATTGGAAAGCTGATTTAGGAGGATTAGGAAAGCCCTACACGCCTGGTCTTGACGCATTCAAGCAAGCCCAAACTGAAAGCGCAATAACTTCAGCACAAGCGGCATCCACTCCTGCTGCCCTACAATCTCAAGCCAATCGGCAGGCTTACATTCAATCAAAAATATCTGATCTCCCCAAGGGAGCAACTGCAACTCAAGTTGAAACGCCATCTGGAATCCAGAGGGCTGTGAGCGGCCCTTCGGGATATGCCCAAGCAATGATTACGAAAAAGAAACCCCAAAAAGCTACTGCATAATATGGCAACTGGAGGAACCCCATCAGGAAGAGGATTTGTGTTTAATGCCATTGAGCGAGAGGGCCGTGGTGGAGGAGGAGGCTATGTTCCCAATGCGTATGCCGCTGCTTATTCCGAAGGCAAGGGCATCATGGATATGCTTGACTGGCAGGATCGCAAACGCAGAGAGGCGACTGAAGAACAATGGCTTGCCGGAAGGGAACAGCGCGAACAAGAGAAGGAAGCAAGAGAACAAGCTCGTTTGGATTTGCAAACAAAGAGAGCAGACTTACAATATCAGCGCGAGCAGGCATATGAGGCTCGCAAGCAAGCCCGTGAAGATCAATACATGAGTCGAATGGATGATCTTGATAAGATTATCGGAGCTATCAACGATATTGATCCCATTCATAAAAATGCAACTGGGATGCTGAACGATGTTAGATCTAGCCAAGAGTTTCATCGCTTGATGGCAAACCGAGATACTAGACAAGCTCTTAATGATGCTTGGAAAGCAAAGACCGGAGAGATTAAGGATGTGATTGGCGGGATTCAGCATGAGGCTAAATCCAAGTATGGAATTGATGCTGACCTATCTAAGTTCCCTGTAGATGAAAATGGGAATTACGATTTTCAGAAAGGATATAACGAGCATTTACCCATGCTTGCCCAGCAGATGCAACAGAAGGCTAAAGAGACTTATGAGCAGGCGCAAGCTCCTAAAGGAATGCAGAAATATGCTCAATATGATGAATATGGTCGTCCTATAGCAAAGTTTGCTAAAGCAGCTCCTGTTGGACAAGAAGAAAGAGTTCAGATTGCTTCTGAGCTTGGGCTTGTTCCAAGCGGAATATCTGCTGGAGGTAGGGTTACTTACTCTAAACCAAAAGAACAACCACAACAAACATTGCCTCTTCTTCCTGAGCAGCCAAGTATTTTAGAGAAAGCTGCAACTGCGATTGGTGGTTTAATTAAGCCAAAAGTAACACCAACTCCCTTGCCTTCCGCTACACCAGAAGCTACAACTGAAGTTACTCCAACCAAACATATAAACCAAATTAACTTCGGAATGTAATATGCCCCTTGACTATGACGCACTCACAAATGGAGTGGCCCAAGCAAGGGATCAAGGTCACTCCGATGAAGAAATTTTCCAGCACCTTGCCTCAAAAAATAAAGGCTTTAAAGAAGCTCTTGATGCAGGATATGAGCTTCAAGATGTGTTAGATCATTTGCAATCAAAGCAACCAAAAGGAGGTGAACAAAATGAAGATGAAATCCAAAATCAGTCAGAAGCCAACTTGGGAGGCAATGCACGACGAGCGTCCGACCAACAAGTCGCGCCTGAGCGAACTCAAGAAGGGGCCGAGCGTGGTAGCCAAGCACGACTTCAACCATACGGGAGCGAGCGTGTGCGGAGCGACGACTCCAGTCAAGGGCAACGGAACGGCGATTCCTTTCAACTAATCGGAGGTGAAAACACCCAAGGAGGTGAGTTAAATGCCAATGAAGAAAATGCCAAAGCAGAAGATGGATATGGCTCCCAAGTCCGGCAAGAAGATGGGCAAGGGATACGAAGCCAAGAAGATGCGCGGAAGCAAGCGCAAGTAAAATCAACTACGCCAGAGGAGACAGGTGTTCAATCCGCCTTCTCCAAGGTTAGGGATTTTGGAGCAACTGCTTTAAGCTCAATTGGACAAAGCATCTATGGAGCATTATCTGGACTTGCTCGTACAGAACCAGAATATATTGAACTTCCGTCCTACGGAACAAAGATAAAGAATCCTCGATTTGAGGATAGTAAGGAGCTTGTTGACTTCTTTGAGAGACAGAAAGAAGGAGCTTCAGATATTGAAGCATTAGGAGCAAAGCCTCTAACTGGTGCTGCAAAGACCGCTGCGGAAGTTACTGGAGGTCTTTTGAAATTGCCTGCACAAGCTCTTACCGGGCCTTTAGGATTTGCATCCATGATTGGAGAGGCATTCGGATCGCAAAAGGATGCCGTTTATCAAAAGGCAAAACAGCAAGGGTTGTCTGATGAAGATGCTTTGAATAAAGCAAACTTTGAAGCGACTGCTTCTACTGCCGCAACGCTTCCTCTTTATTACATTGGAGGCAAGATAGCTGGAGCTTCGGCTGACAAGTTGGTTTCTGAAACAGCACCAAAGCTGGCTCAAGTTGCTACAAGATTTGGATTAAATGCAGTAGCAAACTCTGTTGCATCAGCGGCATCTCGCGGAGTTACTGCCGCACTTTCTGGCGAGAGCATTACGGACGCAATGAAGAATGTGGATGCGCCAGGGGTGATTCAAGACATTGCATTTGCCGCCCACTCAACCGCCACCCACTTCCAAGAACAAGCCGCCCAAGGAAATGCCAAGCAAGCCGCTAGAGATTTGCCAGATCCCATCCTTGAGCAAGTTGCACAAGATCCTCGCTATGCGGATGCTGTTGCTCCAGAGGTGAAGGCTAGGGCAGAGAGCAGGGTTGCACAACAGGCAGAGCAAACGAATCTTCCTGAGACGGCGCAAGTTCTTGAGACAACCTCAGAAACAGAGCGTGTAGCAACTCCAGAACCAACCGCTGAAGCTATTGCTGAAGCACAACCAACTGAACCAAGTGAAACAAAAGAGCAAGTCAAAGAAACAAGTGGGATACCTGCTGAGCAAGGGAAGCCCCCTGTCGGAGAAACAGCAGTCAAAGCTGAAGAAGGAACTCCACAGCGGGAAGGTGAAGGTAAAGAAGGGGAAGTAGTTCCAGAAGGAGCTAGAATTGCTTCTGCCGCATACCTTGCCCCAGATGGGAACATCTACGAAGGGGCAGATCACATTGCGGCTATGGAGAAAGCTAAGGAAGCTGGAGCTATATCGCAAGCTGACATTGATGCCAAGCAATCAGAAAAAGATCGCAACACAAGCGAGTTTGGATTTAAGATCACGCTTCCAGATGGGACTACGGAAATAACTACCCGCGAAGTGGCAGGAAAGATTGCCAAGCAATCCGGTCAGGCTTTAGTGGATGAGTTTGTGCATGGTGATAAGTTGCACAGCAATGAAATTATTATTGATGAGCCTCCATCAAATTCAGATAAAATTCCAGAAAGCCAGAATATAAAAGTTGACGAATCATCACTTCCAACAAAAGAAGAACAAGCTAAATCAATAAGGGAAAAAAGAAAAAATCAAGGTGGATTTGTTGATGAATCTATTTTGAAAGATGTATATGAGTATGGAGTAAGGATTCTTAAAAAAGGAATGCAGTACGGAGCTTGGGCAAAAAAGATGATTTCAGACTTGGGATCTGCAATAAAAAATGTCCTTGGTAAAATTTGGTCTCATTACAAAAACTCTAGGTTTGCATCTGAAGGGGGATCTCTTGGAAGTGCATCTGATGATTTTGCAAAACGAGTCGCGGCAAAAAAGAAAGACCCTCTTGTTGAATTGTCAGAAAAAATTAAGGCATCCTCTACAGCAAAACCTAAAACAAATATTGTTGATTTATCCAAGACTGCTCAGTCTATTGCAGATCAAGTCAGCAAGGGCAAAGATGCAGTAACAAAGGGAATAGCAAACGTGAGGGGTGCTTTTGAGGCAACAAAGAACGCATATCTAAATGCTCCTAAGTGGAATGATTTTAAGCAAGCTATTGGGCAATGGAGTCTTGCTGATAATCAAACTTCGCTAAAAGTAAGAAAGGCTATTACTGATTTAAAGAAAGCAATTCCAGACCCATTAAAGCGAGAGGCAATTACAAACTGGATTCAAGCAGGTGGAGATGAAGCATTACTTCGAGAGAGGGCAAATGCCAGTAAGCCAAAGTATAAAAAGGGATATGAGTCCGCTCTAAAATTAACTGATGAAGAAAAATCTCATGCTCAAAACATCAGTAAGTATTTGTCTGATATGCTTGAGGAAGGAATCAATTCTGGAATGCTAAATCATGGAATTGAGAACTACATCACTCAAGTTTGGAAAAAAGAAAATCCAGTAACCAGAAAACTCCAGGCATCGCTACAAGGTGGAAAACTAAACAAGAATTTCCAATTTGCCAAGAAGCGTGTCTTTGATTCTTACTTTGAAGGAGAGCAAGCTGGATACGAGCCAGCAAGCAAGGATGTTGCCTCTCTTATTGCGTCATACGATCTTTCATTCCGTAAAACTCAAGCTGTTAGGGCTTTTGTAAAAAGTATGACGGAAGGAAAGGCAGAAGACGGAAAGCCTCTTGTTCAACTTTCTGGATATGCACAACCAGTTAGCGAGGAGGGACAACCTCCTAGTGCTTACCTTATTAAACCTCAAGCTCGATCAGAAGGTGCAGTATCAGCAGATGGTCGCCCTTATGTTAGCATTAACCATCCTGCTTTTAAAGGATGGAAGTGGACGATGAATGGGCCAGATGGAAAACCTGTATTGATGGAATCTGATATGTTGGTTCATCCAGATGTTGCAAGTCAGATTAAAAACATCACCTCAACATCTTGGTTTAAGGCCAATAAGATTCCAGTTTTAAGTAATGCAATAGATACTCTATTAAAGTTCTCTTCTATTTTGAAGCAGACAAAGCTATCTCTTTCATTGTTCCACCTAAATCAAGAAGGTCTTCACTCAATATTCCACAGAATCAATCCAGCTAATCTTAAAGAGATTGATCTAAATGATCCCGTTCAAAGTAATCTTGTTAGTCACGGACTGCAAATAGCAGACTACAACTCACAAGAACTATTCTCTGAAGGGCTTGCTGGAGGAGGACTTGTCGGAAAAATTCCTGTGATTGGGAGAATGCAAAATTGGTTTAACGACTTCCTCTTTAAAGATTTTATTCCCAAGCTCAAGATGAACATGGCTACCCATGCTCTTGAAAGGAATGTGGAAAGATATAGCAAGAAGCTATCAATGGATCAGATTTATGAGCTTACAGCCGCTCAATCAAATGCCGCATTTGGAGAGCTTAACTACAAGTTTATGGCTCGCAATCAAACCATGCAGGACATGATGCGGTTATTCCTTCTTGCTCCAGACTTCCTTGAGGCTCGATCTAGGTTTGTTGCTCAAGCATTAAAACCATACGGAGCAGAGCAGAGGGCTGCATTGGCTTTAATGGGTGTTTCTCTTTATGCAATTGGACGTGTTTTAAATCAAGTTTTAGATCAAAATCCACATTGGGATAAACCATTCAGTATATTCCATGAAGGTCGTGAATATCGTTTGCGAACTGTCTTGGGGGATGTGAGTGAGCTTGTAGAGAAACCAAACACATTCTTTATGAATCGTCTTTCTCCATTTGGTCGATCTGGAGTTGAGTTCCTTACAGGAAGAGATGCTCGTGGTATCAAGCGTAGTGCGATTGAACAAGTTGAGGATTTCTTGTCTTGGTTTGTTCCTATTCCTGCACAAACTCAACCTAGCTCTACAACATCAAGTGAAATACTTTCATCTATTGGACTTAGCAACTATCAACACATGGAGCAAACAGATGTATACGATAAGGCAAATAAATGGCTAAAGCAGCAGGCAAGTCCCAAAATTCAGGCAGAAGTTAAAAAGCGAGAACAAGCAACAATGGCAGAAAGCTCTTATAAACAACTCAAATCTGCCTTGCTTGCTGGCAACATGGATTTTGCGGCAAAAGAATACAATCGCCTTATCAAAGAAGAAGGAAAAACAAAACAGGATTTTGATCGTGCATTTAGGGTAAATCGACCATTTACGGGGAGTTTTGCAAACGAAAAACAATTCACTTCAAAATTGGACAATAAAGAAAGAATTAAATATAACAAAGCAATAAAAGAAAGAAATGTTATTTTGCAGAGGCTTCAACAACTTCAAGGATTGAAATAATGGCAACTTCCAAACAACCCAAGCAACCTCCCTTTCAGCATCCCGCTTTAGAAGTGGGGGTGGCTCAATATCCCACTCCGCTTGTACCAAACTACAACGATAAGAAGGGCGGATGGGGGATCAATGACCAAGGTCATATCATCCTTGTTGAGAAGATCAGCATTGAGAAAGGTAGCTTCACTCCGCTCCCGTTAGATGGATCTATCACCTATACGGGACGAGACGCAAACAAGTGGCCATCCACGCTCTATCTCGTTGCAGAACGTCCCACTCAAGACGGCGAGTATTGCTTCCGGTTCTGGGCGAATGATCGTTCTCTATCTTCTCAGAATCTTTGGAATTACGGAATCTCCTACCAAGACGAGAATCCGAATTATCCCATATATACTCGCACTTACATTGTTCCTCGCAGTCAGTATTCAACTGTAGCGATAGGATCTACTGACCCTGTGTTTGGTGGCACTGCTATCATTACAAAGCAGGCGATGGCAGAGTTGCCGGAGGATAATCCTCTTGCTTCTAGGTATGTGCAGGTGCAGAGGGTGTATGAGACGATCCCTGGCCCTGCCGTGACGGGAGTTCAGTTTGACGAGTTCTTCCAGAACAACCTTGCGTTGAGTAAGCAGATTATTCCAGCAGGAGCGGCAACAATCCCTACTGCCGCATGGGTGACTGCTCATGCTTATTCCGTTGGTGATACGATTATCTACAATACTGGATCAACATACCAGCAAAGGGCAGAATACTATATCTGCACCACTGCTCACACTTCAGGCACATTTACCACAGACCTTGTGGCAGGAAAGTGGAATCTTATTTTAAGCTACAAAGATGAGCCTGTTGATTCAACAAAGAGTCAGAGAGTTATTGTAACTACTCCATCACTTCCTCCGACTCGTACAGAATACAAGACAGGAACATATACCAGCCCTCTTCTTGTTTTTAGGATTGATACAGAATGGGCAAACCTAAGCCTTACTGGGTATGATATTAGGATTAAGTTAACTCCTGTAACAAGGGCATCTCAGTCGAGGACAACTATATTCAAGACCATAACTTCCTATTCATACGGCCCTCCTGCATCTACTGGAGACTCTGGTCTTTTATCTCCAGAGTTAAAAGAAGTAGCCTACACTGGATATGTGATTAACTTTAATATTGGAGGAGCATTGTGCAATCGAATCACAGCACCATCTCCATATCCTCCCGCTCAAGGAATCCCAGTTGGAACAGGAGCAGGTAGCGCAACAATTTACGAATATTGGGATATTGCCGCTACAGATATAACTGCTGATGATTATCAAGGTTATATTGGAACATATAAAAAGATTTCTTGGGATTCTAAATACTGGAAAGCAGGAATCTGGGAGCAAACTGAAGTTCAAGTTCTCGTAGTATAATGGACTACTATCAATCAGATCGACCCCCAGTAGATGACTCTGGATTATCTGGAGGAGTATTGTTCAAGCTAGGAGCGCAGATTGCATCCACGCAATCTTTCAAAGCTGAGACTGGATCTAACGCTCAACCTCCTTCATTCAATGATGGAGGACAACAAAAATACACATTACAGATTTGCGTTAATGGGACACCAATGAATCTGGACGTAATGGTGGGATCAGGAACTCAGCCGTATTCTATATAAAATGGCTCAGGTTTCATACCCCGGCTTGTTTCCATTCTGCGTCACTCCCATAACAAATGGATCTCTAGTTGGGAGCGGGACTCAATATCCAATAGGGCTATCATTGCAAGATGCGATGACCTTATATTGGAAAGACAAAACATTCTCTTTTGTGGCTGGAGGAACAACTGTTACCAGCGGAATTACATCATCGATTGCATATCATGATTACAATAAAAGTATATACACAGCTACAATCAATTCTGAACTAGATTTAGTTTGCAATACAGGTTGGTTATCATATTCTGCCGTTGGAGTTAATGCAGGAACACAACATTTCCCTGATGGGCATACTCAAACATTGATAGGTAACTTTTATTTTCAGATTCTAAACTCACAAAGTATGTATTTATATAATAATAGCTATTATCCAAAAATAGAGTATAGTGGAAGTTTTGATAACGCCCCTCTTAGCTTTTCCACATACAACACATTCTCTGGAGTGAGTGCGGGCACATTAACAATATTGGGCGCAACTACTCCCATTTACGCAAGCTATCCAAGTGGTACTACAGCATATCTTATCGCTTCTATATTTGGAACTACAACTTGGCCCTACAACCCATAGTGGTTGACAAGCTAGTTTGATTGGAGTAAAACGCAATCAATAGAAAATGATTGTAGCAATCTCTTATCATCAGGGCGACCAACCTCTCATGGTTCGCTGGGCAAACAGGGTTAGACAACTCGGCCCTTATCTCAATCACGAGATTATTCTCTCTCCTTGTCATGGAGCCACTACTGATAAGATTCTCCTCCCGCTAGAGAATTGCTTCCGAAAAGTTCATGTTGCTCCATCTGGGCATCAAGAGAAGGGATGGCCCATCTCCTGCAATCGAGCTTTCCAGAACATCTGCTGGTATTCCATTCTCACTACTCGTCAGCCATTCCTCTTCATGGAGCCAGATGCCGTTCCTCTTTGTGAGGGATGGATTGATCAGATTGAGCAGGAGTATCGCAATTGCGGTCGTCCATTCATGGGAGACTTTGTAGATCTATCTTCCATAGAGACAGGTGGGATTGATCACATGAGCGGGATTGCCGTGTATGATCACAACCTCGCCGTGAGTGCGCCAAGGTTATTCAACTGCACTAATGGAAAGGATGAGTTTGCTTGGGACATCTGGGCGGCTTCCGACATCGTTCCCAAGATGCACCGGACTAATCTCATCCAACATGATTGGGAAAAATACCGCAAGAAGCCTGTGGATGCCTCCTCGGCAAGACCAGGCGCAGTGATTTACCACCCCGACAAGCAGGGCGTTTTATTCAACGATGGTCTTGCTGTCCCTTTGAATAGTGTGCAGGGAGAGCCTGCAACGGGTGCGCCTGAGAGCGTTTCCTCATTTAAACACAAAGGGCCAGCCTCTATTTCTCATGAAGAAAAACCGCAAATACAATCTGAAGAAGCCCCGCAAGATCAACAAACCATCCTCATTGAGCGGTTCAGCGCAATCCTTGCAGACGCAGAATCCAGTCCCAGTCTCAAACGTAAAGTCAAGCAGTCCCTCATCCAATATGGGTGGATCAAAAAAGCCAAGGGTTCCAAGCAGTCTGGAAAGAAAGTTCGATCTGCTGTGGGCAAGTATCGGAGGACAACCTCTGCTGATGGAATATCGGTTCCATCCTGTGAGGAAGTGGAGGGCTGACTACGCCTGCGAAACAACTCGCACCCTCATAGAGATTGAAGGAGGAGCATGGGGAGGTCGCCATGCTAGAGGAGGAGGATTCCTTAAAGACGCAGAGAAATACTTAGAAGCGGCCTTCATGGGATGGAGGCTTATCCGCCTCACTGCGCCCTTGATTACGGAAGATAATCTGATTAGATTGAAGGAATATTTGAGTAAATAGATAGTTGACACAATAGATCATTGATGCCATCTTGTAGGCATGGAAAAGAAATACAAGCGCGGTGATGTCAGAGAAGACGGAATGGTGTTCCGAAATTATACTTCTCGTGGAACTGAATGGTGGATAACACCAGAGGAGCTTGCATTGATGCGAGAGAAAAACAAAGTTGATCGCAAAAGATATTGCGAAAACAATAAAGAAGTTGTTGCCGCAACAAATAGAAGATGGCAACTCAATAATCCAGAAAAGAAAGCCGCTTTAGAAAAATCATGGAGGCAGCGCAACAGGGAATACGTCAATTCTGTTTCAAGAGAATGGCAAAAAAATAATCCAGAAAAAGTTAAGGAGATGTCTAAAAAAAGATTTGAAAGAGATCCAGATGGATTTCGTTCAATGAAAAGAATGCACAGAGCAAAGCGTAGGGCAATATTGGAAGAACGACTTCATCCAGAGCATAACTTTGAAATAGAAAAAACTTTAGTGGATCAATGTAAAAGGCTATACAAAAGATTCGGAATTAAATTTGAAGTCGATCATATTGTGCCACTAGACAAGGGTGGATGGCATCATCATTTAAATCTTCATGTTATTCCAATGATATGGAATAGACGAAAGCATACTAAAGATGTATCTGTTTTGCCAGATTGCTGGATAAATAAAAATCATTGACACGATTGGTTTGTTGATAGTAATTGGTTGCATTAGCTGAAACCAGCCGTGCTGGCGAGGAAGTAGCTCACCCTCAAATATCAGGCGTAATCCCTAGCCCCGCTTGACTAGGAAAAAGATAGAAGATAGCACAACGCCGTCTTCACAAACCAATTATAATTTACATAACCATGTCATCCACAATCTCCTGCTCGACAGTAAACGACATCTTCGAGCGCGAAACGAACAGATTTAACGTCGATATCTACGAGCGTTACTCTGTTGACGGCCCTTGGGGTCGCCTCGTTCGCGTTGGTAAGTTCCCCCTCGGAATGGGTACAACCCTGACGGAAGTCACGGTTGAGCGTGTTCTTTCGGGCAACTTTGAAAACACTTGGGCCAACGTCTCGACCTCTTCTGGTCTTGGCAATCCCAACAACGTTGCTGGTTGCAATCCTACTCCTAACAGCCTTGCGTTTGGTCAGACCCTCCGCACTTGGCAGCTTCAGACCCAGAGCTATCAGACTCCTTGCATCTGCTTGGACGATCTGAAGACTGCGTTCCAGATTGAAGCCCAAGTTGGAAAGACTGTTGATCAGCTTACACAGCTGACCAAGACTGTTCTTGATAACCGACGCCGCGCCGAGTATATGCGTGTTGCTGGAAAGCTGGTTGCTGGTGATGTGACTCAGACTGTTTATCAGTCTGCTACCATCAATGGCACGACTATTCCTAACGCTCTGTATAACAGCGCGACGAATACCGCAATCCCCGCTCCTACCGCCAAGCTCTCGCAGGATCTCCTCGATGTTCTGCGTGTTCAGCTTATCCGCGATGGTGCTGGTCACAATGCGCTTGGTAAGGAGAATGGCGTTCCCGTCCTTGGTCTGATCACAAGCCCTGAGACGAGCCGCGATCTGCTCCGTAACAATGCTGACCTGCGTCAGGACATCCGCTATGCAACTCCTAGCGAGCTTATCGCTCCTCTCGGTGTTGAGCGTTCCTTCGCTGGGTTCTACCACATGATTGATCTGGAGCTTCCCCGCTTCACGTTCAGCAACAACCAGTGGACGCAGGTTTATCCCTACATCCAGTCCGCTACCAACAACGGCTACACTTGGGAAATCAATCCCGCCTACAATGTGGCTCCGTATGAGGTCTCGTACATCTTCCACCCCGATGTGTATGAGGAGAGCGTTCAGCAGGTTGGCCCAAACATCCCTGGTGCGCCCTTTGATGACTATCCGTACTACTACAGCGGACAGTTCTTCTGGCTCAACATCCGTGATGCCGTGAACAACCCGCTCGGTAAGATCGGTCGCTGGCTGGCAATCTTCCAGTCCGGTTCCCGCCCGATTGCTCCGTACCTCGGTCGCGCTGTTATCCACAAGCGTTGCCCGTACGACCTGAGCTTCGTGGGTTGCTCCTACTCCTAATCGGTAGTTAATCAAGAGAAGCCCGTCAGAGAAATCTGGCGGGCTTTTTCTTTTCCCTTGATTAAGTTTATTTCTGATATTAACAAATAGGGCTATGTCCGCAGGTATCTTTAATCTCACAGAGAGCAATGCTATTGAGCAGGGGAGTGACTTTGCGTTTAGCTTGATTTACAAAGACAATAGCGGAAATCCTATAGATCTCACTTCTGCCACCATAACTGGGCAGATTAAGCAAGATTGGAATACATCTGCGCTGGCTTCTTTTAGTATAGCAAAAAATAATCCTGCCACTGATGGGTATGTGGGGATTAGCCTGCCAGCTTCAAATAGTGCGTCCATTCCCCCCGGTCGATATAAATACGACATCCTAATTTCTTTAAATGGAATTAGTCATTTAATTAAAGGAGTTTGTGATATACTTGAATCTGTTACTTTCTCATGAGCGGAAACAATACATCTAATAATATAGTTGAAGTTAATCCTCCTAGTGGTGGGCCAATCGTTGAAGTTCGCACTGGATTAAGCGGAGGGGGAGCAATAAACCCTTTTAATCAGTCGCTAAATACTACTAATAATGTTACTTTTCATAGCGTGGGATCGGCCACTGGAGGGTTCACATCACTATCTGCTGGATCTTTTGTTGCTAGTGGGACAGTTTCTTGGCCTTTATATCAAGCAGTTGCAGGTGCAGATGATCCTCTGGGAGGATATGGTGGGACGGCGGGATCTATTACTTTAGATGGTGGAAATGCTAACGATGATGGGACTTTCGCGCATGGAGGAGGAGCATCTGGAAATATAAATCTTTCGGGTGGCTCATCTGATGGAACCGAAGATGCAGGAGGTGGTGGATCAATAATTTCTACTGGAGGCCCATTTGGAAATGCTGGAGGGAGTATTTTGCTTTCATGTGGTAGTATGGCGGGCCAAAATGGGGGAAGTATCAATTTATCAGGAGGAACTACTGGATATATTCAGTTTCCCTCTGGAACAGGATTTGCTGTTCTTTCATCAGATGGAATAGATCTTTTTTGGAATGGAACAAAAATTAACCCTTAATCCTTAATTATTATGGCACAATATTCATTAAAAGTAACTGAAGTCTCTGTTGATACATCAAAATATTTTATCAACGATAATCCTGCTCGCAAGATTGCTTCTGTGTTTTTTGAGGGAACTCAAATTCGATTGGTTCTCTGGCAAGGAGACGCATACACCGCCGCTGGAGATTACACCCAAGCCCAAGTAGACGCTCGTATTGCCGAGCTTCTTGGAGCAGATCCAATCGCCACTCTCACTGGCCTTATTCCAAAACGCTTGACTTGATATAACAAGGAGATTATCAATAGCAATTATGGCCCTCTCATTTTCCATTCCCAAAGATTACAATGTGCCTAGCGGCGTTAAGGAGGGCGTGGAGTTCTCTGATATTGCCACCTTCAAATACGAGGGAGGCGAGATGATGCTTCTCACGATTGGCGAGGACAAAACTCCAGTTTTGACCCGCGATGTGAAGGGCGAGAGCAATAAGCCCAAGGGAGCTAAAGAGGCCGTGAAGGAGCAACTTGCCGCTATGGAGGACAAGAAAGGATCTGCTGAAATGGAAGATACAGGAGATCAATACGCCGAAGGCGAGGAGGAATAAACTATGAGTGGATACCCTGCTGTATATAACCCCATTGTTGCTAACCCCAACGATGGCGAGAACATCACGCTTTGCAAGATCCTAGACACGCTTTCTACTTCGGCTGGCCAAGAAGGAACTTCACAGACTGGAACCATTGCGACCACTACGGGGTCTTATGTGGTTAATGTAACTGACTACTCAACGCTTTCATTTAGCACAACTTCGGCATCTTCTGGAACAATTACCGTCCAAGGATCTGTTGATGGAGTTAATTTCTTTAATACCACCTATGTCGCACTAGCGAGCGGAGGCATCTCTGCGAACTTCAATGCGGCTACGGCAACAGTGGGGCAGATCAACTCCGTTGGTTTGACTTCTATTAAGTTCCTGGCATCCAATCTTGTTGGATCGCTAACCATCACTGCTATTGGTTCTATCGCAGTATCCAATGTGATGCTGGATAACTCCATTCCCGCTGGAAGCAATGTGATTGGTGGAGTGACTCTGCCAACGCCATCAGCTCTAGTTGCAGGAACTACTACCAGTAGCGGAACTGCTACGGCCCTTGGTTCTGCCGCCTTGACTTCTGGAATCGTGATTACCAATACAGGCTCTACCAACGGAGTTTATATCGGTGGATCTTCGATTTCTGGATCAACCAACGGATATAACCTCACGGCTGGATCTTCGATTGGGTTTGTTACGAACAACCTGTCTAGTATCTATATCCTCCAGAACACAGGATCAACGACTGTTTCTTATATCGGAAGCTGATCATGAGCCTTGCATATGCAAGCCAGATTCTAGGCAGGAAGTTTGGGGTTTACAATAAGCCAGCCAAATCAGGTTATACTTGGACGGATGCTGATGGGTATGCTTGGTATCAGAATGTTGTTACCAATGGAGGAACCATTACCAAAGCAAACCAAGCAAAGTTTGACACGGCATTTCAGTCTCTAAAATCCACCAACGCACAGGACGGAAATAGCCTTTGGAGCCATATCAACCAAGGGTATTGGTTCATTGGTCAGCAATCATTGACAAACGGATTGTTTGTTCCTTTTTATAATACCAATACTGGATCTGGGCTTCAACCGATCAATACTTCTGTAGCAACAAATAACAATTTCTCATCCTATACAAAAACAGGAGGGTTGGTTGGAGATGGGTCTTCTACCTATATTGATACTGGTATTAACAATAATAACACTTCTGTTTGGGCACCAGCAACAAGCCCTTATAGGCATGGCTATGTGTATTTGAACGGGACAGGGGCGCAGAATTTCCCAATAAATCCTTTTGGTATGTCTAGCACATCGCAGAGAACATTTTCTTTACAAGCAAGTTCGTTCAGTAATAGCTTACTTATTACTGGAAGAGTTTATGTGGATTCGGCGTCTGGGGGAACAATTTTTACAACAACTAACGCAGGATATGACGGAGGATGGGGTATCCCAAACATAAACGGAAGGAGTACCTGTCGCATAGCGATGGGAACCAATCAGTACTGGACGGTTGCCGCTGGGATTCCACTAAATTCAAGCCTTGTTAGTGGCAATATACTTATTGGACAAGCGGCTGGGTCTTTTTCGCAAGCCAATATTATAGCATCAACTTTTGGATCAGCTTTGACTTCTACCGATTTTGCTTCAATTGACGGAATCGTTAACACCCTTGTAGCCGCACTCACATGAACTGGCTAATTGTAACTCCAGAACAAAAGACCGCTTTGGATGCCATCAACGATGCTCATCCGAACCAGAAATGCGAACCTAGAGAAACTATCGACGGGACGCTCGTCACAACTGACGACAAGATTGGGATTGAATACTGGGCCGATTGGCAGGATTGGCTGAAGTCACTAGATCCTTTTGACGGGGTTCCTGTATGGCCTCCTCTCCCAGTAGATCCCGTTGACACAACCGAGCAATCATAATATATAACTTATATGGTTCATCACATCGACACAGCCGCTACCGGAGCAATAGGATTTACCGCTCCTATTGCCGCCGCTACTCTGTCGCTAGATCCCACTTTGGATCTTGAGATGCGGATTGCATCGATGGTGATTGGTATCCTAGTAGGACTCGCTTCCTTTGCTAAACTTTGTTACGACATCTGGGCTGACCACAAGAATAGGGAAAAATGAAAAGCACTCTACACTACCTTGCTGTAGTGTGCATTTTGTGTGTAGCGGGATGCGCTCATCATGAAGATCATTTCACGCCTCCTAGCTCTGTTGAAGTTCAACGCAATGTTGCTAGGGTCGCTCCTTACGTTAAGCCAGAAGGTAAAGCGGCCTACATCGACCTTGAGAAATCGCTCGCGGATTACCAAGCAAAGGTTGAGAAGCAAACGGAATTACTCGCTAAAGCAGAGCAGGACGCGATCTACTGGCACGAAAAGCAAGAGAAGGCACTAAAGGAGCTTTGGCTCTGGAGGAGTATCGCTATCGCTTCTGTGCTGGCGGTAGTGGGATACATTGGAATTAAAACAGCATGGCGATTCGCACTCTGATTGAAAAGAAGCTGGATCAACCAGCATCAAAGAGCAAGAAGGCTTTGTATGCAGGATTGGCTGGCTTGGGTGTTGTTGTTGTTTTTCTGCTTGCTTCCCTTCTCATCCTCAAACATTCAGAGGTTTCTAAAGAGATTGTTGAACTTTCTACGACTTCAATCATGGCGTTTATGGCGTTGGCTATCACGCTCATAACCGGGCAAAGCGCGTTTGATTGGAAAGCTGTATCAGCACTTCAACATATATCACAGGACGAGAAGGTTGATTCAAACGCTGAAGCACCAGATGTGGAAGTAAACCAGCGAGTGTATAAGCCTCGTTACTATGATGACGAGCCGGTTTAAGAATGTGATCATCCCGTGGTTGTTTGACCATGAGGGGAGAGTGTTTGAGAACGATCCTGATGATCCAGGGGGAGCCACAAAATACGGGATTGACCAACGCTCACATCCAAACGTGGACATCAAGAACCTAACTGAAGATCAAGCAACCCAGATTTATTGGAATGAATGGTTGAGAGATGGTTGTGATCACCTTCCAAGTCCGCTTGACTGGCTTTACTTTGATGCAGCGGTAAATTGTGGAGTTGGTCGATCTCAGTCATTCTTGAATGAGTCAGGAAGAGATCCAAGGAAATACCAGGATGCTCGTAGAGGCTTTTACAATCGGCTTGCAGAGGCGAAGCCAACTCTCAAGAAATTCTTTAAAGGATGGTTGGCGAGGGTGGATGACTTGAGTAGAGTGACTGGCGTGTAGCACTCCGCAGGAGGAGATGCAGAGGGATTTTAAAAAGGGGGATGGTGATTTCGTCAATACTTCTTTTGTTACAAAATTGTAACAATCTTTTTATTGCCATTGAATCACTGATAGACAATTCTCGCCTCGCTATGAGCAAAACAACCACAACAAGAAAAAAGAAACCTACCAATGAGACCAATCAGGAAATCATTAACGACCTTCTTGAATCACTCTTTGAAACACGACAAGCAACGCGAGAGCTTACAGAAAGCGTGGACGCATGGAAAGTCACAACGATTGTTTTCAGCGTCATCTCAATCATATCCTTGTTTGTCGCCATCCTCAAATGAGCGCATCAGCATCATCACCATTAAGCCCAGAGGAGAAGATCTCGCTTCTTCTTGAAACCTTGGAATCCATCCGAGCATCACTAGACGAAACAATTTCCTATATCGACGACTCAATGATTGAGGCCGACGAGAGGGGATAAACAAAACAACAATGAAAAAGAACACAAAGCTAGTTGATCCAGTAAACTACCCAGAGTCATCGGAGATCCGCATCACTTGGGATCACGAAATCAGCGAGAAGATCTTTGAGCTTGAAGCCAAGATCCTCACCTACACCATCATTGGAGGGGCAACTCTCTTTGTATCCATCTGCAACCTTGTTGCTTTAATCATCAAGAAATGACACCAGAACAGCAGACGGCCTACAGCAAGGCTCTTGTATCAGCAGTTGGAGAACTCTCCAATGTGGCTAAGACTGCCGCTAACCCGTACTTCAAGAGCAAGTATGCTCCTCTGGATGCGATCATTGATTCTACTCGTCCTGTGCTAAAGAAGCATGGACTTGCAGTGATTCAACAGCCGTTGTTCATGGAAGGTACTGCCGGAGTAGAGACAACCATCCTCCATGAAGGAGGACACAGCACCACATCCACGCTTCTTCTACCTCTCAAGGATCAGTCTCCTCAGGGAGTTGGATCTGCCATCACCTACGCTCGACGCTATGCCCTAGCCGCAGTATTGGGCATTGCTTCTGAGGATGACGATGATGGAAACATCTCTACTGGACTTGCCAAAAAGGAAGAGCCAAAGCCAGCCAAGTCTCCGGTCAGGGAAGTGAGCAAGGAGGAAGTTAAGGCTACTGCAACTTGGAAGGACGTGGAGATCACAAACATTAGGAAGATTCAAGGCAAGAAGAGCGTGTTCTATTGCATTGAGTTTGATGGGAAGGCAGAGGCTCTCACGTTTGACAAGAAGCTCTTCACTTCCGCTAATGAGCTTGCTCTCGTCAAGGTGGATGCCGGAGTAGCCCCAGGCAAGAACGATCCCTCCAAATGGCAGTTGATCAGCCTAGCTAAATCATCAGGGGCGAAAGCCAACATCACTCCAGATGAGAAAGCCTAAAGCAAAAGCAATGGGGGCGAAAGCCCCCAATATTGCTACTAGATATGAGCGTTTTATCAGCATTGGCTGCTCGCATGGAAAATACATCGACCCGACTGCGAAAGCCGCAGTTCTGGATATGTGTGATAAATGGAAGCCTGAGATTAGAGTGCATCTGGGTGACTGGTGCGATACTACGGCCTTTAGGTCAGGTGCGGTTGGAACTTCAGACGAGTCTGAACCCGTTGCCCCCGACATTGACGGAGGCATTGCGTTCCTTAAAGAATTTCGACCAACTCATGTGTTGGATGGAAACCATGAAGATCGCATACCCCGGATGCTTAATCACCGTAACGCACTCGTCGCATATGCCGCGCAACAAGCAACCAACTTTATTGACGAGAGCTTTATCAAGATTGGATGCCGCCGCATCCCGTATGATGGGGTCTATCAAAGGCTCGTCATAGGGGACGTTACCTTCACGCATGGCACGATCTACAATGAGAATAGTGCGAGAGATATGGCAGAGATGTATGGCGGCAAAGTCGTATTTGCTCACACTCATAGAGCGCAGACGGGAGAGGGCCGCACGATTAAAGAAAGCACAGGATTCTGCGTGGGTACGCTTACGCGCCGAGGTGAGATGGACTATGCAAAAGCACGTCGAGCAACACTCGGATGGAGACAAGGGCTTGTATTCGGAGAGATTGGGCCTAAAGACTCAGCAGTCTGGCTCATCACCCGTGGAGAGTTCCAAACAGAATGGAGGTTGCCACTATGAGCGCGAATGAATGGACTGATCTAATCTCCCAACTTCAAAAGAAAACCTGCCAAAAAGTTGAGAAAGGATTCTTTCCAAGGAGCTATTGGGAGAAAAAATGGGACATAGCAATGTCGGAAACCAATAAAAGAATAAGAAAACTTGTTAATGCTGAAATAATGGAAGTAAAAAATTTCCGAATTGTTTCAGGATCAGTAACTCGACCAGTACCTCATTACAAAATTATATGCACAAAATAGCCAACGAATATACCATTGAACCTGACTTCAGCATCCTTGCTGGCCCTTATTCCTCTGTCTTTCCACAAGAGATGAAGTGGCTTGAGAATGTGGTGGAAGACATGAAAGCTGGAGGAATTGAATACAGGGTCACAAAGAACGGAGCGGATTTCTACGTTGAGCGCAAGGGGATGATTATCACAAAACGCAAATGAACGCCTTCACCATCTTCATCTTTGCCGTGATCACTCTATGGATTATCACAGAAATGTTTAGACCCAGATGAAATTTAAATCACTTGGACAAGTAGAGATCCGTGGTGAAAAATGGGAAGTAGGTTATGGATCACCCAAAAACTCAGATGGACTCTGCGACTATGAAAAGCGCAGGATCACCATCCATAACAGATGCACTTGCAGTCTCTTGTCTGTGCTGGCTCATGAGACGATCCATGCTCGCCTACCTGATTTATCAGAAGAATCTGTTAATGAAACAGGAGAGCTTATTAGCCAAATATATGATCTCTTTTCCTCACAACCTACCCGATAACGAAGATGATGAATTACCTTGGCACGACGAAACACCGGAAGCATATGAATAGCGCAGATTCCTTTAACGAGTGGTTTGATTCCTATGGGATTCGCACCTATAGCCGCAATCATGGAAACTCTGATGGTCATAGGGAATACATGGGCGTGGCCTTTCAAGCAGGATACCATGCCTGCCTATTGAATGATGGAGCCTATCAGAAGCTCAAGGAAGAGAATCAACGCTTGCGTGATGAGATCAACTGCCGACTCACATGACTGATATTTCTAAATGCGCGAATGAGGATTGCCCATCAAAAGAAAAGTGCTGGAGGTATGTGGCTCCATCTAATGAGCATTGGCAAGCCTACGCACAATTCGATCCAGATGGACAAGAGAAGTGTGAATACTTTATTGATGTAAACAACCGATGAGCGCAGGAAAAGGAGATTCACCCCGCCCTGTAAAGGGAGATGATTATAGAAAGAACTACGACTCAATATTTAAGAAAAAGAAATGAATCTGTTAAGGCTATCTAGAGAAGATCAAGTTCCTCCAGGGAATTACAGATTTACTGTCCCAGAGACAGGGTATAGGATCGCAGGAGAGCTTACCAAGCAAGGATTGTTTGATAGGGTTGAGAGGCATTATACTGATAATAACATTCCACTTCCTGACAATTGGAAGGAGCTTGTGATTGACCAGCTTTGTCGTCAGTTGCCGGAGGGATGGTGTCATTATTCAGATGGAAATCAATATGATGGCAATTCATCCATTCTCTCTTTTGAGAACATATTAAAAGGAATAACTAGTCTATCTGCTTTAGCCGCTGAAGCCGCAACTGGAGGAGATCCCTTTGTTGATCAGAATGAAGCAGAGCAGAGGGCTATGATTTGCTCTAGGTGCTACTATAATCAAAATAGCAAGTTTTGCATGGGGTGTGGAGGTGCTAGAGCGATATTAGATATGGTTGGTCAAGTTAGGGGAGGGCGTACTACTAAGATGGATTATATGCTCCAAAACTGCGGAATCTGCGGTTGCCGTAACGATGCGATTGTTCATGTCAAGAAAAATATCTTGCTAAAAGGAGAAAAAGAAGAGACAACTAACAAGCGTCCAGATTGGTGTTGGCTAAAGACCGATGACCTATCTGAAGCATCCTCCCAATTGCATCTATGATCAATAATACCAATCAGCCATACGGCCTCCTAGACCTCGACGATAATGAAGTCCCGAAGACTAGGGTGCAGGATGCAGGGTCTGCTAGGTCTATGCTCTACATGCTGATTGATGATGATCAGTTGGCTTCTTATCGCAGGTCGCAGATTCAAGGTCAGATTGATGGAAACGCTCCCTTTAACGACACCCAGCTTAAAGAGATGGGGCAGGGGGATAGGATCAACGTGAACTGGGGTCATGCTGAAGCCAAGGTTGAGGCGGCAGTTATCCCTTACTTTGACATCCTGACGAGCGTGGGAAGCTATGCCACAGTCAAGACCAAGTATGGTAAGGACATGGGCAAGAGGGAGGAATGGTCTCGTATAATTACCGAAGAATTTCATCGACTCCTAGATAAGACAAATCCTAACTTTATCTTACAGCATCAAGTCGCTCATAAGCAGTTGGTAATTCATGGTCAGGCTTGTATGTTCTGGGCTGATTCGATGGACTTTAAAGCCAAAGCTGTTGAGCCTTGGCAGTTGATTGTGCCGAAGGGATCTACAGTTGATTGGCAGAACTGGGAGTTCTGTTACGTTCTGGACGATATGTATACGGAGGAACTCTACCGATACATTGAGAACGAGGAGGCTGCTTCCCGTGGAGGATGGGATGTTGAGGAATGCAAGGAAGCAATCATGCAAGCCAAGATTGACGAGCAAGATCAACGCCGTCCTTGGGAGTGGTATCAGAAGGAGTTCAAGAACAACGCTCTCTATTATTCCTACGCCAAGAGCAAGATCATCAAGGTGGCTCATATGTATGTGAGGGAATACGATGGTCGGATTTCTCACTATGTCTTTGATCGACTGAACTCCACCGAGTTCCTTTGCGCTCGTGAGTCCTGCTACAAGAGCTTCTCCAATGCCTTCACAATCTTTCTGAATGGCGTTGGAAATGGTTATTATCATGGCGTTAGAGGGCTAGGCCAGAAGGTTTACAAGTATGCTCAGGCGATGGATCGCATTAACAACGCTCTCCTTGAGGGAGTTATTGTGGATAGTGCTGTGATGATCCAGCCTCAGTCTGCCAAGGATGCAGAGTCTCTCAAGACTGTTCAGATTGGGCCTTATCGCATCCTGCCCCCTGGCATGAACTTCGTGCAGGTGGGAACTACCTCCAAGCTCTCAGGAGCCATGCAGGTAGCCCAGATGTTCCAAGGTCAGGAGAGCGACGATATTGGTAGCTTCATGCCCTCCGTTGCCGGAGGACGCAAGAAGAGCAATAAGGAAGTTGAAGCAGAGATTGGTGAGAAATCCCGTTTGACCAATACCCGAGCTGAAATCTATCTTCAAGCTCTCGACACGCATTATCTAGAAGTCTATCGCCGCGCATCTAATCCAAACATTGTTGTGGAAGATCATGGTGGCACTGAAGCTCTTGCTTTCCAAGAGGCTTGCATGAACAGGGGAGTGCCTGCCGCCGCTCTTCTCGACATTGAGAGTGTGAAGGCTACTCGCAGTATTGGTCAGGGAAGCTCTGCCGCTCGTATGCAGGCTATGGAGCTTATCTCTCAATATCTTCCCCAGCTTCCAGAGAGCAATCGCAAGCGTGTTATCAATGCCAATATTGCCGCTATTGCTGGACAAACTGGCGTGGACACCTTTGGTATTCCCGATGAGGACAAGCCAGAGGGGAGCGATCTTTCGATTGCTTCCCTTGAGAACAATGCCTTTGCTTCTGGTGGGCAGGTATTGATTGATCCTGATCAGAACCACTACGTTCATCTCACAGTCCATCTTCAGTATTGCGGAGGGATTGTGCAGGCAGTTCAGCAACAGCAGGAAGATCCTCGCAAGGCGGCGATCACCATGCAGGCGGCTATTCCTCACATCCTCACCCATCTCAAGTATCTTGAGGAAGATCCCACTCGCAAGGAGCAGTTTGATAATCTCAATGAGCAGACGAGTGAGTTGATGAAGATTGCCGACCAGTTGAATAAACTGGCAGAGCAGATCACTGAGCAAGAGCAAGCCCAGCAAGGACAGCAGGGAGCGCAAGATCCCAAGATGGCAGTTGCTCAGAATAAGATTATGCTAGACCGGGCTAAGGCTCAAAACGATATGCAGATTAAGGCAGCAAAAGCTCAACACCAACTTTCTCTTAAAGACAAGCAGGTAGCGCAGAGGCTTATGATAGATAAGGTAAAATTGGCATCTAAATACAGCACTATAGCACCATAATGGCACTAGCCAAAGATATTACAGGGTTCCGATCTGGAAGATTGGTTGCAATAAAACCAACTAAAGAAAGGAAAAATTCATGCGTTGTTTGGGAGGCCAAATGCAATTGTGGTAAAACTTGTTTTGTTCGCGGAAGAAGTATGATTTCTGGTTTCACAAGAAGCTGTGGATGCCTTTTAGATGAGGCAAGAAGCATGGTGGGAAAATCAAATACAAAACACGGACTTACAAAAACCACAGAATATCACTCATGGATGGCAATGCGAAGGAGATGTGATGGGAAGTCTGGGAAATATGAAAATAAGAATTACCATGAAAGGGGCATACGAGTTTGTAAAAGATGGCTTGGTCAAGATGGGTTCATAAACTTCATTCACGATGTAGGTAATAAACCACATCCATCATATACCCTTGATCGTATTGATAATGATGGCAACTACGATCCAGAAAATGTGCGCTGGGCAAGCCCAAAAGAACAAGGTAAAAATAGAAGGAAGTTCGGAACTCTCCAAAACTTTACCACAAAAGAATTGCTTGACGAGCTTAACAGAAGGGGCATAATCCCCAAGTAACCCAACCCTACCACAAAATGAAAACCGAATGCGGGAGTAATGACCCCGTTAATCCGTCACACTACAAGAGGTTTCCTGTCGAGCCAATCGACATTCTTGAACACCTCTCGTATAATAGAGGAAGCGCAATCAAGTACCTAGTAAGGGCTGGATATAAATATCCAGAAAAAGAACTTGAGGACTTGAGAAAAGCAAAATGGTTCCTTGAAAGGGAAATACAACGCATATCTAGCAATGGACTGTCATAACCAATACCAACTAGGAAGGGATGAGATGCGAGAGCAGATCATTTCATTCATCTACGAGAGATACTATCTCTATAATCGCAACTTCTTTGGAAAGGATTCCGAACAAGCATTGCAGATCAAGAATCTGATCCACGATTTAAGGGACATACAAGCACAGGAAATTGGGAATGAGTAAACTTTTAATTCTGGATCACGGGCTTTTTACGGCCTTTGCTCAACGTCTCGCTAAAGACTTTGAGGTATTTTACTTTGCACCCTACGCAGATCGTAGCTTCCCTGTTCATGAGCCAGCGATGGTTGGTAGTGGGCTAGAGGGCGTGACTCGCGTTAGCTCGTTCTGGTCAACCCTTCAAGACCTAGACATGGAGCAGGATACTATCATGATTCCTGATGTGGGCTTCTGGGACTTGGGAGTGTATCTACGCTCGCAGGGCTGGAATGTCTGGGGCGCAGGAGATGGTGAGAAGTTAGAGATCCAACGATGGAGGGCGAAGGAGACCATGATGGAGCTAGGGCTTCCGGTTGGCAAGTGCGCCCTGGTAACTGGTATGACTGCTCTCCGAGAATATCTTGAGGAGAATGAGAATTGTTTTGTAAAGATTAGCGGCTTCCGAGGATTGGCAGAAACATTCGGCGTGAAAAAGCTAGAGCTTGCGAAGAGCCGATTGGATGAGCTTGAGTATCACCTTGGTGGAGCTAGGGAAGTATTTCCGTTTGTAGTCGAGCATCAGGTGGATTCAGTTGTGGAAGCTGGATACGATGGCTTCTGCATTGATGGAGAGTTCCCATCCACTTGCTTAACTGGTGTGGAAGTGAAGGACAGAGGCTATCTTGGTGCAGTGAGGGAATACGATAAGCTATCCGATCCTGTGAAGGTGGTGAATGAGCGACTGGCTCCCTTCCTCAAGGAAGCTCAATATCGTCAGTTCTTCTCTACTGAAATCCGAGTAACGGATGAGGGAGTGCCTTATCTGATTGATCTCACGACTCGCGGCCCTCTTCCTCCATCAGAGCTTTATCATGAGATGATCTCCAACCTTGGAGACATCATCTATGCTGGAGCTAGGGGAGTGATTGTAGATCCAGAGTGGAATTGCAAGTATGGTGCGCTGGCAATTATCAAGAGCGATCTATCTGCTAACCACTGGTCGGAAGTTCATGTTTCTGATGAAGCCAAGCCTTTTGTGAAGTGGCGTAACTATGCCGAGCTAGAAGGACAAGGTTACATTGTTCCCATTACCAAGGGTATTGGTATGGTGGAATGTGGAGCCGTGATTGGGCTAGGAAACACGATTGAAGAGGCTATTGAGGCTTGTAAGAAGAACGCTGAAGGCGTGGATGGCTTTGATGTGAAGATAAGCGCAGAGGCTATTCCAGAGGCTCTGAAGGAAATTGAAAACGCAGAGGAGAACGACATCATCTTCACGGATGATAAGCTCCCAAAAATGAAAGATCTACTAGACTAAAATTATGACACTATCTGATTGGAGATCCAATGTGGATCTAGCCATTGAGCTAAAGAAGCTCCTTGCAAACCCTGTAATGAAACACGCCCTAGCCGTGATTGACAATCTGTCAATGGCAAAGACTCTAGGAAATGGGTCTGGACTTATCCAGCAAGCCAACAATGCGGCAGTGCTTTTCGGGTATGATTCGGGTCGAGCATCTGTGCTTGCAGACTTGGAGATTCTGGCTGAAGTGCCGGAAGAGCAAGTGAACATCATCCCTACCTACACAGGAGAATTTTAACATATGGACACACCACAACCCACAACGCCAGTAGCAACCATACCCGCTGAACCGATCCCATCGACTCCTATGGAGCGTCCTGGTGATCTTTCTCAGCTATCGCGTCAACTAAAGAACAAGCCCAATCTTCCAAAGGTGGATTATAAAAACCTCGCTGAGATTCCTGACGTGGGGACTAAAGAGGTGGCTCCTGCCCCTGCTGGGATTGACATTGTTCCAGAAACTTCTGTGCAGGATTTCTTGAAGAGCATTGAGGAGAAGAAGAATACTGGCCCTATTGAGGAAGCCCCAAAGGAGGAGCCTAAGACTGATTCCCTTGATAGCCTTGATCTATCCGATCTGGATCTTTCCAAAGACCCTGATCCTGTTGAGGAGAAGCCTAAGAAGAAGAGCAAGGAAGATAATCTTGCAGAGCTTCGCAAGAAGGCAGAGGCCGCAGAGTTTGAGATTAAGACCCGTGATGAGAAACTTGCTGAATACCAGAAGCGAGCAGAGGATCTTGAGGCCGAGCTAGAGCGCACTGCTTTTGAGCGTAGTCCCAAGTTCCGTGAGAAGTTCCAAGCCCCCTATGAGTCGGCTATCCAGAAGGCTACTGAGTGGGCGAATGAATACGCCGCTGATCCTGCTATTGCAGAGAAGGCTTTGTCGCTGAAGGGCAAGGAGCGCATTGAGTTTATTGACGAGAACTTCGGGGGAGGCGCGGCATCTGCCCAGTTCCTTTCCCTCATCAATGACGCTGATAGCAAGCGCGGTGCGCTGGTATCTGCTATGGAGAATCATAAAGAGACTTCCAACACGCTTGTGCAGGAGGAAGAGCGGTCGCGCCAGCAGACCACGGACAAGATCAACAAAAACTTTGATCGCGTTGCCCAGCATCTTGCGAGCAAGTCTGATTTTTTCCGCAAGGGAGATAACGAGGATCACAACAAGGTGGTTGATGAACGCATCGCGGCGGCTCGCAACATCCTCATGGGAACTGCTTCCGAGAACGACATGATGGTCACTCCGTTCCTTGCAGTTATTGCCAAGGATGCGGTGGCAGAGAATGCCAAGCTCAAAGCGGAACTTGCAAAGTACAAGGCTCGCGTTGCCAAGGATAATGCAGTCACTCCAGCCCCTCGCAGGGGAACTAGCGATACTGACTCCAATACTGGTAAGCCCCGCGGGGCGATGGATTCTATTCGATCCTACTTCCGATAAGATTGATGCTTGACGGCCTCCCCAGCAATGGGGAGGCTTCTTGCATGAAAACACCACCGCCTACCCCGTTTAATATTATCTCCCTTGGGGCGGGAGTTCAGTCCAGCACCATGTTGCTCATGGCGGCTCATGGAGAAATTACGCCACTACCAGATGCCGCAGTATTTTCAGATACCCAAGCCGAACCACAAAGCGTATATAAATGGTTAGATTGGCTAGAAGAAGAGGTGTCAAGAAGCCCTTTTCCAATTCCAATCTACCGAGTAACAGCAGGAAGCCTGACAGAAGAATCATTGCGGATAAGGACAACAAAAAAAGAAGGAAGGGAATACGCCAGATCTTTGATTCCATTTCACACTAAAGACGATGAAGGTGAAAGAGGAATGGGCAGGAGGGTTTGCACAACTGACTTCAAGATTGTTCCAATTACAAGATTCGTTAAAGAGTTCTGCAAGGTTCCGAGAGGTTATAAAGAAATCAAGGTGACGCAATGGATTGGCATTTCTTGCGATGAGATTCAGCGCATGAAGCCAAGCAGGGAAGCATGGTGTCAGCACAGGTGGCCTTTGATTGAGATGGATATGAAGAGGCACAACTGCCTCCAATGGATGAAGGCTAAAAACTATCCTCTTCCCCCTAGATCATCTTGCGTTTATTGCCCATATCATTCAGACCATGAATGGATTCGATTAAAGAATGAAGAGCCAGAGGAATTTGAGAAGGCTGTTCAATTTGAGAAGGCTGTTCAATTTGAGAAGGCTGTTCAATTTGAGAAGGATAAAGAACGCGGATTCAAGTCTATTCCATTCCTGCACAAGTCTTGTATTCCATTAGATGAAGTTGACTTCTCTACCGACGAAGAGAGAGGGCAAGGTATGCTATGGGGAAATGAGTGTGAGGGTATGTGCGGAGTATGAAGTTACAGACATACGGCCTAGACCTATCAGCATTTCCAAAGGCAACGCAACTAGAGGTTGAGTTGCTGATGGTGAAAGATCCCGATCCAAGTCGGTTCAGCGGCTTGAGTCGGGGTCAGCATATCAAGCATGTTCTCACAATGCTCTGGCCCGATGTGATGTCGCGCTGGAATGATTGGAACGAGCTTGCGTTGTGGGCATGGACGAACTACGACGAAATTGGCGTGACGGGATGCGCGGCGGCAGGAAAAACCTTCACCTTCACCTTGCTCTCCCTTGTGGAGTTTCTGGCTTGCCCGATGGGAACTCGTATTGCTCTTACTTCTACGACTGTTCCCTCCCTGCGCGGTCGTATCTGGGCAGAGATGATGAAGTTTGTGCGCCCTGTTCATCCCTTGTTTGGGCTGAATGTGGTGGACTCGCAGACGAAGATCCAGTTCCAGAAGGGAGATGATAGATCAGCTATCATAGCCCTAGCAGTGGATAGCGGGGCGATTGAGCAAGCTGTGGGTAAGTTGCAGGGCGTTCACATCCCTCGCGTAGTGATCGTAGCGGACGAGGCGGCGCAGACTAACCCTGCCATCTTCTCTGCTCGCGCCAACCTTGCAGTAGGTACTGACTTCTATCGCTTCATTGCTATCGCCAACGCATCGTCCCAGTTCGACCCTCATGGCCTATTCTGCGAACCCAAGATGGGATGGGGATCTATCCAAGATGATGATGAGTTCTGGGAAACCAAGACAGGGGTGTGCGTGAGGTTTGATGGACTGAAATCACCGAATGTGAAGGCGGGGCGATTGATTTACCCATACCTATTTGGACAGGACAATATCGACACGATCAAGAAGAACTTCGGGGAAGGATCTCTAGAATGGAACTCGTATGTGAGGGGAATGTGGAGCAAGAGCGGAGCTAGAAATACCATCCTTGACCAAGCGATGATCAATGAGGGGAGAGCTAGGGAGGGCGTGGTATGGGCTGGAGGAGGCATCAAGCAGATAGCGGCTCTTGACCCGGCATTCACGACTGATGGCGATGATTGTATCTTGCGCTTTGCGAGAGTGGGCAAGGCAATGGATGGGGATCTCATCATTGAATGCACCGACATCGTTCGTCTCACGCTCACAGAGAATGAGAACTATCCGCTCTTCTACCAAGTGGCAGACCAGACTATCGCAGAGTTGACTCGTCGAGGAATCCAGCCAGAGGACTTTGCGATTGATGCAACTGGTGCAGGAGCAGGAATAGCCGACATCATCTCGCAACGCTGGCAGACAGGGTTTGTGCGGGTGAGTTTCGGAGGAGGAGCTACAGAGCATCCTATCAGCATTGAAGATGATCGTCCTGCAAAGCAAGTCTACGCCAATCGCGTGAGTCAACTCTGGGGACAGATCCGCACGATCATCATGGCGGGGCGTATGCGCGGCCTAGATGACCAGACTAGCCGAGAGCTATGCGCTCGTATCTACACGCTGAAAAATGAGAAGATGCTTTTGGAAAGCAAGAAGGATTTGAAGAAGCGTACCAAAGGCAACTCCCCTGACAGGGCTGATGCTCTGGCCTTGCTCGTAGAAGTCATGGTCACGAACTGGGGGCTTGGCAACAGCGTGGGAAGCCTTGCAGACTCCGATGAAGATTGGGAAAGATTTGTGTTTGACAACCAGTTGGAATCTACCTACGACTCGTAGCTGAACCAGAGGCAATGGCCTCGCAACCCACAAAAAAACAATGAAAGTAAAGTTCCTTGGAGCCGAATGCGATGTCGTGTTTGGCGAGTACGAGAACGGACGCACCGCGATCCGACTTACCGAGAATGGAAGTCCATTCGCCACAGCAACCATCAATGATCCTGATATGGATTTGAAATCCAATGAGGTCATCATCAAAAACTATTCGGAGAACAATGGTATGGTAGATGCCCTTGTTGAAGCAGGAGTGGTTGAAAGGATTGTAGAGATTAAGCTACCGCCATTCGGAGCCAGCACCTGGGTCTGCCAACTTCTTGTTAAGCCATGAACGACATTGAACGCATAGCAGACCTCTGCTTGAACCACCAGCCCCCGTATATGGCTAGACTGGATAAGATAGCCGATCAGATCCGCATCCTTGAACTAGAGGTGGAACTTCTCTGCCAGCGACTAGATGCCGCCGAGAAACAGAACCAACAATACAAGAAAGCCATTGAAGCACTATGAACTACGACTACACTTGTCATAACGAAGAGTGCGAACACGACTTTGAGGTTCGCTACACGCCACCAACGCGAAACCGCTATATGCATGGGCGCATGGAAGACGCAGAGCAGGGATCAGCCGCAGAGGTATGGCCTCAAGAATGTCCAGAGTGCGGAGAAGAAGTGGATGTGGATGAGGTGGGAGAGGCTTGCGAGGATTAAAGGAGAACATGAATGAGCTACACCTTTTTGCTGGAGTCGGGGGAGGAATCCTCGGTGGAATTCTTCTCGGACATACCACAGTATGTGCTGTCGAGATTGAACCTTATTGCCGACGAGTTTTGCTCCAGCGGCAACGAGATGGAATCTTGCCAAAGTTTCCAATCTGGGATGATGTCTGCACATTTGACGGAAAACCCTGGCGAGGAAAAGTTGATGTCGTTTGCGGTGGATTCCCTTGCCAAGACATATCAGTCGCTGGACAAGGAGAAGGAATCACGGGAGAGCGAAGCGGATTATGGAAAGAGATGTTCCGAATCATTTGCGAAGTTCGACCCGATTACGCATTCGTGGAAAACTCACCAATGCTCACTTCTAGAGGACTGGGAGTTGTTCTCGGAGATTTGGCCTCAATGGGGTATAATGCAAAATGGGGAGTGCTGGGAGCCGACAATCTTTTTGCTCCACATTCTAGAAAGCGAATTTGGATTGTTGGTAAATACTGGGGGGGGGGGGGAAAAAAATCTGCCC
>Ga0208379_1000083_pt1 | contig 45141 bp, 65 predicted proteins | sample CryBogCBE02Aug07_FD_184559 | JGI IMG/M metagenome (GOLD analysis project Ga0208379, IMG submission 184559) | Freshwater microbial communities from Crystal Bog, Wisconsin, USA - CBE02Aug07 (SPAdes) | ecosystem: Environmental > Aquatic > Freshwater > Lake | place: Crystal Bog, Wisconsin, USA... | reverse complement strand
CAGTCATCCATGAATTGATTGCCGAGAAAGGCGGTGCGATTGCGATGGTATGGCATTCAATGTGGAGACTGCCGGGCTATAACTACCGTCCTGACCACAAAGAGAAAGACGAACAGGTGTATTTGTTGAAAGATAGTTGGGCGCGAGCAAAAGGATTGGTTGCCGGTGAATATTACGAAAATGACGTAGCGGTTGGAGTGCTGCCGAACTGTAAGTGTTTTGCGGAATGGATATACGATGTGACTGATCTTCCAACTGAGCTTTTGACAAGCAAAGGTCAAGAGTGGATTGCACAGAAAGCAAAATAAGGTGAAAATCCCTTGCATGAACATATTGGTGATCCACCATGCCCACAACTAGCCCTGCTCAAGAGCGTTTAATGCAAGCCGCTTGCCATACTCCCGGTGGGTTTGGTGGCGTTCCACAGTCTGTTGGATGCGAGTTTGTGGGGAAATCTCCTAAGCGTAATGACATGAAAGCCTTGAATAAAGAATTGCAAGGCGTATACGCTGAATTGTCCAAGATGAAACAAGATGCGGAAGCGTGGACAAAGAAAGAAGGCAAGAATCCTGAAGGTGGTTTAAATGAAAAAGGTCGTGCTTCTTACAATAAAGAGCATGGCGCACATCTAAAGCGTCCACAGCCAGAAGGCGGGGCAAGAAAGAAATCATTCTGCGCTCGCATGAAAGGCATGAAGGCTAAGTTGACTTCCGAAAAGACAGCGCATGATCCTGACAGCCGAATTAATAAGTCGTTGCGCAAATGGAAGTGTGACGAATCCATGCTAGATGCTGATCCCTGCTGGGAAGGTTACGAGCAATACGGCATGAAAGAGAAAGGCGGCAAGCAAGTGCCTAACTGTGTGCCGAAGTCCGACTTTGAGCCATCGGGAATTATTCACCCGAACCCCTACCCTATTGGGCCACAAGGCGGTGCAGCAACCCGTGCAGCGGGGATTATGTTTGAAGCACCGGATGGCACGATATTGATGTTGCGCCGTGGAAATGGCGGTGATTTTCCATATCATTTTGCGATCCCCGGTGGGCATTTGAATGGTACGGAAACGGCTGAAGAGGGAGCGCGGCGCGAAGTATTCGAAGAAACAGGGTTTATGTATGAAGGCGATTTGATTCCTGTACACGATAATGGACAATTCATTGCGTTCTATGCGGCTGACCCTGTGCCGAAGTTTACGCCCAAACTAAACTATGAATCTGATGGATTTGTTTGGACTGATCCTGATCATCTGCCGATGCCGATACATCCCGGTGACATTGATGCGTTTAAGGTTGCGGCTGCGGATACCGAGTTGGATGTAGCACGGTTGATGGCTGAAGGCATTTTGCCAAGCCCCCAGCCTTTTGCGAATATGCACTTATTAGCGATTCGCATAACGGGTACGGGTTTAGCGTATCGTTCCAGCATTGAGGAACACGTTTGGCGCGACAAGTCCTTGTATATGAACGAAGATTTCTTGCAGCGTTGCAATGGTCTGACGGTGATTATGGATCACCCGGACAGCAGTATTTTGGACAGCAAAGAATTCAAAGATAGGGCGATTGGCAGTATTCTGTTACCCTATTTCCACGGTGATGACGAAGTATGGGGCATTGCCAAAGTTTATGATTCGGACGCAATGAAAGAAATCAGCGAGGGCGATATTAGTACAAGCCCAAGCGTGGTATTTGACGAGCGTTCGGGTAATCGGAATTTGATCACCGAGAGTGGCGATCCTTTATTGATTGAAGGAAAACCATTTTTGTTAGATCATATCGCCATTGTCACCAAACGCAGAGGCAGTAAAGGTGTTTGGGATAAGGGCGGCCCTGCCACTGGTGTACTTCTTAACAATCCTGAGGTGTCTGATATGACCGATATGAACCAAGCCAAGGCAGATGCCCAAGGCGACAAACTGGATGCGATTCTGAATGCTATCCATAATATCTCCGCTCGCGTAGATGCTATGGAAAAGAATCTTCCCCAAGAACCCCTAACCCACATTGCGGCTGGTAAGGCAGATGACGAAGCCAAGCACAAGGTACGTTCTTACGTCCGTGGTGGCGATGATGCCAAGAAAGACGATGATGATGACCGCATGGACGAAGAAATGATGGCGGCTGATCGTAAGAAGCGCAAAGACGATGATGACGACAAGATGCGCAAGGACGATGACGAAGAAGATATGCGCAAAGACAATATGATGGAAGGCCCAGCCGGACACATGAAGTTTAGTGACAAGAAGCGTAAAGATGCTGAGGGTTCTGATCCTAAAGAGCATGGCCCCGCTGGTGAAATGAAGCCTGATGACGATGACGATTGCTATTCCGATGAAGAGAAAGAGGAAATGGCGAAGAAGGCTGATGAAGAAGAAATGATGATGGCTGATGCACAAGCAAAAGCCGATTCAATCTATTCCGCATTTGGCAAATCAGCCAGCCGTCCTTTACAGGGAGAAGGTTTGATGGCTTACCGCAAGCGTCTGTTGCGTGGTTTGCAAGCGCATTCAGATTCTTACAAAGACATCAACTTACGCAATATCAAAGACAAGGCATTGTTGGCTTTGGCTGAGAAACAGATTTTTGCAGATGCAGTGAATGCTGCGGCTCGCAATGACAGTCAGATTGGTAGCGGCAACTTGATCGCAATTGAAGAGCGTGATCGTGCTGGTCGTACCATTACCAAGTTCAAGGGTGACGTTAATTCTTGGCTGGAAAGTTTCACTGTTCCCGCCCAGCGTGTTGTTGCCTTTAACACCCAAAACAACCGTAAATAAGGACTGCCAACATGAGCGCATCTATTTCACTTCAGCCGATGGCAGTCACCAATGCTGCTGGCCTGTTTCAAACCAACTCCAATGGCTTCACCCAAGGTGATGCACAGGACGATCCCGCAGTAAAGTTTGCTTTATCAGGCGGCGTACTTTCAACTTCTGCAACCACTCCTTTATGGGGCGGTGTGCCGATCTCTGAAGATATTCCTGCTGCGTCTACTGTACCCGGTTCCGGCGTATTGGGTAGCACTGTGTTGCAAGCTACAAGCGATGCAAACACCACCGGTATTTGCGTATTCAATCAGGCTTATGGTGGTATTACGACACCTCAGTCTGATGTACCTTTATTCTCACCCGGTATGTCAGTGAACTTCTACCGCTTGGGTTCTGGTGCGCGTATTCCCCTGCGTTGTTCAGCAAGCCTTGTATCTTTAGACGGTGGTTTAATTACCCAGCAAGTGTCTTATGATTTCTCCGCACAAGAGTTGATTCCTTATGATGGTACAAACGCTTTCCCTGTGAAAGTATTGCGTATCAGCGTATCGAACAACAGAACGGTTTCGTATAACTCTGGAACGGGTAATGCGAATTGGGCAACCAATGAATATGTGGCTCTTTGCCTAATCTAACCTAACGAAAGGATAACTAGCCATGTCAGCATTCGCACCCAGTTTTATTACCGCCAATCCTCACTTTATGATGCCTGAGTTCATCATTCAGTATTCATTGGCATCCGGCGCATTCACTACCTTGGCAACTGAGAAACCCATGACCCGCTTGGGAACTGGCGATCTTTATGTGTATGCCAAAAAAATGCAATTGACCACTCAAGTTTCTGCAAATCAATCCACCGTAAACCAATTGCCAAGTGCAACGGTGATCCCCAACATGATCAGCACCCCTACCTATCGTATTCAAACCCGTGCGCAGTATGACGGTTTTGATGAGACTGCTGCTGGACATTGGGGTTTCTCCTTGCCCGAAGCGATGCGTTTAGCTGCACGTCAAGGTATTGCGCAGCAGATGCGTAATGCACTGTTGTATGGTTTCAACAACGCCAATTCTGGTGAAGGTCTGTTGAACACTGCGGGCGCGACCACCGTAACCCTTCCTGCTGACAGCAATGGCAACACCACACTGTCAACATGGGATTCCGGTCAACTTGCACAGTTCTTCTTGAACTTGATTGGTGGTTTGAAGGTTCGTACTCTGCAAATTGGTCAGCCCCTGCGTTTAGTGTTCTTGGCTCCCCAGCGCGTAATTAGCCAGTTGTCTTACGGCGGTATTGTGCAGTTGACTCAATTCCAACGTATTGGTGCAGGTGTTGAGACTGCTGCTGGTGTAATCGAAACCGTTGCTCAATGGGCGGGCGGTGACGATGTATCCTTTGCAGTAGACGATACCCTGATTGGTCAAGGTGCTGGCGGTTCAGATGCGATTCTTTTGATTGCACCTGAGATCAAGATTCCTAAAGCCAACAACCAAATCAACACCAACATTTTTGCAACTCTCACACCGAACACCACAGCAACTAGCTTGATGTTGATTGACGTGGCTGCTCCTACTGAGATTCCTACTCCCTTGCCTGATGCAGCATTGACTGTTTTGTACACCATGAGAGCTACCTCAGGTTGGGTACTACGTCCAGAAGCACTGACCGTTTTAAGCGCGTTTTACGCTTAATTTTGCGTCAACCAAAGAAGCCCCTTCGGGGGCTTTTTTGTTTTACAATCTAAAAAGACGAAGGCCAACTACTTATGGCAGTTGGCCCTCTAGCCAAGGTATGAGGAACCACCCCCCAATCTTGGATAACCGATTATATCTAATCCAACCACCGGAGACACATCTATGCCATCTTTTTATATTGCTAATTGCTCAAAACAAGAACGAATGTTCTGCTATTCGCTGCCGGAGAATCCACGACCATTTGTGCAGATGATTCGTGCGGGCGCACAGATCAAAATTGATATGTCGCAAGATCATATTGATTCGATTGTGAATCAACATGAAGCATACGGTTTTGTGGATGCGAAGAAGGTAAACAAGAAATTTTCGGGATATTGCTATTCGATCAATAAGCCGATTTCGTTAGAAACAATTGAAGCCGGAATTGCGCAAACAGAACAAGATGCCGATGACCGTGCAGCAGATATGCGCGAAATTGGTGCAATTGTGACTGACAACATGATTGCGCAAAAGGCGCAAGAAATGGGGATGACGCAAAAAGGTTTAACCGAAGTTGAGATTACCGAACAATCTACTGGCCCATCCGATAACAGAAATTTGATAAGCGAAACGATTGAAGTTCCAAAAGAGGGAATCGCCCCCAAGCGCGGTCGCCCACGCAAATAACAGACCGCCCCTTTTGGGGCGTTTTTGTTTACAATGATGGCATCACAAGCAAGAGGTGACTATGCCTGTAGTCGTAATGCCATTTTACCCGCCAACCCTTGAGGGTTACATTACCTTCTTGCTGAATCAGGGTTTCCCTGCGGAAGCCATTTTTGTGCAAACTCCTGCAAATTTGGCAATTGATTCCGTTGCGGCACAAGCTGCGCTATTGGCAGAACCCGAAGCGTTATTGGTGGCACAGATTTCCGCACAACAATTGCCCACGCAATGGGTGACGTGGAGTTATGAGAACGCAATCGCAAACGTCTACAAATTGATTTCAGTTCTTATCCCTATTGATTACACCGAAGCGGTATATAACTGGGCAGCGGATTGGCTATGTAGTTGGTCGCCAGACCAATCCGGGCAAACATTTTTTGCTAATTTGCAACAACAATGGAATTTACAAACTCCTAGAACGGGTTTGGTGACCCATGCTAGCGATCAAGGTACGGAAAGTAGTTATGCTGTATCTAAAGCCATGCAAAATCTGACCATTGGTTCTCTAAATCAATTTGGTACACCCTATGGTCGCGCTTATTTAGCAATTGCTCAGTCCACCGGTACGTTGTGGGGTTTGACATGAAGTTAAGCCTTGGCGTAATGGATGGCCCGCACTGGAGTCCAGACGATTCTGCGCCAACCAGCATTTATGAAGTTGCGAAAGAATTAGAGGTTGATTACGGAACTATGGAAGATTTTGTTCTAACGCAAGGTCAGATGATGGCTGATGCGTTAGCAAGATCGGTCGTTGATTCATTCGAATTACTGAACGAAGAAGGCGTAAATTTATTTGCATTAGGCACTTATGATATTCAACAAGAATTCAAAACAACATTAGACGAAAAACGCTTGGATTATCATATTGCTGGCGTACCAACAAAACGATCTATAGAAGGATATGTAATGGGCATTAAAACAGGTCAGCCACGCCCATCGTTTATAGATTCTGGTGATTATGTCAATGCCTTTGCTGCCAAGGTAAGTAAATAATGCCAGCTTTAACAAAAAAATCTCAAAGTCAGATTGCAGCCGGTTTGATCACAGGCGTTCAAACCCTTTCTGCGCAAGAAACGATTATCTTCACGCTCTACGTTGCAATTGTTTTGCCAGTAGACCAAACACTATTTTGGGTGCTGTCTACGGAGGTCAATGGTGTTACTTTGATGCACAACTTTGGCGCGGTTATGCCGCCGACTAAAATAACAGTAACGCCCACTTCTTTGCACCACACGATTGAGACAGAACAGCGCGAAGACGATACCTTTGGTCGCACAGGCATTATTTTGACGACCAATCAAGAAATCAAAGATTTAAATCAATTGGCCCCGCAAGCATTGTATCTAGCGACAATTGCCGGGGTGCAATATTCCTTTTCCAAGCAACACGCTTATTACGATCAGGCTGGGTTGTATCACTACACAGGTATTGCGGTTGAACCCGCGATGGCAAGTCAGGTAATTAACGACACAAGTTATTTAAATGAATTACCTGTTGTCAGCAATTCTTTGCCCTATTGGTTAAGCATTCCAACCAATGTGCCGATGACGTATACCAGTTTCTTGGTTCCCGCAAACACCAAACCGCCTTATGCGGTTATTCATATTGAACCTGATCATACAAGTGCGATACAGGCATTGCCGGTCATTGATTCTTTGGGAAATCCGTGGCAACTGGTTTACGATGATGTCATCATAACGACCTACGGTCTACGCAATAATGAGGCGTTGACGTATCTACAAGATATTTTGAATTGGATTACTTTGAATGGTAATCAGATGGGTTTGATGAGTATGCCATCGGTAAGAGATATGAAACGAACGCAGCGCGAATTGACCACTTTGGCGCAAAAAAAGACCATCAAATTCAGAGTGTCTTATTATCAAACGGCTGCGCTTGAAATTGCCCAAAAACTGATTCAACACGCTACAATGTCGTATATTGTGGAACCGCTGTAAAAGCATCATAATGACCCCAGCCCCTTAACAGGAGATTTGACATGGCTATCGGCCCCTTATCAGCAGCAACTTTAACAAATCCTTCCAGCGCGGCTGTGCTGGGTATTACCGATGCGAACCGTGTTCAAGTCGTAGGCAGTTCAGTCTCACGCCGTCTTAACATCACTGCTGTTACCCAAGTAAAAACGGGTGCGGGGCGTGTTGCTAGTGTTTCGGTTTTGGTTGCCGGTTCTGGCGTAGGTGGCGTGAATGATTCCGCTACTACAGGCGGTGCTGGCATTACCAATCAATTAGCTGTGATTCCCGCGACTGTTGGCGTGTATGAAATTGATTTCCCATTCACTGCTGGCTTGGTTATCACTCCCGGTACTGGACAAACGCTTGCTGTTTCATACGTTTAATTGAGGAACTGCCATGTCTAATCAAATCGTTACAGTCGCAGTTACCTCACTGGTTGCTCCGGCTCCTAATACTTACCAAGGCAAAGGTTGCTTGGTATCGCAAGGCGGCACGAATCTTACCGAAGGTTCAAGCGTTTACTTAGCACAACTTTCTGATTTAACTGAAATCCTACAACCTTCAGTTGTCATTAGCACCATCTCATGGGCTTCTGAAGTTGCAACTGTTACGACCGCAACTACTTTGGGTATTGCATCAGGTACAGTAATAGGAATTACAGTTGCTGGATGTACTCCCGCAGGGTTCAACGGTAGTTTTGTTGCTACTGTAACGGGTACAACCACATTCACTTATGAATTGATGAATGATCCCGGCACATTGACTGTTCCCGGTACAGCACAAGCACAAGGTGCGACTGATCTTAATGCGATGGCAACCACTTGGTTTGCACAAGGTTCTAGCACTGGTGTGTACGTGCTTGAAGTGGGTGCAGTACCGGTTGCTACGGCTGTGGCAAATTTTGACGCATGGTTAATTGCGCATCCGCTGACATACTATGTCTTTGTGATTCCGTCATATTGGGATACGGTAGCGGCGTTTAAGACTTTAGCCAACACCTACACATCGAATACAGCGCAGACCTATTTCTTTGCTCCTGTAACTAGCGGTACGGTCACGCACTACAGCGGAATTAAATCTGTGTTTGCTTGGTATACCAATGCAAATGCCGGTGCAACCGAGTGGGATGGTGCGGCGATGGCATGGCAAGTTTGTTCTGCCGCACCTAGCCCTGCACGTTCGGTTCCTCCTTTCTCCTTCCGCTACTTGTTTGGCGTAACTCCTGTTACTTTGTCGCTTACTCAGCAAACTACATTGAAAGCAGCGTTTGTGAATTGGGTGACTACCGGAGCAGAGGGTGGTATCTCAAACAATATGCAAGTATGGGGAACCACCGGTGACGGCAATGATTTCTTATACTGGTACTCAGTCGATTGGGTGCAGATCAATGCAAACTTGATTATCAGCAACACGATTATCAATGGCAGCAACACAACCTCAAATCCTTTGTACTACAACCAAACTGGTATCAACCGTTTACAGGCTTCTGCTCAAAGCGTGATGAATACAGCAATTGGTTATGGTCTTGCATTAGCACCTGTTAAAGTTACTGCGGTTGCTTTCACAACGTATGTTGCTGAGAATCCAAGTGATTACGCTACGGGTACTTACAACGGTTTGGCTGTGACATATACACCCAGCACCGGATTCACTCAGATTACATTTAATGTAACTGTCTCTAACTTCCCGATTGGAGTGTAAGAAATGGCTAATCCTAATCAATTCACGCCGCAAGGTACATTAAACCGGATACAAGCACAGGTACAAGTTCCTGCTTATCCGATTCTCAATGTATCTGCATCTTTCTTGGGAACAGATGCAATCAGTATTGCTTTCACCGGTGAGCAAACTAATATGTTGACCAGTTTGACGGGGTTGGTGACTTCACCCGCTCCCTATCAGACTGCGGTAATCAAGATGCACTTGCTGCGCACTCAAAACCTGTCAGCTTTGTACAAGCAGCAGATTGAGTTCAGCACCTTGATTGGTGACATTACTATCTATCCAGATAGTGCTAGTTTGCCTACTTATGAAATTGCAAATTGTGCAATTGTGGAAGTGGCTGAATTACCGTTTACAGGTCGTGATGCAGGATTTATGGTTACGATCCAAGGAACCTACTACATTAACTCTGTACTCTATACTGGATTTATTGCAAATCCTGCTGGGGTTTAATCATAAAGCCCCTTCGGGGGCTTTTTAACTTAGGGAACCACCTCCCATGTCTGAAATCACTATTTCTAGTGACTTTAATTTAGTCATTCCTATTGAAGAAGAAAATACGCTTTGGGTGCATTCAATGCCGATCCCCAAAGAAGTGTTCAAGAAATTCTATCTTCCGCTGTCTAAAGCCTTTAGCGTATTACACGCTGAAGGCATCAATATGTTAGCTGGCCCAAAAATCTCCATTTATTTGCTAGAAGAAGTGGCAGAGAAAATGGGTCAATTGGAAAACGTCAAAGCGGGTTTAATAAATGAAATCAGACGTTTAACGAGTGTTTGTGTATTAGATGAAAAGGGTTGGATTGTTTTGCCATTAGAAGTTGCGGTAAAACAAAAGAAGATTTCGCAGGATTCAGTGGAGGAGGTCATCAGTGCAGCGGTTTTTTTTACATTAAATTGGCACGGCCTACCGAGATTGATCCGCAAGACGATGATCCAGAGCGTAGCCGAAATGCACAATTGGTCTTTGACATCATTGATGCCTATGGAATGGATCAATACATTGCAGACATCGACTCCGGTCGAAGATTCTACGACACCCACCTCATCAGTTCCGCATTAGAGTGGGGAGCGGGAATAGGATTTACTGAAGTTTTTAAGACACTCGGTTATGCAAGTGCGTTAGAATTTAGGCAGCGGTATATAATCCGTGCCATTCAGACAAGGGGTGTCTTGTGAGCGAGTTTCGCAGTGTTATTGACATTGATGTAAAAGCGGAATCGTTTACGGCGTTTCTGGAAGCGTTCAATCGCTATAAAGAAATGTTGGACAAGATGCCCAAACAATGGGCGCAAGTTAGCGATGCAATTAGAGAGGCAGCGGGTGCTGCGGATTCTCTTAAAGCAGTCAGCACCAGTGCAGATCAGATTGCTCAATCTATTGCCAAGGTAGATGCCAATCTTCAAAACGTAACCAAATCAGCAAAATCCGTTACCGATGCCATCAAGCAAACGGCTGAAGCGTTTCGAGCTGTCGGTTCAATTCCGACTTTAAAAGATCAAACTCAAGAAAAGATTAAAGAATCTCAACCAGCCACTGAAAAGGTTAAGAAGGAAGAAGATTCGCGTCAAAAGGAACAGGAAAAGGCTGCGAAAGAGTTAGAAAAAAAACGTGTTGCTGAAGAAAAAGCGGCTAAGAAGTATGCTGAAGAAGTTGCGAAAGCACAGGCTAAAAAAGATCGTGAAGAAGCCAAAGCGCGTGAAAAGCAAGAAAAGGCAATTCTAGCCGAGCAAAATGCCAAAGAAAAAGAAATACAAGCCACGCTCAAAGCTCAAGAGAAGTTTGATAAGGCACTCAAGAAAGAACAAGACAAGAAATTGGCGCAAGAAGAAAGTGCCAAAACAAAACGTCAGAAACAAATGGCGCAAGAAGAAAAGGCCATTGACGATGAGATTAGCAAAACCTTAAAGGCTAGAGAAAGATATCAAGCACAGGTTGAAAAGCAACGTCTTGCCGAAGAAACAAAACAACAGAAAGCGGAAGAAAAGAAACGTGTTGCCGATGAAAAGGCAGCAACGATTGATGAACAACGCCGTTTGAAGTTTGAAGAAAACGCTAAGAAACAAGAAGAACAAGATTTGATGCGGGATTTCAAACGCCGGCGTCAATCGATTCCGTCTATCTTGTCCGATGATCGCGCACTGAATAAAAAGAAAGATGAAGAGTATGAGCGTGAGCGCAACAATGGTTACAAAGAAGCCGAAAAGAATGCCAAAAAGATTGAAACGCCGTTTAAAAGCATACGCAGTGAAGTCAATGAAACAACCAAAACCCTAAAAGAATGGGCAACGCTAGGTCTTGGTGTCGCAGGACTATACGAAGCGAAGAAATTTACTTTTGATTATGGCGCAAAGGTAGCCGGCGAGATACAAGAAGCAAAAGGCTTGGGATTGTCGTTGACCGAAAAACGTGCAGCCGAGGCATCTGAAAAGTACGGTATCAATGCTGGTGAAGTCTTATCCACCATTGCCGAAAAGTCACTCAGCTTTCAAACACGCGATGTGATGCGTGAATTTGTGGGTGCTGCGCCACAAGCATCAAATCTCGAAACGTACAAAAAACTGTTGGAATATGCGTTTAAAGAGGTTAAGAAACCGAATTTTGGTATTGAATCGCAAGCCGGTCAGGTTTTGACTAAATACTTTGGTATGAGTCCTGCGGCAATCAATCAAATGAAAAACACATCTGAAACCGAACAAAAAGCGCGTATGGCAAATCTGGATGCTTTGGATAAAGAAACGCCTGAGATGAAAAAATCCGCACAAGCAATCACGAAATTGGGTGATGCAACATCTGTGAATCTTGCAAAAATGTCCAATGCTTGGACAGAATTTGTAGGAAAAATATCTCCCGGATTGATCAACATTGAAAACGGTTTTACCGATGTCATGGTGGGTATGTCAAAAGGTTTGGGCGGTGTCGCTGAACTGTTTGAACATTCCTTTGTAGAGAATTTAGAGAAAGCCGTAGAAGGTTTGTGGCTGACCATAAAGGGTACATTTGATCTAAGAGATTTATTTGATTCTGATCTGCAAGCAAAGAATACGCCTCCGTTAGACAAAAGCTCTTGGTTGTACAAGATGTTATATGGAGAAACCGCTGTTAAATCTCCTGCTGCTCCGGCTTCGTTAAAAGATGTACCAAAAGGATTGTTTGGAAAAGAAAGCAGTGCTGCTCCGGCTAATGATTTTTCTTACAAAGGCCCGATTGTTTACGACAAGAGCAAATTTGCAGAAATTGAAAAAGCAGAGGGATTGCCAGCCGGAACATTAGCAAAGATTGAACAAAACGAAAGTGCCGGTGGAAAGAATTTAAGTTATGCCGGAAAAGGAGCGTATGGCTTTTTTCAGATGAAACCGTCAACGGCAAAGGATTATGATCCAAATGTCACGATGGAAGATTTGTATGATGAAAAGAAATCAGCGCAATTGGCGGCAAAGCATTTACATCGTTTGATGACCAAGACGCATGGCAATTTGTCTGAAGCGGTTTTGGCTTATCATCAAGGCGAAACCATTTTGGATAAAGGAGCAAGTCCACTATCGAAGGCAGGGCCGCTGGGCAAGGATTACTTGCGGAAATTTGAAAACCAACCCGCCAATGCTGGAATCACGCCACCATCACCGGTAGATGGTAATAAAAAGACAAGTTCGGCATACCCCTTTACTATCATTCAACCACAATCTGTTGTGGTGCAAAATATGACAGGTAGTCTGGTTCAACAAGGTGCATTACAGGCCGCTACTGGATTGACACAAGCAGCATGAGTGATTTTACAAACTTTCAATTAGCGTATGAAATATCGCCAATATTCTTTGTAGACGGTATTGCGCAGGGCATGACTGATGGCACGATGCCTGTTGCAAACCTATTGGAAGCGGGTTATTTCAATAACGTAAATAGTGCAGGAACCTATTTATCGTCAAACCAATTAAACAATTTTTTTGCGCATTTCAAACCTGTGCCGGGATCAATGCTAACAAACTGGCAAGTTGCAAACTATCCCTTCGCAAACAGCGTCATAGCTGCGAATGCCAGTATTGCGCAACCGCTGCAAGTGTCTTTATTGATGATGTGTCCTGCCAGCAACGGAATCAGTTTTTCAGCGCGGCAATCTATTTTGAGCAATTTGCAAACTCAGGTGCAAAACCATGTTGCACAAGGCGGTACGTTTGATATTTTAACTCCTGCTTATGTCTATCAAACGTGTTTACTCACTTCGTTGCGCGACATTACAAGCATTGAGGATCGTCAGGTGCAGTCTATATATCAATGGGATTTTATACAGCCATTACTCACACAACAGCAAGCGTCTATCGCAACCAATCTGCTTTACACAAGATTGGAGAAAGGATTTGTAATCGCGGGTACTGATACGAATTCCGGTTTGACAAGCGTGACACCAAGGACAGGGCCGTAATTATGGCGATCACGATTGTTCCTTTTACCCCTGTAACAAACGCCAATTTCCAATTCTTTCCAGAATTAGATGGGGTGACTTATACGGCAATCATCACATGGAATGCTTTTGGATTGAGGTATTACATTACTTTGATCACCAATCAAAATGTGACAATATTTACGCAACCGTTGATTGGTTCACCGGCAAATTACAATATCAATCTAGCACAAGGTTATTTTACAACTCCTTTGGTATATCGCCAGATGCTTCAACAATTTGAGATTGGTTGATGCGGTACTACGATCTTCAGATTATCAGTAAAGACGATGGTCGAATATTAAATCAATGGTCATCTTTATATTTGAACGGTGCGCGAAAAGGATCGTTTAATCCCGGCTCTCAAAACATTGAGATTGATATTACGGCATTTAACTATGCAACCCCTTTGGGAAGTTCTAGCGTCAGAGTATGGGGCGTGGGTTTAAATGACATAGGGCAAGCGGCTAATTACAATGGGCAACTTTTTCTTTTGTCAGCGGGTATGTCGGCGGGCGGGTATCCCCTCGCCAATCCTAATCAAGCCGGTGTGATATTAAAAGGACAGGTTTTTCAAGCTATTGGTAACTATCAAGCCGCTGTTCTGACGTTAGATTTTTTCGTCATATATGGTCAGCTAGTCAATCCGCTTAACTTAGTGTTGAATTGGACAAAAGGCACAGAGTTGAGCGTGGCAATTGAGCAAGCGTTAAAGACTGCTTATCCAGCCGGAACAAATATTAATGTCAATATCAGTCAAAACATAAGAGCGACTGAAACACAAAATGTTCCAGCATTGTCGCTTACAGCATTTGCGACAAAATGTTATGAATATAGCAAACGTGCGATTAAAGATGACAAATACATAGGGGTACAGATTTCGCCATCCGCTGACATGACCACGATCAATGTTTACGATGGAACGGTTATTACACCGATCAAAACTTTGCAATATAACGATTTAATTGGTCAACCCGCATGGCTAACATTTTCAACAATCAGTTTTAAAACTGTTTTGCGATCGGACTTGAGTGTGAACACTTACATCAAGATGCCGGAAGCGGCTTTTAAACAAACGGCTGCAAGTTATCCTGCATTTAAACAAACATCATTGATGCAAAATAAGTTTTTAATCACGCAGTTACGCCACGCGGGAAATTACCGGCAACCCGATGGAAATAGCTGGTGTACGATTTTCAATGCCGTGCAGATACAAGAATGAGCGATTTAAATCAAAAAGTACCGTTAGCACAATCGCTCAACACGTTGGCGATCCATACTGCCAATGATACGGTTGGACGTATGGGGCAATCATTGCCTTGTACGGTGGTTGCCATCAACAACGGTTTTGTGACTGTCAACTTTGAAGTAAATAGTTACTTTACTCTGCCACAGATTGAAGTTCCGATTGCAATGTCACAATATGTACGGCTACCCATTCAAGTTGGTGACATAGGCTTTTGTGTAGCAGCAGATGCGTTGCTGGGTGGTTTAACAGGATTGGGTTCTGGAGTGCCTGATTTAACGCCGCCGGGTAGTTTATCTGCATTGGTATTCGTACCAATTTCCAAAATGTCATGGCAGATGGTTAATGAGAATCAATTGGTGCTGTATGGCCCGGATGCCGTTGTGATTCGCGATATTAACAATACGGTATCAATAACTGTCAACGCTTCGGGTGTCTCAATTATTGGAAACGTAACAGTACAAGGTACAATCACGGCATCGGGCGATGTTGTCGGTGGCGGGATTTCTCTTGATAATCATGTTCATGGCGGCGTACAAAGCGGTGGTAGTACGACTGATAAGCCACAAGGATAAAAGATGCGAACCTACGGAAGAGACAGTACGGGAACTTGGGTACAAGTGGCAACGGATGCTGCCACCGGTGATAACTCAAATGTCTGGTTTACGACTTTATTGCAAAATTTATTGTTAAATCAAGGCGAATCACCTTTTTATTCAAGAAATGGCATTCCAGCATTACAAAGTGTCAGAACGCAAATGTTTCCTACAATAGCGGTCAATTCGGTACAAAGTTATTTTGCTCCTTATTTTTCCAGTTTAGTTATCACTCGAAACCCAGCAACCTATCCATCTTATTCAGTAAGCGCAGTAACGCTTCAAGGATCACCAATCTCTGCCACAATCGCATATTGATCGGATACAATATCGAAAATCTCTCATAGGAGCCATCCATGTCTGCACCCTCTCAATTTGGACAAGAAACGATGGCGAATTCAATGCCTGTGGTATGGGCTTCGGATCAAACACCTGTAGCAAATCCCCTCGGTATTTTGACGGGTCAAGTCACTGTAACCACCACTGCAACTGCCCTACCCTCTCATACTATTGTGCGCAGCATCACAATTACTGCAACTGCTTCCAATACTGGCAAAATCTATGTCGGCGCATCTGACGTGACAACCTCTACAGGTTATGCTTTGGCGGCTGGTAATAGTGTCACGATTGCTGTGCAGAATACGAATGTAATTTACATTTTGGGTCAGAATACTTCCGATACATTGAGTTGGATCGCCAATTAAGGGCTGAACCATGAGTTTATCGAATGCGTATGTCAATCAGTTAGCCCCAGCGACACTACCGATCTCTGGTTCATCGCTTGCCGTAATGACGGTGGACGGTGAGAATCTACTTCAAACAACGGTAGGCCATCTCTTTGATCCTTTGCAGATTTTGTCTCGCAATGGTTTCAACGGAACGCTTACGGTTGTTTCTAATGCGCCGATTATTACTTTAAGCACTTCGGTCAGCGGTGTTTTAAAAGGTTTGAACGGCGCGTTGACCACAGCCGTTGCCGGTACAGATTACGTTACTCCTAATGGAAACGTAGCGACTGCGAGTGGAATCAACGGTGGTGCGGCAAATCAGATTGTATTTCAAGCGGGCGCGAATGTATCCACATTTGCCCCTGCTCCCACTGTCAGCAATACATTGCTGTCTTGGGATGGTGGAAGTTTCCAATGGGTATCAGGCGGTGCGGGTGGCAGTTATTTTGCCGGAACAGGTTTAACGCTTTCTGGAACCACATTTAGCATTACCAATACCGGTGTTGGCGCAGGAACGTATGGATCGACTTCTACGGTTCCCAATATTACCGTTAATGCGCAAGGCCAAATTACAAACGCGGTCAATCAGAATATAGCGATTGATGCGTCACAGGTCACTACGGGGCAACTTTCTGTTGCTCATGGTGGAACCGGTTCAGCCAGTCTGACCGGATATGTAAAGGGGGCAGGAACATCGCCCTTATCAGCAGTAGCATCAATTCCTTATACTGATGTATCCGGTTTGGGAAGCATGGCAACACAGAACGCAAGTTCTTTAAATATCACAGGCGGTTCTATCAACGGAACAACTATTGGCGCAACCACCGCTGCCGCTGGTTATTTCACTACTCTTAACGCAACATCCGGGTTATCCGGCGGTTCGTTTTAATCCATTAGGAGAAATATTATGGCAGCAAGTGGTTATACACCCATTCAGCTTTATTACAGCACAAGCACTGGCGTAACGCCTTCTGCTTCAAACCTCGTCAATGGTGAGTTAGCACTGAACATTGCCGATGGTATTTTGTTTTATAAAGATACTAACGGCGTAGTTCAAGTTCTGGCAGAAGCCGGTGGTAATGGCGTAACGACCTTTTCCGGCGGCTCAACCGGTCTTACCCCTTCATCACCCACGGCTGGTGCGATCACTCTTGGCGGCACTTTGGCGATTGCCAATGGTGGTACTAACGGTTCGTCAACTCCGACCGCTGGTGCAGTGGCTTATGGCGATGGCAGTGCTTACGCATTTACTTCTGCGGGTACTTCTGGACAGATTCTAAAGTCCAACGGTTCGTCAGCACCTACCTTCGTCAACGCATCGTCCGTTGCCGTATCAAGCCTGTCTTTTGGTTCTACTGGCTTATTGCCTAACTCCCCCACCCAAGGCGCAATTACTGTTACCGGTACTTTAGGAACAGGCTACGGTGGTACTGGTTTAACTTCATTCACTTCTGGTGGTGCGGTTTATGCAAGTTCCTCATCCGTTCTGACCACTGGTACATTGCCGATCACCGCTGGTGGTACAGGCACAACCACTGCAACTGGTACAGGCGACTTAGTGTTGGCTTCTAGCCCCACTTTGGTTACTCCTAACCTTGGCACTCCTTCTGCAATTAGCTTAACCAATGCAACCAACGTACCTGTAAATCAGGCTACCGGAACATTGGCAGTAAGCAACGGCGGTACGGGTGGTACTTCTTTCACTGGTTATATCATTGGCAATGGTTCATCTGCATTTACTGCATCGACCACCATTCCTACAACCGATTTGTCTGGCACGATCAGCAATTCACAGTTGGCTAATGATTCGGTCACGATTGGTACAACCGCAATCACATTGGGTTCATCTTCACTAACCTTGGCTGGTTTGACCTCTGTCACCGTTACTCAAGATCCTACCTCTGCACTGCAATTAGCTACCAAGCAGTATGTTGATTCTGTTGCACAAGGTCTGTCTGCGAAGGATTCTGTAGCTGCTGCGACCACTGTTAACTTGAATGCAACTTACAACAACGGCACTTCCGGTGTTGGCGCAACCTTAACCAATGCTGGTTCACAAGCTGCGTTTTCTGTTGATGGCTACTCTGCATCGGTTGGTGATCGCATCTTGGTTAAAAATCAAACCGCTGCTGCTGATAACGGTATTTACGTTGTTACCACTTTGGGTTCGGGTTCTTCCAATTGGGTACTGACCCGTACTGCCGACATGGATACATGGGCGCAAGTGGACGGCGCATTTGTATTTGTTGAAAGCGGCACAACAAACGCAAGCACTGGCTGGGTCAGCACTGTTGGCGCAGGTGGAACGATTGGTACAACTGCAATTACCTTCACTCAGTTCTCTGGTGCAGGTACTTACTCTGCTGGTACAGGTCTAACCCTAACCGGTACACAGTTCTCCATCACCAATACCGCAGTTACCGCTGGTTCTTACACCCTTGGTAACTTCACGGTTAATGCTCAAGGTCAGTTGACTTCCGCATCGTCAACCAGCACCACTGGTTCTGGCAACGTGGTATTGGCTACCAGCGCAACTTTGGTCACACCGAACCTTGGTACACCAAGTGCTGTTGATTTGACCAACGCTACCAATGTGCCTGTCAACAATGCAACTGGTACTTTGGCTGTATCCAACGGCGGTACGGGTGCTACAACCATCTCCGGTGTTGTTTACGGAAATGGTACATCTGCATTCTCTGCTGCAACTGGATCACAGATTGCTTCTGCAATCGGTTCGACTGCTGTTACCAATGCAACCAATGCTGCGAACGTGTCTGTTGCATCTGACACGGCAGATACCACGACTTATCTTGCATTTGTGACCTCAACATCGGGTAACAATGCTGTTAAGATCAATTCCGGTCTGACGTTCAATGCTTCAACTGGCGCGATCACTGGTGGAATTTCCGGCGGTACGTTCTAATAGCAATATTACTTTTGAGAGAAAACGCAAATGGCTCAGTCCGGTTATAGCAAAATTCTAATTTACGGCAGTGGTACTACTGGTAACACGCCTTCAGCTTCTAATATGACCAATAGTTCTGCTGGTGCAGAGTTAGCGATCAATTACGCTGATGGCATTCTGTTCTACAAGAACGGTAGTGGCACGGTTACTAAATTAGCTTCTGCATCAACCGCAGCGGGAAATTTGCCCGGTGGCGCAGCGGGAACAGTTGTATACCAAAGTGCTACCGGAACCACCGCCTATACTGCCGCCGGAACATCGGGGCAGTATTTGGTGAGTGGCGGCACTGGCTCTCCGACATGGGCCACAATATCTTCAACCTTGGTTTCTTCCTTTAGCGGAGGCAGCACAGGGTTGACACCCAATTCAGCCACGACCGGCGCGATTACGCTTGGCGGTACGTTGGGTACGGGTTATGGCGGTACAGGACTGACATCCTTTACAAGCGGTGGTGCGGTGTACGCGACCAGCACATCGGCTTTGACTACCGGAACGCTGCCTGTTTCTGCGGGTGGTTCTGGTGTCACTGTTAGTACAGGTGCAAGTTCAAACGTATTACGCGATGCAAATGCAAACATAACTGCAAACGCATTCTTTGCTGGTTATACAAGTGTTGCTGCATCAGGAACACAGATTACATTATTGGCTTCATCGACACCTGTTTATACCGTTACCGGATCAGGTGGACAGGTTATTAAGTTGCCCGATGCAACTACGCTGCCGAATGGCGCGATTTTTTCGTTTAACAATAATCAAACCAGTGGTGCGATTACTGTAAACAACAATTCAAATACATTAGTGGTATCCGTGGCTTCTGGTGCGTATACGAATGTTGTATTGCTTACAAATGCAACTGCTGCGGGAACATGGGATCGTCACGACCTAGCACCTTCTAATGTTTCTTGGTCAAGCAACACATTGGATTATGCTGGTTCGATTACTTCTGCGACATGGAATGGATCGACTGTTGCTGTTAATCGTGGTGGTACGGGAATTACTACATTGGCTGCGGGTGCATTGCCTTATGGTAATGGCACTTCTGCATTCAATGCTTTAACGATTGGTACATCTGGCTATGTGCTGACATCGAGCGGTACTGCGCCGCAGTGGACGGCACAATCTTCATTGGTGATTGGTACTACGACTAACTTAGCCGGTGGTGCTAATGGCTCAGTGCCTTATCAATCGGGTTCGGGTACGACTACTTTCTTAGCGGGCAACACGTCTACCACACCGAATTTCTATACATCTACAGGTACAGGATCGGCTGCACAAGCCCCCACGCTAACCAGTTCGACAGGATCGGGTAACGTAGTATTAGCAACAAGCCCAACATTAGTTACACCAGCATTAGGAACCCCAAGTTCTGCAACTTTAACTAATGCAACGGGTTTACCAATATCAACTGGCGTTTCTGGTCTTGGTACTGGTGTTGCAACGGCTCTAGCAGTTAACACCGGATCAGCGGGCGCAGTTGTACTCTACAACGGAGCATTAGGAACCCCGGCGAGCGGAACGGTTACAAACCTTACCGGAACTGCATCTATTAATATTAACGGCACAGTTGGAGCAACCACTCCCACTACCGGAGCGTTTAGCACGGTCAGTGCGTCAGGTCAGATCACAAGTACAGTTTCAACTGGAACGGCTCCATTTGTGGTTTCAAGCACGACTCAAGTTGCTAATTTAAACGTAGCCACAGCAGGAACTGCTACAACTGCAACGAACGTAGCAAGCGGCACAACAGGTGCAATTCAATATCAATCTGCACCTTCTACAACCGCTTTCTTATCTGGCAATACGACTACAACACCACAATTTGTTACTTCAACAGGAACTGGATCGGCTGCTCAAGCACCAACTTTAACGTCCAGTACGGGTACAGGTAATGTGGTGTTGGCAACTTCACCAACATTGGTGACACCAGCATTGGGTACACCTAGCGCATTGGTTGGAACTAACATTACGGGTACGGCTTCTGGATTGTCTATCGGAGGTAATGCTGCAACTGCTACCACAGCGACCAACCAATCCGGCGGTACTGTTAATGCCACTTCTATCACTAACTCAGGCTTGACCTCTGGGCGTGTTGTCTACACTACAACAGGTGGGTTAGAGACAGCTTCGGCTAACCTGACATTTAACGGCACAACCCTTACAGTAGCTAATGACGTATCTATTAGCGGTCTGACGGTGGGTAAGGGTGCTGGTGCTGTTTCAAGCAATACTGCGGTGGGTGCTAGTGCTTTGGCGGCTAATACGAGTGGCGCTTACTCAACTGCCTTTGGTTATCAAGCTCTTGCCGCAAATACTACGGCTTCAGAAAATACTGCGTTTGGTTATCAGGCTTTACTTGTAAATACAGGGGCAACTAACACTGCAATCGGAACTGTTGCATTGACTAGCAACACAAGTGGCCATTCAAACACAGCCGTTGGCCGACAAGCCCTTTTATCCAACACCACCGCATCTTACAATACAGCAGTTGGGTATCAAGCTGGGTATAGTAATACTACTGGTACAGGAATTATGTTTGCTGGCTGTCAAGCTGGCTATAACACTACTGGTAGTTATTCCACTTTTGTAGGTTTCCAAGCTGGTATAGCAAATACTACTGGCGAAAACACCGCTTATGGTGCAAATGCTTTATTGCAAAATACAACTGGCACAGCCAATACTGCATTAGGTGGTACTACAACATCAATATCTGGTGCATTAGCTTCTAACACTACTGGTGGTTCAAATGTGGGTGTAGGGGTAGGTGCTTTATCTTCAAACACCACCGCCTCCAACAGCACAGCAGTAGGTTATCAAGCTGGATATAGTAATACTACAGGTGCAAGATTAACTGCTTTTGGTTACTTGGCTGGTTATGCAAATACAACAAGCGCACAAAACACATTTTTAGGTGGTTATGCTGGCTATTCAAATACTACTGGCGCAAAAAATACTTATGTTGGTGATGGCGCAGGAGTAAACGCAACAACTGGAACACAAAATACTTTTGTTGGTGTTGATGTTGGTATATCAGGCGGTGCTGGTGGTGCAATTACAACTGGTTCTAAAAATACTATTATTGGTGGTTACACAGGAAACAATGGCGGCCTAGACATTCGCACAGCATCTAACTATCTAGTAATGTCTGATGGTGACGGTAACGTCCTCCAAGTAATAGATTCTGGTAAAGCTACATGGCAACCATTAAGCCTTACGTCTAAATCTGCTGCTGCAACTTTAACACTAGCAATCTTGCAAACCGGAATGATCCAATATACCGGTTCTGCTGCGGCTCTGACGTTTGATACAGGTTCAAATATAGATGCAGCAGGTTCTATTGCGACTAATACCGCACTTCAATTTACCGTAGTCAATACTGGTTCTGGTACGGCTACAGTAACCGCAGCAACAGGCGTTACAATCGTAGGTGTTGCGACTGTAGCGGCAACATCCTCTGGCACATTTAAGTTCCTCAAAACCGCAGCAAACACGTTTGTTGCTTATCGTATGTAATCTAGGAGATTAAAATGGCAATTACTTACACAACCACTATCAATTCAATGTACTGCGTACAGTCACCACAACCTGACTACGTTGTAAATTGCTTATTTACAGTTTCCGGTACTGACGGAACGCACACTGCATCTATTGATGGCAACGTACAATTAGCCGTTGAAGCAAGCGATCCTAACTTTGTGCCTTACGCACAACTTACTCAGACGATTGTGTTGGGTTGGATTAACGCACAAACCGACAACCAAGCCAATTACTACGCTAATATTGACGGACAAATCGCCTCCATGATTTCTCCCCCTGTTTCACCACAAAACACACCTTTGCCTTGGTCATCGGTAACAAAGTAATTGTATAATCCCGATATCCGGCAACACCGCCGGACATCATTTGGAGAATAGAAATGTCTGATCAAGCACAACCTGAATTACAACCACAACCTCAAATTTCATTGCCTTTGGATTTAGTCAATGCAGCACTAGCTGCACTTGGCGAGTGCAAAGCAAAAGATGTGTTTAACATTATTCAAGGCATTCAGAACATCGCATTGCCCCAGCTTCCCGAAGAACTGCGCAATCCTCCTGCTGATGCTGCACCCGCTGAGGCTCCTGTTGCTGATGCTGCACCCGCTGAGGCTCCCGTTGCTGACGCTGCCCCAGCCGAAGCACCCGCTGCTTAATCAGTAGTTTATCGTCAATAAAAAGGGGCTTTTTAGCCCCTTTTTGCTACAATCGCGTATAGGAGGATTTATGGCTACATCCGTGACTATACCGACAGTATTATCCATCGCCGGGGCGCAACCGACACCACCTAGTACGCTGAATGCGGAACTGATTGCAATCGCTCAGACGCTATCACCCGGTTTGACAGCATCATTGCCCGCCTCGCTGATCGAAGATTTATCTTCTACCGCTACCGGTGCAGTATCACTTTGCGATCAAGCCTATGTTGAGTTACTCAATAGTGTTACTCCCTTTGGAGCCAATGCCTTCATTCTCAATCAGTTGGGAATTATGTATGGCATTCAACCCGGCGCAGCCAGCAATACATCGGTTTATGTGCAATTTACAGGCACTCCCGGTTTCGTAATTTCCAAAGGTTTCATCGTTTCGGACAGCACTTATCAGTATGTAATTCAAGATGGTGGCATTATTGGTGCAGCACCACCCGGTGGAACTAATGGTCTTTCCGCACAATTATTTGCGGTAGCAACAGTATCTGGATCATGGGCAGTTCCAGTTGGAACAGTTACAACGATTTCCACCTCTGTGCCAACTAGCATCCAGTTAGCGGTGACTAATCCGGTAACGGGTACGCCATCAGAGGCCGCTGAAACGACCGAACAATATCGCGCAAGAGTATTAGAGGCTGGACAGGCATCCGCGCAGGGAATGCCAACATTTTTAAAAACACAATTAGCAAAAGTACCCGGCGTACTTAATCGTTTGATTTCTTTACAGCAAGTCGTGGGTGGTGGTTGGCTCATTATGTGTGCTGGTGGTGATCCCTATTTAATGGCTTATGCGGTTTATCAAGGGCTATTTGATATCAATCAGTTATTACCTTCTCAGTTAAACGTCACTGGTATCACGAATGCCAACCCCGGCGTGATGACAACCGATTTAACGCATGGGTATTCCACAGGTCAAGTCATCAATGTGACGGGTGTAACGGGAATGACAGGAATCAATAACACGCCGTTGACGGTGACAGTTATCACACCCAACAGTTTTAGCATTGGCAAAAACACAACGTCATCCGGTACTTACGTTTCGGGCGGTATCGTTACTCCAAATCTAAGAAATCAATTAGTAAGCATCAATGATTTCCCTGACGTGTATTCCATTCCTTTGGTGATTCCATTCTTTCAGTTTACAACCGTTGCCATTACTTGGAACACGATTGCAACCAATGTTGTATCAGCATCAGCCATAGCATCGCTGGCTGGACAACCAATTGTGAATTATGTGAATTCGATTGCTGTAGGCCAACCGCTCAACATTTTTGAATTACAAACCGTCTTTCTAGCATCTATATCAACTTTGGTGCAGCCAAGCCAAATCAGCGTAATCAATATTATTGTGACTGTGAATGGTATTGAACTTTCGCCTTTGGCTGGTACTGGCTTGATTTATGGTGATCCACAGTCGTACTTTGAAACGACTTTGGGTCAAGTTTCGGTGACGCAACAATAATGGCTACCACGAACGTCACGCGCCAGACGATCATCCCGTCCTATCCTTACGTTCAATATAACGATGATGCGAACATTGTGGCATTCTTCCAAGCCTACAATATTGTGGCTCAAGAATACCTTAATGCCTTCAATGCCTTAAACCTACCTGTTTACACCAATCCGGTCATCATCAACTATTTGCTGGATTGGGTGGGCGCGGGATTGTATGGTAATCCTAGGCCGACTTTATCGGTCGGTAATTTGGTTGGGGCAGGAACATATAATTCTGATGATTATAATATTGATCCTTATAATCGCTATAACCAAGTGAGTATTGGTCAATATTTTGAAACCAGTGATGATGTTTACAAGCGGATATTGACGTGGAATTTATATAAAGGCGATGGCAAGCAATTCAATATTGCTTGGTTAAAACGGCGTTGTATGCGGTGGTTGATTGGGCCGAATGGGGCGGCTCCATTTTTGACTGAAACCTATCCGGTATCGGTTGAGTTTGATACCGCAGAACATCCCGGCAAAGATGTTGTCACAATTAAAATCTATCTTACTCAAACCGTTGTTGTTGCAGAGCAGGGAGATTATGATTTCCCCGAATACAATGCTAGCGTTTACAATAACACCAATACAACAACCCGACATACTGAATACGGATTTTTGCCTATAGTGGCATATCAGCTTCAAGAAGCAATTGATAGTAATGCGGTGAATTTGCCATTTGGGTACACATTTTTTGTAGACGTAGAGGCTTAATATGACAGTTCTTTTGGCATCCAATCAAGGTACGACAACATTGGGCGCACCGCTATTATCATCCGGTACTGTCATCACCGTGGCTGTGGATACGGGTGGTGTATTTCCTAGTCCTGCTGCCGGACAAGGCTTTACCGTAACATTGTCTGATGCAGCTACATCATTGATTCGTGAAATCTGTTTATGCACGGCAAGAACGAATGATCAGTTAACTGTTTTACGCGCACAAGAAGGCACAATTGCTCGAAATTGGGCAACGGGCGACATTGTATCGAATCTTATTACTTCTTCTTTGGTGAATAACTATACCGTGCAACCAGACACCTTACAGAATTCTACATTTACTTACGCTGCTGCTACTGGAACGCCAGATGCGATTTTAGTCACGATTACCAGTATGTTGACTGCAATTAACGATGGGATGGCATTCAGTTTTAGAGCAATCTTTGCGAATACAACCAATACTCCTACGTTGCAATTAACACTAGGCAGCACTCAACAAAGTGCAATCACTATTGTGAAGATGGACAATCAAGCCTTGTTGACGGGTGACATTCAACCCGACATGATTTGCAACATGGTTTATAACAATCAATATTCAAAGTGGGTTTTGTTAAACCCAATCAATAGTGCTGCCGGAGGATCATTCTAATGGCTGTCATTATTGCTGCAAACAATGCGTCCACAACGATTGCTAACTCAATCAGTTCGACCAATACAACGATTACTTTGGCTACGGGAACGGGTGCGGCATTTCCTTCGCCTACTGGCGATCAAGCATTTAAGTTATCTTTAACCGATGCAACCACCCGCTTGCAGCATGAGATCACGTTATGTACTTCACGCACAGGCGATGTATGTACAGTGCTTCGCGGTCAGGAAGGCACGACTGCTCAGGCATGGTCGGCGGGCGATATTGCTGCTAACTTACCCACTGCCGGTACGATTGCCAGCACGGTTCAAGTTGATCAATTGCAGCAAAACGTCTATCAATTTGGCGTAGCGACCGGAACAGCAGACATCATCACATTAACTTTGCCATCTAGTTTGACTGCATTAAATGATGGAATGATGATCACGTTTAAGTCTACGGCGAGCAACTCGGTCAACAATCCTACGCTTACATTAACTTTAGGAACCACGGTTCTTGGCCCGTATGGAATTGTGAAGGGCGCAAATGTGACACTGGCAACCGGAGATATTCCGGGTGCTTATGGTGATGTGCAGATGATTTTTAATAGTACTTTTGGAGCATGGGTATTATTAAATCCAACAACTAGCCCGGCTTCTACGACGATCACACAGCCAACAGGCTCGGTGATTATGTGGACGAATGTTACACCGCCTTCAGGATGGTTGTTATGTAATGGTCAGGCTGTATCGCGTACCAGTTATTCTGGCTTATTTGCGATATTAGGAATTAGCTTTGGTTCTGGAGATGGCTCGACAACATTTAATGTGCCGAATTTCCAAAACTTGATGCCGATTGGTGCGGGTGCGGTATATGGATTAGCGGCAAGTGGTGGATCAATTACGACTACACTGACCACACCTAACCTACCCTCGCACAATCATAGTGCTGTATCGACTTCTACTTCTACATCTAATTCGATATCAAATTCGACTGCAACTTCTAATTCTGTTTCCACTAGCACTCCAACTGGTTCAGCAATTTCTTCTTCCGTTGCCACGCCAACTGGATCGGCGGTATCAACGTCAACATCCACGACCACTGGTACAGCGGTATCTACTTCAACCAGCAATACGACTGGAAGTGCAACTGCTGTCTCGACTTCTACCTTCACGGGTAATGCGCTTGGAGTGCATACGCACAGTGCGGTAGATAGTGGACACATTCACAATATTCCATATCGACCTAATGCAAGTAGTTCTGGTGGTGGTGGATTTGATGTGGGTTATCCGCAACCAACGAGTTATAACACCGCAACAGGTTTTGCAAATGTCACCATTGGAAGCACGTCTGCTGGTACGCCATCTGGATCGGTAACGACCAACACGGCAGTTACTTTGGTTGGACTAGGAACTACAACCAGTACCAATACTGCATTGACGTTAAACACCAGTACTAACACTTCAACATCATTAACGCTCAGTACTCCTGTTTCAACTACTACCACGTTGACATTAAGTGTGCCTGTATCCACAACAACAACGACATCGGTGAATACCACTACTGCGACAACAACAGGAACAATTACTGATACGAGCATTGGTAACACTGGATCAGGCTCGGCGTTTAATACAATCAGCCCTTATTTGGCTGTTTATTTCATTATCAGGACTTAATATTATGCACGAAGACTTACACTTTGATCACGATGGCATCGACTTAGTAAAAATGGCTGAAGGCTGCAAGTTGACTGCGTATCAGTGTCCGGCTGGTATTTGGACAATTGGTTATGGCAGCACAGGCGGTGATGTTGTTGAAGGATTGTCGATTACTGCGGCACAGGCTGAAGCAAGATTGTTACACGATGTACGTCACGCTGAAGATTGCGTGAAAGCGTTTGTCAAAGTTGAAATAAACCAACATCAATATGATGCTTTGGTAGACTTCTGTTTTAATGTGGGCGGTGGAAACTTTGCGCAGTCTACTTTGCTAAAAAAGGTCAATGCAAATAAGTTTGACGAAGTTGAGCAAGAGTTTTTGCGTTGGGATAAAGCGAGTGGACGTGTATTAAAAGGATTACATGATCGCCGCGTCAAAGAAGCAGAACTATTCAATGAGGAAGAAGATGGACACACAAACGCTGATTAACGCTGGCTTTGGAATAGCGGGTTTTTTTGGTGGCTGGATACTCAATAATCTGTCATCTTCAATCATTAAGATCGAGGATAAACTGTCTGCTATGCCAGACAAATATATAAATAAAGAAGACTATCAGCGCGACATCAATAGAATTTTGATGAAGTTGGATCAAATTTTTGAAAAATTGGATGCCAAAGCGGATAAGCCATAATGGATACCGTTGAACTTCTTGCAAAAATTTGGCCTATGGTGATTGGTTTTATTACTTTGGTTATCGTATTGGCAAAAATGGATGTAAGAATTGGCATGATTGAAGATAAGGTTAAAACCCTTTTCGATCTATGGAACAAAAGGAACTAACATGGCTGATTGGATTGATACTATTGCAAAACTGGCTCCAACGGTCGCAAGCGCATTATCTTCACCAGTGGCTGGTATGGCAATCAGCGGATTGGAATCGGCTTTGGGTATGTCAGGTGATGACGTACAAAAAATGGTTGAATCCAATAAGATGACTGCTGAACAGGTTGCTGCAATTCAATTGGCTGAAATCAATTTAAAAGCGAAGGCACAGGAACTAGGATTGGATTTTGCCAAGTTAAGCAATGATGATCGTGCGTCTGCGCGAGATATGCAGAAAAACGTCAAATCATGGGTTCCTCCTTTTCTCGCAGTTGCGGTTACTGTTGGATTCTTCGGAATATTGGTGGGCCTGATGTTAGGCAAAATCAATCAGGCTACTGAAGTGGATATTATGTTGGGTAGTTTGGGTACTGCATGGACAGGAATTTGTGCTTTTTATTTTGGTAGCTCTGCTGGATCACAGGCCAAAGACGATGCGATCCACGCAAAGATGAATCAAGTAAATTAGTTTCCCTCCAGATCGTCTAGCTCTTTCCTCGGCAGACGATCTTTTCCCCCTCTTCGAGAGGGGGTCTTTTTCTCTATTATTTCACCGCAGCGCAAGCATTCTAAATCTCCGTCTGGATCGCGCCACCAGTTATGCGCTTTGCCGTCAAAGCACAACTGATCTTCAGCCACTTTTAACTACCCTCATAACACGTTGATTACGACCGGATTTACCCTTCCGAAGTTCACCAGTAAATTCAATTAAACCTTTTTCGGACAATGCCTTGTATCGCGCCGTAACGCTGCTATAGGGCAATCCATCGAGCGCATGAAGGACATCATCGCTAATGCAACCAAGCCGACCAAATGCAGCGATTGTTCCTAGTACTAATTGCTCCAAGTTGCTGGTGTCCACTGAATGTGCTGCTGCCTTAGACGTGTCCGGGCTACTGGCGCGAACCAATTTATGAGGATCAGTACCAAATATTTTATCAAACACTTTTTTATCAAACAGGTTCGTCTGTATCATTGGGTTTTTCTCCTATTTGATGCAGTTGTTCAATTTTGCGGGCAAATGAGATGTAGCCTACGCTGGCTTTCCACAAATCATGCAGTTGATTGGGTGTAAGTGGCTGCTTCTTCTGCGATTCCAATATAAGATCGGCGAAAACTCCGTAATTACTATATGACTTTTCCCACAGCTCCTTGATTTCTGCGGAAGGTCGTTTTAATGCACTCACTGTAATCTCCCATTGCTGTTTAATGCTTCCAATAACATTCTAATTGCACGATCACATCGTTTGGCCTCGGTGTCATCACCGTCCACTTTATATGGCATGGTAACGCTGCCATCGGTGTTGCTGGCATAAAACGTCACGTCTTGAAGTGCATCTAATGCAGCAATCATGGCTTCGCGTGTCATGTGTTTTTATCCTCTGCTTGTTGCCGAAGCTGTGCCTCGCTTTCGTCATCAAAATACTGCCTGTAAAAGTCGTTAAGACATTCTCGCGCAATCACCATCTCCCACCCAACTAATTTAACCATCTCAATGATTTCATCTTGTGTCATGTGTTTTTATCCTCTACTTGTCCTCTTGTTCTGATTTGATTTGCAATTCCAACTGCTGTGCCATTTTGAGGCGGGTGAGAAGTCAAACTTATGTGCATTGCATAGCGTTGCTTTTCAGCAATTTCTTCTTCAATAAATTGAGCAATTTCTTCCAATGAAACGCCTTGGCTACCAACGGTAACCCAAACATTTACTGCACTATCTGAAACAATTTCTCGTTTTTTAGGCATGGCATTTCCTCACTATGGGTATAAATATAATATTAATTGTGTGAACCAAACAATGCACTTCAAGTGTTCTTTTCCTTCAGCTTGGCTTCTATGGCTTCAATTAAGCCATCGTGATAAATGTTGTTGGCCTCGCATATAATTATCATTTCCTCATTTGTCAACCCAACCCATTCTTTAGGATGATCGTACAAAGGCACTCCTGCAGAACCATCGGTGACTTCTCGCCAGACGCCATCAGTAAACTTGGCAAATCTGCCAACAGGCTCATCAATTCGTTCGTTCATTCTTTAACTCCGAAATGTTCAAAAATGTTCCGTGCCTCATTGAGAGTGACTTTGCGAGCACATTCCCGCACAATCAACTCTGCAAACTTAAAAGGGTCTAACTCACCTGTCACATAGTCACCATTGCCTTCTAAAATGATCGCTTGGTCATACAGTTCCATCAGGCGTTCGTTCATGTGTTCTTATCCTTCAGCTTGGCTCCATATTCAAATGTCATTTGCCCATTACCTGATTTAATTTTTTACAACAATCTCTAACTTGCTCACGATCAATTTTGGGATCTCCGTTTTGTCCGGCGCGCATTGAATATTTGATGATATTGCCTTTCAAAAAGCCAATAAATTCGACTTCTGATAAAAGACATCTCATCGCATGCCATTCTTCAAATGTCATTTTCCCATTACCTCAGCAAGTTTCTGGCGATAGTGCTTGGCTTTCTCAAGATCAATCTTGGCATCGCCTTTGTGTCCAGCGCGCATCGAGTATTTAATAATGTTGCCTTTCAAGAAGCCGATAAACTCGGCTTCTGATAAGACACATTCCATTACTTCCCACGGCTGGATCGCCATTTGCTTATAGTGATCCCCGCCAATTTGTAAATCATCTGCTTTCATTTTTGTGCCTCAAAGTGTCGCCACAAACCATACTTTTCCACATAGCCCCGCCAATTCAGCCCTGTTTTTAAACAGAGCGGCAGCATGGAAAACAGTGGCATCAGTTTAGCCAGTTCGTAAGGCGTAATGTCTTGCTGTGGATTGAATACCCAAAACACGCCGTGGTCATCCGACAGCTTAATGCTGCCCATGCTGGGTGCTTCGGTTTCGGGTCGTGCAAATATTTTACGAAAACCGATAAACATTTACCTTCTCCAAGATGGATAGCAATTAACCTGTACAGGTACTTGTACGCTGCCATTGGAGTATTGTTGGTTCATATATTCGATGCTGGGTCGCATATTGGCATCCAAACAATTATGCGTTTGTTGAATAACTTGATCTTGCGTCATGGCCTGTAAACCGGTATATCCGCGAATAGGCGCGTTCTCTTTTTGATACATAGGTGTTTGTGAACAGGCTGCGAGTGCGAGTGCTGCAAAAGCGATGAAGGTGGTTTTCATGGCTATTTCCTTTTAATTAAAATGAGGCTGCTTCTACTGGTCGATAATCAAAGCCGATGGCTTTCCATTTCTTAATGATTGCTGCTGATGGCTCAACGTATAAACCAATCATCGGTTCAGGCAGCTTCGAGCCGGGTTCACCGGGCAAGATCACCAAATAACCAACTAATTTTGGTGCTTCTTGCACTGGTTCAGCAGTTGCCATGTCTTGGATATCATTTTCGTTTAGCATCTATTTCTCCGTATTTAATGTGATGTCGGCGCAGTAGACCAGTTAGACGTGCAATGTGGCTGGTGTAATCTATCTGGTCGTTCTGCATTGTTACTAGTTCGTGTTGCAATTGGTCTATCTGTGTTTCCGTTTTTTGGTAGTAGAAAACTCCACTACCGATGGCGAGTATTGCGATGATAACGCTGGTAAATTGCATTCTTCCTCCTTCAATTTGCTAGGTGGAATCCAACCATATTTAGCCCACGTCTTACTGACATCTGTTTTTGCTGCTGGGGTGTATGGCATTCCATCCAATAACCGTTGAGTAAGTTTTTGCATGATTTATCCTTCATTTTCTTAAAAACTTAACAATACGCTTAGTAGAATCCAAAGGGCAAACAGTGTGACGATGGCTAAAATCACTTGTAGTACAATCGGCATTTCGTATTGTTTATCAATCATCGCGATTACTCGCATTCAATTGATCCACGATACGCCCGTCAATTTGCTCGGTGATCGCTGCAAAGAATGTGCTGCCCAGCGTGACGGGGCCAGCCTCGAACGCGGGCAATAAATCAGTGGATTCGAGAACATATTCGATAATGCTTTCCCACTCTTCCCGCGCTATTTTGCGAGACAACTTGCGGTATTCATAATCTGAAATACAATCTATTGGATCATAATCATCGGGTGGCGTTAGATTGTCATAATGACTTTGGGCTTCAGACAGCGTGGTGGTACGCATAATGAATCTCCTTATTTGATTTTAGATAATGCTTCTTTCAACATGAACCGTATTTGATGGCTGACCGAGCGTTCTTGCTGTTCAGCCAGTTGTTTCAATTTTTGCAACATTTGTTTATCAACACGAACGGTAAACCACTGTTCACCATCCGCATTTAATTTGTCTGTTTGCTTTGGCATTAGACCTCCTTAATATATGCGTGAGATTTGGTGTTGTCAATCAATTTATATCTCACGCGCAGTACTGTTAAAATATCCTTTAGAATCAAAGACTTGGTCAGAACGGTATATCGTCCTCAAAGCCTTCCATTGCATCACGTTTAGGTTCCGCAGCAGCAGTACGTTTAGGTGCGGGTGCTTCTTCTGGTGCATCGCGCTTGGTCAATTCGATGCTGGTGATGCGTCCCCTCAGTTTGTTGCCGGATGAACCGTCCTTCTTTTCGTAAGTTTCAACGTGCAGATCATCGAGCGTCACGCATACTGTGCTGCCCTTGGTTAGATAGGGCTGCAATGCTTCCGCTAATTTGCCCCATAATGCGCCGTCTACCCACTGGCTAGGCTTGAATCCGTCTTCGCCCTTCCGACCGTAGTTGTAGGCCAGAGACAGGCTCAATACTGCGTCATCGTTTTTGGTGTAACGGATTTCTGGTTCGTTACCAATTCGTGCTAGTCCGATCAATTGCATTTGTGTTCTCCTTAAAGTTTAATCGCGTAATTGCGTAGTTGTGCTTCCATTTCATCTACTTCATACAAAAACTGTCTGATAGCAGTATCCAGCTTGCTGATGTATTCGTTATCACGCTCAACCCGAACGATGAACAATTGAGCGTTGGCTGGCATCCGAGGATCGTATGAACAAAAATATCCATAAGGCGCGTTCATCAGCCAAATCTGCCCCTGCACTTGCGGTTTATGTTGGTCAGGTAAACCGCCTTCCAGCATCCATTCAACGTGAGTGGATGTTTCCGGGCATTTGATTTCCAAAATAGCCGTGCCTTCATCGGTTTGGATGATGCGATCAGGTGATACGCCACACATAATATTTGGATGTTTAACAAAGCCGATTTCATCTAGCAGTAGGCCAGTGTGAATACTGAATTGCTCGGCTGCTTCATCTTCGTGATCTGTTCCCCACTGCATCGCTGCATTGACAAAGAATGTTGTAGCGTTACCTGTAATACGCTCGGCAACCAGTTGAATCTTATACTTCTTTCGGTACGCTGATTCGCCGGTCTTAGTGGTTGCCATAACGTCTTTAAACTTGCTACCAGTAGCGCGGCCTAGTCGTTCGAGAAACCATTGTGCGGAGCGTTGTTCAACTTGCTCGCTTGGGATGTGATCCAATTCTTCGCTCATTCTAGTTTTCCTTGAAAATTACTAGACATTGCGACTAAATGAAGTATTTGCTTTTCTAAACCCTCAGCCATTTCTTCATTCTTCATAGCCGCGTTAAACCAAAAAGTTGAATTAGTTGTCAGTTCTGTCACTTCTTCACGCAACCGATGAACTTCAAGACGCAATTCGTTTAATTCACGCAACGATGACTTATCTTCGTTCTTTTTCATGCTTCCAACTCCTTCTTGCGATAGTCTTTAACATCCGCATGAATCGTGCGCTGTTCGGGAGTCAGTTCTTTCCACGTTTTCGCCAAATCATCGAGCGAATTGCTTTGCTTGATCAACTTCACGACTTCTTGATCGTGTTCTGTCGGCTTGGCAGATAGACGAGTATTACGCTGGCTGGCAGCATTACCATCGTCATCCAATTCCGCTGCAATGCCGAATGCGGTTTGCAAGCTGTAGCGGCGGCAATAGGTCATTGCGCTTCCAACGGCTTGTGGCGTTTTCTGAACAATCGGCATGGTGAGCGGTGCTAAGTCCATAATCTGCCCGGATTCATGCAGCACTTTGGTCGTCACGGTAATGGAATCGGCATCGCTAACGCAGTCCTGTACGAAGGCGAGGCCTAAGCCGTCACAGGCTGCATTAACGACATCAATGATGGCAGCCAAATCAGCGTATCGGTTTTTGAAGTGGGAATTACTGGCATTCTTCTTTGCGTTCTCAGACCGCTGACGGGCGGTGATCAACGCTTTGATCAGTTCTTGCATAGTGTCTCCTTGGTGGTTAAGGTTGTTCATCAATACAATCCATTAAAACAACCAGATTGCGTTCTTCATCTGTTAAAGAATTCCAAACTAACTTGAGTGCTTCTTTTTCTGATCTGGCCTCCTGCCAAACCTCTTGGCCTAAACCCTCAATGCAAATCAGCTATTCCATCTCTTGTTCTTCATAAATAATCAGCATAAGTCGTAGAAAGCTCACAGAGTGAGCGTGTCAACCACGGGTGGTTCGTGGGGAGTAGTGCAGCGACACAACACGAATATACGCTTACAGCAGATTGTGCGCAAGAAATATTTCGCGTTTAGAAAAAAATTTTTAGTTCTGGCTATTGCCTAAGCCAGTAATGACGCGGTAGAGTGGTAAAACTTTTAGGAGGAACACTATGTATCGACTTCAAAACGATGACAATTCTATCGCCTTCAGATTGCTCACAGAACTTCGCTATCGTTTGATAGCTTCTTGTGCATCTCCCACGGACATTGCATTGATGATGGGTATACACCCAACCACTGTTCATAACTTTATTAAAAATCAATCTAGTCTTTCTTTTACGAATTATTGTTTATTATTGGAATTCTGTTTAGATCACGAAAGTATATGCGCGGCTAAATATGAGTATGCGATGACTGAACGAAAAATGATGCGAGAAAAAATAAATAAACGCGAAAGTAACGATTCACAAAACGCTTCCGTTTAATTATTTTTTGGAGCAATCCACATGGCAAGAATCAGAACAGTCAAACCAGAATTCTGGCGCGATGAACCATTAAGTAAAATATCCGCTGAAGCGGCATTATTAGCAATTGGATTGTTGAATTACAGTGATGATGAAGGTTATTTCAACGCTCACCCTAAGCTAGTCGAATCCGATGTATTTCCACTCCGTGATCTCTCAGTGAGTATTCATGGATTACTCAATGAGTTATCAAACATAGGTTACATACAACTCATTTTAGGGGTCGATAACAAGATGTATGGCAAAGTGACAAATTTTGAGAAACATCAGTTTATAAACAGAAAAACAGCTAGCAAGATCAAGGACTTAATCCAATTCAATGATAGCTCAATGAATACTCATGGAGTCCTCACTACCGGAAGTGGAAGTGGAACAGGGAATGGAAAGGAAATGGAACATGGAAAGGAAGAGGGTGTTGACGCTGAAAAAAAGTCTGATCGCCCCAAGAGGGGCAGGGCTGTCTCTCACGAAACAACTTTTCCTGATGACTTGACACCCAATGAATCTGTAATTGCTTTGGCGGAAGAATTAAATTTGGACATTGATCGTATGTTTCGATCATTTAAAGACAATGCCTTAGCGAAAGGATTGAAATATGTGGATTGGCAGCGAGCCATTAGAACTTGGTTAAATCGCGCCGATGAATGGAAAAAAGAATCAATTCAAAAAACGAATGGAGCAAATGGAAATGGATACCAACAACGAAAAGACAACGACTTCAGAAACACCGAAGAATTATTTAAGCGCACCAGAGATGCGCGTCAAGGTAGTCGAACCGTTATTTGCGAGAATGAAAGTCCTCTTCGGCTCGAAGATGAACTTGGAATATTCCAATGACACATTGGAAGAAATATTTGATTTTTGGTCAATGGAATTATCCGAATTCGCAGTGGAAGATATTCGAGCAATCTATCCTCAAATTAAACAGCAACAATATCCACCATCCTTGTCCGACATCTTGTCATGGTTAAGACCGAAACTGAATTACGAGCAATTGTTCATCGAGGCAGCGAAAGGCGATTTTTATTTGAAAGCTGTTTTTGAAGCCGCCCAGCAATACGGTCAATTTGATATTCGACGAGACAATTACGAGAAAGCAAAGGCTCGATGGAAAACAATCTTGGATCAGTGCTTCGTCAATTTTGGCAAAGACATTTATATTCCACCACCGCTATTGGAAAGCAAGCCTGTTGAAAAACCAAACGCTGAATTCATTGATCAGATTAAGAAACAGATTGACAGCATCTTGAAAAAGAAACCGGCTAACGGTGGTAAAGATTGGGCGTTTAGATTATTAAACGATTTCAAAAACGGTGAATCGCTTTGTGAATCGCAAATACGCTGTGTGAGCGAGGCATTGGGAATTGAACCCAGCGTATTGCGCATGACGCAAAGTCCTGCCAAACATGCTGTAAACGAGCCTATAGCCCCTTCGAGGAAGGACAGGGTGATCGTGGATTAGGGTTCAGACTGACGAGAAGGGGGATAGAATCCACGATCGGGTACTCTGATGATGTAGGGTAGCAACAGCGATGTTGGAAACGACTGTAGGTCTTTGTAGACGGTTTTTAAAAAGAGGGTTTAATGATTCATTATCATGGTTTACCAATTACTCCTGCATCAGCGGCATTTAATGCAGTTAAATCGGGTCACGCATTCGTTTCATTTCGTTATCCGCAACAATTATCTTTAGTGTTGGAAGTATGCCAATCTTTTGCTGTGGATAATGGAGCGTTCTCTGCATGGAAGAGCGGTAAGCCATTAGAAGATTGGTCGAATTATTATTCATGGATTGGAGAACTTCATCGATATCCATCATTTGATTTTGCTGTTATTCCAGATGTTATCGATGGGAATGAAAAAGATAACGATGACTTACTTAAAGAATGGCCTTGGAAAGAACCGAAAAACAAATGGGTAGGAGCACCAGTTTGGCATCTACATGAATCTATTGATCGACTATTTAATTTGGCACTTGAATGGCCTAGAGTATGTCTTGGTTCAAGTGGGCAATATGCAGTGGTAAATAATGAAGCATGGTGGAATAGAATTGTGGAAGCTATGAATGCAATCTGTGACAAAAATGGAAACCCCATTTGCAAGTTACATGGTTTACGAATGTTGAACCCGGATGTGTTTTCAAGATTACCTTTCAGCAGTGCTGATTCAACTAACATCGCAAAGAATGTTGGCATTGATTCAAATTGGAAGGGATCGCGAACACCTGCTTCTAAAGATGTAAGAGCGATGGTGATTAGAGAACGAATTGAAGTGAATCAATCGCTTACATTTTGGAGTAAGAATTTAACGCAACAAAATTTTCTTTTTTGACATCGAGGGTAAAAATGCACAACGTAACGGATATTGTGATTGGAAGAATTGATGCGATTGAGCGGCAATTGGATAAGCTCAATAATCGTATTGATGACATTTTGGGTGATATTGTTTTAGCTCATCAATCGTTGCAGAAGATTAAAGATGCGATTGAGTTAAATAAAATTGATGAGTTAAAATTAAGTGAAATCAATCTTCAGCTAAACATGGCTGAATTAGATGATGGGAGTGTCAATTGAAAAAACCTTTAGCTCAATCTGATTTAGCTGACGATTTTAGCTCAATTCCTTCAGCTCAATTTAGCTCAGTTAGCTCAACTCAGCTCATTAGCTCAATTCATTTTGATGTACCGGGTGAACCCGTAGCGAAAGGCAGAGCGCGGAGTTATAAGAAAGGAAACTTTATTCAACACGTCACTCCTGAGAAAACGGTGTTGTATGAGAATTTAATTAAAATGATTGCATTAGAAGCAATGAATGGTGCAAAGCCAATCGAGGGTGCAATTAGTATGCGCATTCAAGCGCATTTCCCGATAGCGGCATCGTGGTCGAAGAAGAAGAAGGAAGAGGCGATTACGGGGCAATTGAAAGCCACGAAGAAGCCGGATGCTGACAACATTGCGAAGATCGTGGGTGACGCATTGAACTGTATCGCATTCGCGGATGACAGCGCAGTCACCCACTTGGTTGTCACGAAGGCGTATAGCCACCATCCTCGGATCGAAGTACAGATTGACGCGCTGGAACCGCAGGGGCAATAAAAGGCAAAAAACACGTTAAAAACCACAGGATCATGTTAGTAAGCACTCACATACCGCCCCAGTGAGCACTCACTAACCAAAATACTGGGTATTTATACAGTAAGCCACCCTAAACCATTGATTTTGTTAGCATTTTGCAATTTTCATCATAAAATCCCCTAGAATTGCCAGTTATCCCCTACCCTAGCGCGGAAAAAAATCGGCATATATATAGAATGATTGTCGATCCTGACTGAACCTGACAACGTATGACAGGATACCACAATCTTACACCGATGCAAGGTTTATCCTATTGCATAACGTGAGAACTTGTGAGAAGATTACTCATCGGATGCAGTAACAAACCGATAACTTTTTAAGCAAACTAAGAGGATTAAGAAAATGGCTTACATGAACCAAGAAAAAAAATCAGTTATCAAAGCAAACCTAGATAAGATACTTAAACCGCTAGGGATTAAGTACAGTTTAAGCGTACAACATCATTCTAAAATTCTTTGCACTTTACGTTCAGGCCCCATTGATTTTTTTGGGGACTGTACCGCATGGGCCAATTATGCAAGAGATTATTACTTGCAATGCAACTACCATATAGAAAACAATTATAAGAACCCATCAAGAGATATTCTTTTAGCCATTAGAGACGCATTGCAATCAGCGGACTGGTTTGATAAGAGCGATTCGATGACGGATTATTTCAATTGTGCCTACTATTATTCATGCCATGTTGGCGCATGGGATAAGCCTTACGTTTTAACAAATAATGATTTAAAGGTAGCGGCATGAATAGCTTTTCTGATTGGTTTGTTGCTATTAGTTTGTTGTTATCAATTTCAATTTTATTTTGGCTAAGTTTAGGTTTTTAAATCATTCTACTTTTTAAGGATACTACGATTATGAAAGCATACGATTTTATTATTATCGCAAACCCATCAACAAAAAAACAAAATGATAACTTGTTTATTATTTTGCCAATGGAATATCTGCACAGGGGTATTTTCACAGGAACGGTCAATCAATTATCCGATCATTTAAACCATGTAAAAAACATGATCATCGAGGAAAACGATTTCCAACCGTTCGACGGTTTTCATATCAGCGCGATTCTACAATCAGGACAGCGTAAACCCGCCAAATGGGATCAAACTAGAAAATTACTTGCCAGTCACTACCATGCTTTGCCGCTTGATATTGCCGCTTAATTCTACGACTAAATAAGGATACTAATATTATGAAAATCTACGCACACATGAACGCAATTAAAGCCATTGCAAACCTTGCAGCGACTAAGGATATCCGTTATTACCTGAACGGCGTATATATACGCGCTAATGCTACCCAAACAACCATCGTGGCCACCGATGGTCATGTCCTGGGGGTATATAAAAACGATCAAAATAACGAGATTGATGACGATCAGCATTATGATTTTATTTTGCCGCTCGATACCGTGAAAAACCTTAAACCCGCGCACCGCATCAAGGATGAGTTAGTAGAGTTTGAGTTTACGCCAATTGATCATTTAAAAGTTATATCAGTCAAAATCAATAGCATCAATATTAAAATGCTATCCGCTACGGTAGACGGTCGTTTTCCCGACTGGCAGCGAGTACTTGTGAAGGAAGTAAGTAACACGGTAGGAAATTATGATCCTGAGTTATTGGCGCGATTTATCAAGGTAGCAAAGGAGTTTAATAAAAAACCGCACCACGTTTTCTTGCATCAAAATGGGGACAGTGCAGGGGCCATTACAATCTCAAATATTTCAAACTTTGTAGGCGTGATCATGCCGATTCGCTCTAGTGTTGTACCAGCTTATGAAGGATGCAAGCGGTTTTTTGATCAACCGCCCGTGATCTTGCCAGTGCTCGAAAAGGAGGCAGCATAATGAAAACCTTTAATTATCGAGATTTTTTCTACACAATCGAAACTGGTTTAGAGACTGTAAACGTACAGGCCTATCATTATGACGATGCAGCCAGTTATCGCAATCGTTTTAGCGGGTACTCAATCAGTGAAATTAAATTGATTGTTAAGGATTGGATTGACGAATTCTATTTAAGAGGGATGCAACAATGAAAACCTATATTAGAATCCCTACACCAAAAGCAATTCAAAATTGTATTATCTCAAAACATATTGTTGTTCAATATGGCGAAACGGGATATTTCATTGCACCAGCCGGTTATACATTTTCTTGCAAGGATGAAGAAATAGCCGAAAGCATAGCCGAAGCAAGTATGTTCGGATGGGATACACCAGCGGCAAACATTGCAAACAAGTGGGTTCAGGATCAATTGAAACGGCTTGAATTAAATAAACAGTTATCGCATGAATTGTCGAAAAGATTGGGATGGTAAAAATGAAAATCGACCTATATACGTACATCAAGGCCTGTTACAAATTGCAAAGCGTAGAAGATTTGAGGGAAGCATTAAACCGACCAGTCAATCATCAAAACCTTGCAAAATGGGGGACCACTGAGGAACAGTATCGAGAATGGATATTAGAAGCAATATTAGAGAAAAACGAAACAGCAAGATTGAGCGAGTGAACAGCCATCGCCCCCCACGCTCGCTATTTTTTATCCATTACAAGCCCGACACCGATCGGGCTTTTTTTTGCCTAGTCGATTCGCTCGCCCGCCCGCAAAATAGCGGGGCGGGGCGCATGTGCAATCAATCCAATAATCGCGCAAAAATCTGCGGGTAATCGCATGAAAAAGGTACTGATCTCCCCCTACCATCGCAATTCGCGCAGCCCTATCCTCTGCGCTTTTTTTGCCCCCTTTTCTCTAAAAACGCCTTTTAAAAACGCTGAAAATTTTTATAAAAAAATATGAAAAGGCGGTTTCTGGTATAGTTTTTCGTAATTATAAAAATCTTATCCCTGACGTTTTTGTAAGGAACCGATACATGAGCGCACAACCCGTTGATTCTAAAGGTAAAAAGAAAACTGGTCGGCCTTCACACAAGCCGACTGAACAAACACGGCAGACCGTCCGTGACTTGTCTGCCTTTGGCATTACGCATGAGCACATTGCCCGTAGGCTAGGAATTACGCATGAGACATTGGTTAAGCATTACAAGGATGACTTGGAAGACGGTCACATTAACGCGGTGATGAATGTGGCAAACGCTTTGTATCATCAAGCCACGGTCATGCAGATACCTGCCAGCACGATGTTCTTTTTAAAGACGCGTGGGCGATGGCGTGAAACGGATGATGGGAACAATAAGTTGGTGATTGAGGTTAAGGGTGCGCTGCCGCTAGATGACGACAATCCAGATTGATCCACCGGTTTTCCACAGGGGTCAGGCTAATCTGTGGAAGAACCGTGGCAGACTGAATGCGGTGTGTTGTGGACGGCGATGGGGCAAGACTAAGTTCTTGGTCACATTGGCTGCGCAGTATGCTTTACAGGGTCGCAAAGTCGGTATATTCGCACCTGAGCACCGTCAGTTATTTGAACCGTATGAAGAGTTGGCGGCGATGTTGAAGCCTGTCACGCGCAATTCCAGTAAGAATGACGGGATCATTCGCACCATCAATGGTGGGCATTTGGATTTCTGGTATTTGACCGACAATGAATTGGCGGGTCGTGGACGCGAATATCACTTGGTATTGGGTGATGAGATGGCGTTCTCGAAAAATGCGCAGATGATGGATATTTGGAAGAAGTCGATTAAGCCCACGATGTTGACGACCAAGGGTCATGCTTGGATGTTTTCAACACCAAACGGCGTGGATCAAGAAAATTTCTTTTTTCAAATATGTCGTGATCCCGATTTGGAGTTCAAGTTTCACCATGCGCCGACAGCATCGAATCCGTATGTGCCGCAGGACGAGTTGGCGAAAGAAGAGAAGAGTAATCATCCGCTAGTGTTTCAGCAGGAGTTTTTGGCTGAGTTTATATCTTGGTCAAATAGTACGTTCTTCAAGTTGGAGTACTTCTTGGTTGACGAGCAGCCGGTTGATTACCCTGAGAAGTGTGATGCGGTCTTTGCGGTAATGGACTGTGCGGTGAAGAGTGGTAGTGAGAATGACGCGACAGCGGTGATGTACTTTGCGGTGAATCGTCACTTTGGGCATAAGTTGGTTGTGTTGGACTACGATGCGTTTGCGATCGAGGCAGCCAGTTTAGAGTATTTGGCTCCGTTGATATTAGAGCGGTGCGAAGAATTGGCGAAGGCTACATCTGCGCGGAATGGGAGTTTAGGTGTGTTTGTTGAAGATGCAGCGGGTGGGAGTGTGTTGCTGCAATGGGCGAAAGCGAGAGCATGGCCTTTTCACGCGATTGATTCTAAGTTGATGGCGAAGGGTAAGGACGAGCGAGCGATGGCAGCGGGTGGCCCGGCTCACGCGGGGGATTGTAAGGTCAGCCGTCATGCCTTTGAAAAGACGATTGTGTGGAAAGGCAGGACGATGAATCATTTCCTTCAGCAAGTGACTACGTTTAGAATTGGGGATAAAGAGGCATATAAACGTGCTGATGACTTATTGGACACCTTTACTTATGGTGTAGCATTATCCTTAACTGATAACAGGGCAATATAAAATGAGTTATGTCAGCCTTTCCAATATGGGCCTCAATAATCAGCTTCAGCAGTTGTTGGAGCAAGACACGATTGAATGGGGAACCAATGCTGGCTATCAATTAGCCAAAGATGTGTTTTTATATCATCCGCTTGGCTACCGGATTGCTGCCGGGCCATTGAAGTTGGCGATGTCGAAGTCGCGCGAGATTAAGTTTGCCCGTGGGCCGGAAGTGATGTTGCGCGAGGCATTTGAGCGCGAGTGGAAGGCATTGGCGTGTGATAACCACATCTTTGCGACCATGACGCAATCAAGGGTGTATGGCGTGGCAGCGATGGTGATTGGTGCGCGGGGTCATCCCACTGATAAGCCAATTGATCCGTGGGAGTACCAGAACTTAGATTTGTTTATTCATACCTTTGATGCGCTGAACTTGGCGGGGTCGATGGTGTTGAATCAGAACCCCAATGCGATTGACTTTCAAGGCAAGACGGATGGGATTACCGGTGCGGGGCAGCCGTATGCCAGAGCGAATTCATTGGTGATGTTGAATGAATTCCCGGTTTACTTGGCGTTCAACTCAGCGGGCTTTGGTTTCAACGGTCGCTCGGTGTACCAGCGGGCGATTTATCCGCTGCGATCCTATTTGTTGGTGATGCAAACCGATGCGATGGTGGCGCGGAAAGCCGGGTTGATTGTGGCGAAGATCAAGCAAGCGGGTTCCATTGTCAGCAACATGATGGCAAAGGCTACCGGATACAAACGATCTATTCTGCAACAAGGCGGTACGGACAATATTCTGTCGATTGATACCGATGAAGACATTGAAGCCATTGACTTGAATAACGTCAATGAAGCGTTGACCGCCAGTAGACGTAACATTCTGGAGGACATCGCTGCTGCGGTGGATATGCCCGCACGGTATTTGACGCAAGAAACCATGTCTACCGGGATGGCTGAAGGAACCGAAGATGCCGCTGAACTGATGCGCTATATCAGTGATATCCGTAAGCAGATGGAACCGCTGTATGAGAAGCTCAATAAAGTCGTGGCGCACCGTGCATGGACGCGGGAATTCTTTGATGCCTGTCAGAACGAGTATCCTGAATCGTATGGATCAATGTCTTACGAAGCAGCATTCTATGATTGGTTTAACGGAATGTCTTTTGTCTGGCCTGATTTGAATGAAGAGAAAGCCAGCGATGCAGTGAAAGTGGATGAGATTAAGTTGAAGGGCATGACCGAGATTTTGCGTACTCTACTGCCGATTGCTGATCCTGAGAATCGTGCGCGGATGTTCCAGTGGGCGCAAGATAACTTGAATGAGATGGGTACAATGTTTGCGCAAGACATGGAATTGGATATTGAATCCATGCAGACTTATGTGCCGCCGGATGAAGCCGAATCGAAGTTACCCGCAGCCCGATGATTGATCAAAAGAAGATTGACGAAAAGAAGAAGGACAAGAAAGACGAATTATTGTTTCTTGCCTTACTCATGTTGGCAATCAATCACTATCAAGAACAAGGCTATACGAGCGAAACCGATCTAAAAAGATGGGTGAAGATACTGAAAGAATCCGCTGAAAAAACGGTAAAAAGCCCAATAAAGCTCGAAAAAGACACAAAATCTGCATTAAATGGCACATATAAGCGGTTAATTACGCAAAAAGGTGCTTTAAAACGCCATAAAGGTATCAATAAGTCTACATTAGACAAATATGCTCCTGCTTTCAAAAAAGAACTGGATCGACGTATTTTGGCAAGCCAGAACATCATTCAATTACACCGCGAGACAGCGATCAACGATACTTTGCGAAACTTTCAAGGTTGGGCAACCAGTATTCCTCCCGGTGGTAGCCAAGCCGTGGATAAGATCGAAGAGCGCACTCGAATCAAAAAGGCGTTGGTTGCATTGCCTATCTTGGTAAGCAATGTGATTCACGATCAAGAGCACAAGTTATCCACAGTCATCCATGAATTGATTGCCGAGAAAGGCGGTGCGATTGCGATGGTATGGCATTCAATGTGGAGACTGCCGGGCTATAACTACCGTCCTGACCACAAAGAGAAAGACGAACAGGTGTATTTGTT
>Ga0208379_1000082_pt1 | contig 45689 bp, 70 predicted proteins | sample CryBogCBE02Aug07_FD_184559 | JGI IMG/M metagenome (GOLD analysis project Ga0208379, IMG submission 184559) | Freshwater microbial communities from Crystal Bog, Wisconsin, USA - CBE02Aug07 (SPAdes) | ecosystem: Environmental > Aquatic > Freshwater > Lake | place: Crystal Bog, Wisconsin, USA... | reverse complement strand
AACACTACCTCCCCCCAGACCCACAGTCAGTCCGTGGATAGAGGCGTCATTGGCAACAGTTAAAGTCGTACCATTGAACTGCAAATTGGCAGACTGAGCTAAAGTGGTTGTACTTGATGCATATAAAACTTGGTTGGCTGTATAGCTTGAAATCCCAGTACCGCCACCGCTGGTAGGCAAAGTTTGCCAAGATGGTGCAGCACTTGAGCCGCCAGACACCAAAGCCTGACCAGATGTGCCATAACCTGTGGTTCCAGAGGTTGCCGCACTTGTTCCTCGATTGGTGCTAAATCCCAAAGCGCCGGACGCATTGATAACGTGAGCCGATGCGCCAGTAGACCCCCAAGGGAAATACAACTTATACCCATTGCCCGAGCCAACAGAAATGTCACCATCATGGCCTGAAAAATACACGCCGTTGTTAATTGAGTAAAAATCAGGAATGGTTCCGCTGGCCGTAAAACCAGAAGAATTCATACCAAATTCGCCGTAATAAGACGAATCAGTACCCAAATCATTAGACAAAACGTAGTTGGTCGATGCGCCAGAAGTACCGGATTTGTTTTGAATGACCGTTTGCAAATAATTGTTTGCAATTGTTGCGCCAGATGTAATGCCGGAGTTGCTGGCATTAAAAGTCAAATTTGGCGTGGTGCTGGTTGTTGAATTAACAACCAAAACCGGAGAAGTCAAAGTAGTGCCAATAAAGGTGAAACCAGAATTGGAGGCAAATGCACCAGTTCCATTGCCGTAAGGAATATACCCAGCAGTCAACGAGGTCAAACCTGTACCGCCGTTTGCCACGTTAAGTGTTCCAGCGAGTGTCACAGCACCATTAGTGGCGCTTGATGGGGTTAGGCCAGTTGTGCCGCCAGAAAAAGTTAATACACCAGTATTTGCAATTGTTACTGCGCTGGAGCCGTCATATGAGCCGCCAGAAAGTCCAGCACCAATAGTAAGGGCGTTGGGATTTGCGGCAGTAATCGTTCCGCTGCCACCCAAAGCAATGCTAGTACCATTGACCGTAATGCTAGAGTTCGCCAACTGGGAATTGGTGATCGTGCCACTGAGTGCCGTTGTAGGTATGGTTGCGCTGGCAGTCATTGTGCCAGTGCCATTGCCATAGACATAGCCTGTCAACGAGGTCGCACCTGTGCCGCCATGTGCTGCATTCAAAGTGCCAGCCAAGGTGATAGCACCAGAAGTGGCCGTGCTTGGCGTAAATCCAGTTGTGCCAGCATTAAATGTGGTCACAGCAGCACTGCCCACAGAAGTCCAAGTTGGAGCCGAGCCTGTGCCGTTGGTGGTCAAAACATAACCAGCCGTGCCAGCCGACAAGTAAGCAGTCGTGCCAGCAGCAGACTGATAAGGCAAAGCATAGGCAGAGCCGCCCTGCAAATTGGTGGCAACTGTGGCGCTGGCAGCATTGCCAGTGATGCCAATGCCCCAAGTGCCAGAAGCGCCTGTACCTGTAACGCTTGGCGCTCCAATGGTGTTGTAGCTCACTGTAATGGCCGTGCCACCATTAAAACTGTTTCCTGACGATGTGCCAGAGCCAGAGTTGTTAAAAGTAACCGCATTGGGCGTATTGGCCGTAATGGTGTCACCCACATCCCCCAAAGTCAAAGTCGTGCCATTCACCGTAATGGTGCTATGAGCCAAACCAGAATTGGGGATTGTTGGCGAAGCAGTCACCAATGACGAGCCATTGGCATACATATAACCTGTCAGGCTAGAGACAGTAATGTCGTGGAAAGCAGCCGATTCTGAACCGGCAACACGAAGCCATGCACCATTAGCGAACAGGGCTTGGTCACCAATTTGCCAGTTGTCATACCCGTTCAAATTGGTCGTTCCAGCAACCGTCACCACATAGTATTGGCCGTTTTGACCAATGCTAGACACCAAAGTCGGGGTGTTGGTTGCAGCGTTCCAGCCACCAGCGCAATAGTTGGCAGTGGTGGTCACAGTCGAAATGGCGGTCAATTGGCCGCTGGCATTCACTGTCAGAACTGGGATTTGGGTGGCCGTGCCATAAGTGCCGGGAGGACTGCCAAAAGCAGAAGACTGAATCCAGTTGGTCGCAGAGCCAGCAGTCACGAAGTTGTTGACAAAATCGCCAGCGCCCCAAGCCAAAGCATTGGTTCCCTCTTGCGCCCGAGTAACAGTAAAGGTGTCGCCGGTACGGTTGGTACACAGCATGATTTCAGTCAATTTACCTGTTGCCGCATCTGTCAGAGTGACAGTAAAACCTTGACCCGAGGTGGGGCTAGGAAACAATGCCCCTTGGCCTGGGTACACCGAAATCGTCGTAGACGATGCGCTGATTGGTGAAGCTAGGGTGGTAGAGGCGTTATTGGCAAATAGGTATTGAATGCTCATGGTGTTCCGTATGCAGTGACGTTAGCGAGAGCGATGAAGTTGCCCGATGAATCCAAAGAGGCCACATTCGTGCCGTTGTAGCTAAAGTAGAGTTTAGTCCCAGATGGCGTAACTGACCAGCCGCCAGAGTTAGAAATTGCATTAGAAACTGATGCTGTGCCAACTGTCAGCGTAGAAGGCGATGTCCATGCTGGGGTGGCAGAACCATTGGAGGTGAAAAGCTGCCCAGTTGTGCCAACAGAAGAAAACGCAGTGGTTCCTGCCGAGCTTTGATAAAGCACCGCACCAGCAGTTCCGGCAGCGATATTGTTGGCCGTGGCCGCTGTTCCCAAGATGCTGATAGACCATGTGCCAGTAGCATTCACACCTGTGATGCTTGGAGCGCCCAAAGTGTTGTAGCTGACAGTAACAGCAGATGAACCGTTAAAAGTCGTTCCAGAAGTGGCTCCAGTACCCGAATTATTGAAAGTAACAGGGTTGGCAACTGAGCCGCTGGAAACAGTGGCCCAAACAAATGTCGTGCCGTTCCACTCCAAATAGGTGCTGGCCGTGGTGGGGGCAACAATAAACGATGTTGTGCCAGCGCCGGTCTGCACCACAATTTCATTGTTCACACCGCCAGCAATGTTGGAGGCAGTCGTGGCTGTGGTGGCAGTCGTTGCAGATGTTGCGGTGGCCGCAGTCGAGGCAGAAGTGGCCGTGGCTGCATTGCCAGAAATAGAGATGCCCCAAGTACCAGAGGCATTGGCTCCAGAAGCACTGGGCGCACCGACTGTGTTGTAGCTAATCGTCAAAGGTGTTGAGCCGTTGAACGATGAACCGCTGGTTGCACCAGTGCCGCCATTGTTAAAAGTAATGGAATTGGCAACTGTTCCGCTTGGAGATGTCCAAACAAATGTGGAGCCATTCCAAGTCAAAACTGTGCCGTTAATGGTGGGCGAAGACACAAAAGCGGTTGAACCAGCCGAGCTTTGATATAGCAACTGAGAAGCTGCACCGCCAGCCACATTGTTCGCAGTCGTGGCGGTGGCCGCACTACCTGTCACCGAGATGGCCCAAGTGCCAGTGGCATTGGTTCCGGTGACGCTAGGTGCGCCGATTGTGTTGTAGCTCAAAGTTTGAGCCACTGAACCATTAAAAGACGAGCCGGAAGTAACACCAGTGCCCGAATTGTTCATGGTCAAGGCGTATTGGGTAATGCCGCCACCGCCACCGCCAGCTGCTGCCCAAACGAATCCAGAGCCATTCCACTCTAAGAATGTGCCAGACGTTGTGGGAGCAGGGATAAACCCTGTGCTGTTGGAGCCGGTTTGATAAACGATTTGATTGGCAACACCAGCGGCCACGTTATTGGCTTTTGATGAGGTCAGGGCATTGCCAGAAATGCTGATACCCCAAGTGCCGGTTGCACCAACACCAGCGGTGCTAGGAGCGCCGATTGTGTTGTAGCTGATGGTTTGGGCTGTACCACCGTTAAATATCACGCCAGAGCCAGCGCCAGACCCTGTATTGTTGAAAGTGATGTACTGACCGGTAGTCCCTGGCCCTGTGCCCACAGAACCCCAAAGGAAACTAGCCCCACCCCAATAGAGGTAAGTGTTGGCAATTGTTGGCGCTGGAATAAATGTAGTTGCCCCAGTGCCAGACTGAACCGCAATTTGGTTGGCCGCACCGCCATCAATTGACGTTGCCTTGGCGATAGGCGTGTTGCCGATAGCGGTGACAATTTGACCGCCAGTGGCATTAGAAATGGGCGATGTACCGTTGGCATACATCAAGCCGCTCAATCCGGTCACGGTCAAGCTGCCAAACACATTGGTGGTGTTGCCAATCAATCGGAACCATTGACCATTGGCAAAAATGGCCTGATCGCCCACATTCCAAGTGGAAATGCCGTTCAGGTTGGTATTGCCAGCGACAGTCACAAAATAATAGTAACCAACTGTGCCAACACTAGAAGTCAAAGTTGGCGTGTTGGTCGAGGCGTTCCAGCCACCTTGACAGGTATTGGTGGTGGTATTGGCCTGAGAAATGGCTGTAATACCGCCGGTAGAGTTGATGGTGATGACAGGAACTTGAACCGAGGAGCCATAAGTGCCGGGCGTCAAAGTATTGGGGCTTTGAACAAAAGTCGCAGCCGTGCCAGCAGTAATAAAGTTGTTGACGTAATCGCCGCCGCTCCAAGATTGAGCCGTGGTTCCTTCTTGACCCCGAATAACCGTGAATTGATCGCCATATCTGGCGGTGCAATACATGATCTCCATCAAGTTCGGTGTAGAAGCGGATGTAATCGTGACCGTAAATACTTGGCCGTTTTGAGGGCTTGGGAACAGCTGTCCTTGACCCGGATAAACAGTAAATTGAACTGCCGAAGAAGTGATAGGCGCAGCCAACGTGGTGCTGGCATTGTTGGCGAATAAAAACTGTGAATTCATAAGATCACCACGTTAAATGTGTATTGAAAAGGCAGCAACAAAATACCAGAAGCAACAGCAGCTTGAAGGTCGGCTGCGTAAGCCATTGGCGTAGGGTTGGATGATTCGGTCTTAACGTAGTTAAATGCTGCCCCTAACTGGTTGTAATTGGGCACGTTATAGTCGGCTGATTCAAGAACCGTTCTAACGGCGCTACTTAAAACAATGTTGCAAACGTATTGGCTGGGAAATTGAATACTGATTTGATAAGTTTGGTCAGGGAAAATTTGACCACTTAAAAACCGTTCAACACGGCGTTTTAGCCAACGAATTGTGAATTGGTAACCGTCACCCTTAAACGTGTTCCATTGCACAATGCGTTGAAAAATAATATCAGTTGGGTTAAATGTCTTGGCATTTTCAATTAGCTTGTATTCTTCAAGCCGCTGGACATTCATGCCATAAGTGTTGTAAGGGCCAACAGGTCTAAAAGTGCCGCTAGAAAGCGGTTGACGAAAAACACCGTAAATACCTGCCGCACACCAATCCAATAAGTCGCCGTTTTGATTCAAAAAAATAGGCAATTGAACGCTGTTTATGGCGTCCAAATTTTGCTGACTTAGCTGGTTATATGCCTCAAAGAATGCGTTGATGTTTTCATCAGACGCATATTGCTGATAAGGATAGGCGGGTATCTGTTGCGTTAACATATTAGCCTTGAACCACAGTTATGCCGCTTGATTGAGCCAAGAAAAAGCCTTCTGGGTCGCCAGCAAACAAAACGCCAGAGGGTTCAACACCCATACCGTTAATTTGCACGGTAAAGGTTAAATTTGCCAAAGTCGTAGGGTCTAAGATGCTTGCAGTTGCTTCTATAAAAGTCTGTTGCAGTTCCAGCAAGCTCATGGTCTTGCCAACATAAATGCTGTTTACATAAGCCGCAATAGCCGGTTGAGCCGCAGCTGTGACCACAGAATTTGCCACAAAGTTTGAGCCAGCAATGGTAGTCCAGTTGACCGTCATAGTGACATTCTGAGCCGTAGGAATCACATACTTAATGGTGTAGGCATCAGGATAGTCATTGATTGTGATAGTTTCTGTGGAGCCAATGCTGGCCGCACCTTGCAAATCAAGAATGTTGAACATTGATTGATATATGGCATTTGCCACTGCATAGGGGTCACCACCACCTACCAAAATTTGCCAGCCAGCAGAAACTTGCCTAAACGAAATCAATCGGGCTTGAACGCCGGTAACATTTTGCAAAGCAGTCCGAACCAGAGTGCCAATGCCAGTAGAAACGGCTTGACCAGCTTGAATAACTTGAGCTTGATAATCAGCCAAAGATTGAGCGGCAGCGCCCGGAATGCCTGTATTGGGATTGGTGCAAGTTACGTTAATTCCGAATGGAACGGATGTAATTAGTTGTTGGACAGAATTTGCCGTAATTGCCCAAGAGCCGGACACAGTAGCCAAGCAATACAAAGCTGGCGTCACTCCAAATTCATTGATGATGCCACCGTCTTGCACAGTGTATTGATAAGTGCCATCAGATACCGTAAAACCAACATTGATAACAAATCCGGGCGTTCCAGAAAAAACAACGTAAACCGAAGTATTGCTGCCAATGCCTTGTTGCACGCCGTACACGTTGCCAAGTTGATAGAGAATTGGTGCGTTTGCCGTATAGGGGCTTACAGAGTTAACAAGATCAACCAACGCTGATTGTGCAACCGCTAGAGAGCCAGCGGAAGTGGCGTTCATGTCTCCAATAAGATTAGCAGGTAGGCTTGTGATGCCGGGAGACAAAGACTCTGCAATAGCAAATGCTTCTGCTGCCAAAGTTGCCGGTGGCGTGACTGTGTAAGGGTTTGTAAGTTCAATGGTCATGACTTTTACCTCAGGTTGCTATTGTGGCTTGATAGATAGTGCCAGACAACAAAATTGCGTTAACTTGGTACTTTGGGTTTAAAGTGCTGGGTATTCTCGTAATCACCAAATTGGCGAAATACTGAGAGAACTGACTTTGCGTCAATGCCATAGCTGAATCAGGCGCAATTTGTGTTTGAACAGATTGAATAGCTGGAATTCCTCTATTGGCGTAAAAAGGGTTTTCGCCTTGATTGAGGAGCAAAGTTTCGACCAGCTCTGTAAGCCAGACGTAGCCATTCTCGCCATTGGCGTCAGTTTGAACCTCGACCCAATTTCCATCGGCATCTGTGCCGTAAGTTCTCATGCTACACCTCCACTAACGTCAGAACCAGCCTTAACACCGCTATGTTTGTGTGCAAGGTAGGCTTTTCCGTTAATAATTAAAGTTCCGTTAATGTTTACGTTTGTTCCGTCTAGGGTGATTGAAGTGCCGCCAAGAGACAGCGTAATCAATGAATTGCCTATTGTCACTTTTGCATTGCCGTTTGCCGAGCGCAGCCGGTAGGCAGTCGTATCGTCAACAGTCCATTCAGAATTGCTAATTGGAACGAAAAACAATGCGCCTAAATTGCTTGGCGGTGTCAATGGTGCTTGACCTGTCCCGAGGCCGCTAATGCCCCCCAGACGGACTGAAGCTGATACAGCCACACCTTTGTCGCCTACTTGAACCGGCATCTGTGCATACAAACTTTCGGCTATGGGCATGGTAACTTGCGGAATAGTGAACCCGCTGTTTTGCACTACCTCAAAGTTGACAGTGACAATGTTTTTATCTACGGCAACAACTGAGCAAGGCAGACTTTGCCCTTGGATGTTGTAGTTTTCGTCAATCGTTCTTTGCGTAAACGCATTGATTGTTTGACCAAATGGGGTTTTTGTTACGTTGCCTGACATTTATGACCCCGTACTTATGTAAGTGCAATTGACCACCGTTTTCCAACTATTTCCGTCAAGCTGGCGTGAGTTGCCAAGATGCCTGATGCGTTGAATTTGCAAAGATGTGGTGCTATCAAAAGCCGAATCGTTGCGGTAGATGGAGTAACTTTGAGCCGTATTGATTGGGTTTGTATAGGGAGGCAAAGTAAGGAAGTCGCCCACCTGTAAGTCAGCCCTTAAAACCAAATCCATTTGAATTTCGTTTTGTTGTATCCAAGTTGGTTGAGATACAAAGTCGTTCAAATCTATTTGCGTGGCTTCGTTTACGTTTTTGGTGTTGTCAAAAACAGCAATGTTGCCTTGGTTATTGACTATCTGGACACCGTTGTAGGACGGATTGTTGATAATTTTGAGCGACTGAGCGTAAACGTACTTACCCAAAGAATTTAAGTCTATGTAAAACCCTGGTTGGTTTTCGGTAAAAACAAGATCAGGGCTAATGTTGATTGTTGGCGATTTCTTAAAAACAAGGGTCAGCACTTGGTTAAGTGCGGCCTCCATTGTTTGTCCCTTAATCCAATTCCAGCTTAAGTTCAACGGCGCATTAGGTGTGCCGCCACCAGCGTAAACCAGAATATCTAGGCTAAGTTGCGTTCCCTGCCAATTGCCAAACGCTTGCAGGACGCTGCCCACAAACATCAAACCTGCTTGGCTTGCGTTTGCAAGGGGTAGGCCTTTGTTCAATCCAGCCGAAAATTGAATCTGTTTATTTGTCCAATTCTTGGTGGCCGAAATGTCAGAAAAGTTAACGCCCCATACTTTTATGTATGTGCCGCCCATAGGTGAATTGTAGGAAGCAACAGGTATGTCGAACTCAATCTTGAGCGCAGCGCCGTTGTTTATGCCGTTGACGGTTCCATCAACAGTGCTGGTGTATTGCTGAAGAACTTTGCCCGAACCTGAACCATCAGGGTTTATATCGACAATTTTTAAGTCGTAATACCGCATTAGCCCACCTCAATAAACTGGGTGCTGGCTCGATAAATAATTGGTGTTTTAAAGTATCCTGCGGCCAAATTGATGTCATAGCCAACAGGAGATGCAATAAACGGAACATTGAATTTGACGTTACCCACCAAATCGGTGCAATACAAATAGTATCTTTGACCAAACAAATTCCAGTTCACCGTTAAAGCATAGGTGACACCATCCAACACGGCGTTGAATTGAAAATTTGCTGTGTTAGAGGGTTGGAATTTAATGTAAGTCGTCATGTTCAGCTAGGCGCATACACGCTGGTGTTGTAGTTTGGCTGTCCAGTAACTGGCAACTGCTTTGTCCATCGAGACATGGCCGATGTTTGAATGCTTTGCGACTGCGCTTGAGTAATCAATGGAACATAAAAGTCCCATTGATAAATGCTTTGGACTTGTTTGGTGTCAGAGCCAGTAATGTCTTTGAGCGATGTAAGCAAGCATCCTTGATACACATAAGCTGGAGTATGCACCTCAAACCACCCGCCTTGAAGGATGTGGTTGTCCAAAGTGTTTTTCAGCGATGTCATGATGTTTAACTTATTGGAATAAGTATTTCCAAAAGTAGTCTGCGCTGGGCATTGCATCATGAGGCTGATGTTGAGCGGCTGTTGCACCGTAGCGTTGGCTGCAACAGTCAAAGCGGCAAGCGGATATTCTGCGACACCCCAAGATTCCAATGTGCTTCCGGGCATTGGCCGAAACCGAGCAAAGTAATCATTGGCGTTAGCTGGTGTATTCCCATTTTGGGTGTAGTCAGTAATGGGCGCACGACCGCCACTTTGAGCTATGCCGTTAATCAGAAAGATTGGGCAAAGTTCGTAGTTTTGCTGAAATTGTGCAAGTCCAGATGAGATCATTGCGCTGTCCCAAGTTGAGAGGCAGAAACAACTGCGCTGCCACCAGTATTGTTGTTGATGGAAATGGCAATAGCGTTGCGTTGTGCAAGCTCACCAGTTCTATCTTGCGGACGTTCAGAGGCCAAATAAGCGGCTGTTGCCTGTGTTGGCGATACAGCACTCTTGAGCATTTCTCCGTATCTAATTTCTTTGTTTTGCAACTCGTACAGCACGAACTTCATTTGTTCTTCAATCGTTGATTGCTTGATTGAATGACCAAATGCTTTGGCAAAGTCCTCTTGCCTGTCTTTGTGCCATTGAGCGATACCGTAGGCTTCGTATTCGCCGGTCTTTTTGTTAAGGTCGCCTTGAGCGGTAGGATTTAGGCCGCTTTCACGCTGAAGATTGGCAACAATCCCGATAGCTTGATTGCGTGTTAAACCTTGCTGCTGGAAAAAGCCAAGAGCTGTTTCTATTTTTCTGCTTTGGTCTGCATTGAAAGAGACTTTCTTTGCGGCAGGTTCGTTTTTATCGGGTTTGGTTTCGTCAGCGCCCCAAAGCTGATTGTTCTTTTTTATGAACCAATCGAGCCAAGGCGAAACCTCTATGTCTTTACGGCTTAAGTTTTCTTTGGTCGGAACATGGTCTGCAATCCAAAGCATGGCGTTGGTAATCTTTTTGACGCCATTTAGGAATGCTTGTATGTCTTCTTTAAATTCTGTGGACGATAAATATTTGGCGAAATCCCTGATCTTGTCGGCCAGTTCATCCATCCATTTTTTGAATTCATCGCTTTCGAGCAGCGTTTTAAAGAAATCAGCCACAGCTGCCGACAAAGCTGGCAAACGTAACATAATGGGCTGCAAGCCCTTGACAAGAGCCGTTTCAATGACCTGACCGGCATCGTGCAAAGCGACCATAAAGTCTTGAATTACTTTATCTTCTTGGTCTAAGGTCGTGTACTTAACGATGTTTTGGGCAAACTTTTTCATTGCCTCGTTAAGCTCTTTGCCCGAATCCTTCAAAAGAACACGCATGTCATTTGGCGACAATCCAAACTCTTGCAGGTTCAAAGATTGATAAGCAGCTTGATTTGCGCCACGTTTTTGGAATTCAGCGATGATTTTAGGCAGCAGCTGAGGTAGCAGGTCTGCCGGAGACTTGCCATAACCCGTTAATCCAAACTGAGCAAAAGCGTATGCCTTGCTTCTGTCGGTGGCCAGATTAGCCAAGCTATTCAATACTGCTTTGGTATCAAAATAACGGTTGAAGCTGACTTCAGCGGCTCTTAGTTCGCCGGTAGTGACGTTAAGACCTTGTGCTTCTTTTCTTCGGCTGCTTACTGATTCAGCAAAAGCCCCCAATCCAAAACCACCGCCAATAGCGCCAAAAGCAACCCATTTGGCTGCGTTGAAAGCAATGTTGGTGAAATTGCTGGCAACTTGACCCGACCACCTAGCCATTTCTTTCATGGCTTCGATATTGTCGTGAAGATTATTCTTCAAGTCCTTCATTGCCTTGGTGAATTTCTCCCAAGCGACATTGGCTTTTTGTGCAGATTTAGCGCCCTCGCTGCCCAAGTCTTTGACACCCTTGGTGGCGGCGCTAACGCTGTCTTGGAATTTTTTGAACGATTCAGCAAAACGCTTAAAACTAGCGTCTTCAACGTCTATCGTTAGGACTGATTTTGCTGTTGCCATGTCGTGATTCTCTCACCTTTGACTAAAAAAAGCGACCCGAACGCAAAGCCATCAGTATATGGCGCTGCTTGAATTCTTGAGAGTCTTTGTATGGCCCTTCATGTTCCTTCATCAGCGCCCCGAACCCCGCACCTGCTAGGTAGGAGAGGAAACAACCCGTGATGTTTTCTTCTTCGTAGGTTCTATTTCTGTCGATGTCTTCAAAGAATTTAGATATTCCGTAAAGGCCGAGGACGTAAATTGCCAGCTTCGCAGGGAAGAAGCCATTTCCAAAAATGTCCCCGCTAGAGCTTTGGGAGCCACCTTGGAAATGGCACAGGTGAAAACTAGGTTACTTAACACCTCCGCTTCGGCGTCTTCATCCAGTAGGTTGCGTTTGAGGGCAATATCCATAGGGATGGTTTCCCATCCTTTGTCGGTCACATAGGCCACAGAAGTCAATCGGATTATCTCTTGCACCAATCCATTTTTAACACCACTTGGTGTATCCCAAGTGCCAGCGTCTAGGCTTGCTTTCTTTAGGGCTGGATAGGCAAGCTGCGGTGCAGTCAAGGCAATGTGCTTGGCATCATCACCAGCAAAGCATTTGGTAAACACCGCACCCAACTCGGCATAGTATTGTTCAAATACGTTCCGGCTAATTGGAATTGAGTAAACGTGCAGCACCCCGCTGCTCGTTTCGATAGGAAAAGTAAAGTTTAAATTCTTGTCGATACGCATTGGGCATCACTCCAGTTAAAAAGCCCCAAGAGAGAATTCCCTTGAGGCTTATAGTTTACCGCTGAATGATATTAAGCGGCAGCAAACAAAGTAGCATTGATGTTGTAGACACCACGCAGACGGACAATCAGACCAGCCTGATTGCCATCAAACGTAATTTCTTGCAACGACATGAGAATACAGTTCTCAAGTTGGAAGTTGCTCAAAGTGGCCGAATCACCAATGATGTTCACAGAACCCATAGTGGTATCGGTTTCAATTTGTTGCTTGAACAGGTCTGCCAGAATCTGCGTCCGCAGCAAGTGAATGGTCACAGTGCCGTAGGTGTAGGGTTCGGGCGAAGTCACAGCGCCGGTCAATGTGCCAATCAACAAAGAGGTATCACCATCGAATGCGATGGAAATAGCTTCTTTTGCCAAATAGGACGAAGTGACTTGCAGCTGTGGGTAATCGGCAAACACCACCGACCCACGGAGCCGGTTGAGTGTGCCTTGAAAGATTTGAGGATTTGAAGCCATTTATTCTTCTCCTTAGGTGGGAATGTTCGAGGCGGTAAGGTAAATCGTGATCGACTCGAACCCACGCAACGGAACAAAAGTGCAAGACAAACCGTTGTATGTTCCGGTTGAGTAGTCGCTTGGGTTTTGCTGCACATAAGTGCTAAAAGGAACAGCATTCACAGTAGCGGGCGACAAAATCAAGCCAAAACTGATACCGTTGTTGACGGTGGCTTGAGCCACTTTCTGCAACGTGTTGATACCGGCTTGGTTGTAATACAGGGGGTTGGTCGGATTGTTAGAGCCATTGATAACTGCGCCAGACAAATAGAGAGCCACATTGATGGAAATCCAATCCACGGAATACCAATAATTCCAAGGATTCAAATCCATTGTCGTGCCCCAAACAACCAACTCAAGGTTAATGCCGCCTTGTGCGCCAGTAGAAACCCAGTTCACACCATTAGTTTTCATGGTGGTTTGAACTGCATTGCTCAAAACATAAGGAGTTACACCATACAAGTAGGTAAACGCCAAGGGCGATGCCAAATTGGAGGAGCTAGGGTTATAGGACAAAGTGGCATGAAACACAGCCGCTGCGCTAAATTCCGTAGAAGGTGCGCTAGGACTTTGCAACATTGCAAACACGCTTTTCTTGTTAGTCCAACTCGTATAAGTCGAAGTTGTAGTAGTAACAAAGAAATACGTTTGAGCCGTAGTTGAATCATATTGACTAACCAAGTTGGCAGCGGTCGATTCGACATCCCAAACTTTGGGAAACAAGTAAGAGTAAAACTTAATGGTGGGGTTGGTTAAATAGCTGGTCAAAGCTGTAACGCCTTGAGCAGCAGTACCAGTGCCCAACTCAAGCACATACACGCTTTGGCTTGAACCTTGAGCAAAGAAGGTGTTAACCATTGCTTGCAATTCGGCCACAGAATAAAGTTCAAACGTGCCCAGAGTTGTTTCAGTGCCAGGGTTTGATGCCAGAGGATATGTAAACGAAGTAGGGCTTACATAAGTGCAAGCAAAAGTGCCATCGTAGTTTGTTGGCGAAGCGCCAGCAATCACGCCAAGCACAGTGTCACCGGCAGGAATAGTGTGAGCAGAAGCAGTGGTAACAGTAACAGTGCCGCCGCTCCAGCTTAAACCAGTAATTGCGATTGGAGTTTTGATGATGGTAGCCAAATCACTGGCTTGCGTCAGTAATTGCGTTCCATCTACGGATAACGTAGTAGCGCCTTGAGAAATCAAAGCGCCAGTTCGTTGGAGAGTTGAAGGGGCAGATGCCACCTGTTGGCTCACCGATACAGTGACGATATTTGGCATGAAAGCCCCCTAGTAAAAATTACGAGTAAGACACGACAGCTGTCATGCCAGAGCCGGGCACAAACACGATGCCGGTAGTGCAGGGCATATCAATGTCGTAAACGCCGAGAGTGTTAGGAATAGAGGCGATTTCGTTGGCAGTAGCTGCGCCGCCAGTAGTGGCAACATCATTGATAGTGCCAGCGCCGCTACCAGCAACAATTACGCTCACACGGGCAACACGGCCAGCGGTAGCTTTAACCACAGTGCTGGCGCTCAGATTCTTGGCGGTCTTCAGACCTTTACCAACGATCAGATTGCTTGCAACGTCAAGTTGTGCGGGTTTTTGAACGGAAGCTGTGCCGTTGTTATAAACGGCTACTGTTGCTGCGAGTGGGCCTTGGGACATGATTGAACTCCAGTTGAGGGTTAGGTATAGGGATTTTAGGGCTTATTACGCTTATGTCAAAGACTCCGGCGTAATAGTGATTCCTGCATGTTCAATTAGCTGTCGAGCAATGTTTCTTGATCTTGCTTGATAGTAATTGACCTGCAAAATCATCGTCTTTTTCTGAGCAATGATTTGGAACTCTGATTGAACTTTTTTATCGTCAATTGGCACAGGCATGTTTTGGATGCCGTAAGCCGAATCATCGGGCAATGAGTTGTTCAATAGCATTGTCTGGAAGTCCAGCACCGCATCATTGTTTGTGCCGTAAAAAGTAAATTTGACTTTCTCGGACACCAATTGACTTTGGCTTGACGATGGGCCATAAAACGGCGATTGTCCAATCGCCGAAGTCTCCGTAATGTCTACGGTTACATAAGGCGGGTAAATGTTAAGCGCAGACAAGAAGCTCGGATAAATGGGCAAGTTGCTGCTGCTCATGGATAACCAGATTGGCAAGCTATTGCTGACGATTTGCAGCTGTGGATTGATTTGCTGCGGACTTTGTATGACCTGAGTAAATTCGGTGCTATACAAAGCTCTGCCGTTGTAATGCCAAAGACCAGCTTGCGTATAACGGCCAGACTGCCCATTGAAAGCAATCAATGTTCCGTTTGGCAAAGTGGTGATATACATCTCACTTGGCGCTAGAGCGGCAAATTGCGTTACCTGATTCAGCGAAGTGAACAGAGCCGATTGCTTTGTATAAGTGCTGTCTTCTTCTTGGTATATTTCTTGCGAATAATGCAAGCTGCCAAGTTGGTTGAAGGTTTGAGGCGCTATCCCTTTGGGGGTTGGCGCATTCAATGGGGTGGTGTCAAACGAAGAAAGATCGTATTGCGCTGACTTCTTGGCAAGAGATTTAGCATTGACCCAAAACACATAACCGTCAATTGGCAGAACCAGTCTTTTGTAAAGCACAAAAGTCAGCGTTTGATTGGCGCTGATTGTGGTCGTGCCAAGCTGTAAGCCCGAAGCCAGCTCTTGCGGTGCACCAGTGGTTTCGGATACTGTTGCCATTATTCAGTCCAAGCCTTGAAGCTGGATTGCAAAACGCCGGAATCAATAAAAGAAGGGCGGCGTGGTCCTTTTTTCTGTTTGAATCGAAGGCTCATGCCCTCTAGCGCAGCTTTAGTAGGTACGCCTTTAATACCAATACGCTCTACGCCTTGTTGCGAGAGGTAATCTTCTTTAAATAAGTGCTCAATGTCTTGCATTGCGTCCGCAAACGGGTCAACATTGGGCGCACCTGCCATGAGGCTAGCCAAGGCATCGTCTGCACTTTTTGCCAGAATTTTGTCCAGATCGTCAAGACCGTATTCAACAAAGTTGCTAAATAACCCATATTTATCTTCCAAAATGTTGGCAACATCAAATGACGATACCCCATTGGGTTCTGGCACATCGATAACGCCAAGGTGGATTTTCAAGTAAGCCCCCAAACCGTGCCAAGTTGCTGCAAATATGCAATCGCTTGGCGACCATAAGGGTCTTTGATACGCTGAAGGCTGACCAAATCCAAGTTAGATAAGCCATCACCGATTTGCAACGATTCGCTGGTGCTTGAATCAGAGGCAGAGGATACTACGCCAGCAACAAAGTTATTGATGCCATAGGCTTGCCGTGCGGTAGCAAAATAAGTTTGACCAGATTGGTCTTGTTGCCACTGCAAGAGCTGGCTGCCGCCCCAGTTATATACGGTTGCTGTATAGATAACAGGGCTGAGATTGGACATCCAAGGTGGAATCATCTCAATAGCAAAATCATATGCCGTAGCGATGCCGGGGTCATTATTAGGAAGCGCCGCAAGGGGAATGCCCATCACGGCATAAACCCAAGTCGTAAACCCAGCAAGTGTTGGCGTTGTATCTGGCATGGCGCATATTGTAGGCACAAACCAAAAAAAAGAAAGCCCCAGTTACGGGGCTAAAGGGGCAACTGCGAATCACCCTTAGGAGCAAATGAACATTTGCACTACGGATTATACCTTTCGGGCACGACCACGGCGAGGTGCGGGACCACCATCTTTCACAACAGTAATCGTTTCGTTAAATTTACCTTCAGAAGTATCGGCGGGACCACGAGGTTCTTCGACTACTTCAATTTCTAATGCGCCTTTTTGCGTAAGACCACGTTGTTGGGCAAGTTCGCTAAACTTTTGGTCTTGCACCACAGCGGTGACGGTGCGGGCTTGCAAAGCACGATCAATCTGTTCTTGTTCAGTTTGTGTAAAACCATTTTGGATTGCTTCGACACTAATCGGCTTATCCAAACGATAGCAAAGACCGCCAAAGCCTTTTTTTATTTTACCAACTTCCATCATTCCATACAGCGAATGCTGTTGAATGATTCGATCAGTTTCGTCTTGGTTGTGGTTAAGTTCAATCTGGCTACCAGCACGAATTTTGTGCATGAAAGGGCGCACATTTTCGGGCAGCATGTAGGTGAAATCGAACTCTTGCTTAGAGCAATTTGCGATATAAAGTTTTGACATGGATTTTCCCTTTAGGGTGAAGGTCAGGGGTGATGCGCCAACCTTTTTAAGATTGGCCCCTGACCCTCATAAAAATGCACTCAGCATCACTTGAGCAAAATATATTATGACGCAAAAAAGCCCACCGAAGTGGGCTCTCTTGGCATTGACTAAAAATCAATAAGCAGCAGACAACACGGTCAGTGCTTCTGGACGGATACCCCAGCCAGAAGTCGAACGCATGGTGTACAGAGTGGTGATGCCGCCATCAGGGATGGGGGTAGGAATTTCGGTGGGAGCCGAAACGTCCGTCAACATCAAAGAGGTAGCAGTTTGGTTAGGCGTCAATTGAGCAAACACGTTGGTGTTAATCTTAGCGTTAGCCTTAGGAATCTTGAGTTCAGGAGCAATCAACAAGATAGCGTCAGCGCCACCAGAACCTTGGCCGATCAGGGTGTCGTCAGCAGCGAAGCTAACGTCATCACCACCCGCCCATTTAGCCACGGTTTCCACCAAGCCAGCAGCGGTTTCAACACCAGCACCAACACGTTGGAATTGGGTCAAAGAAACCACGCCAGAGTAGGAGATTTGGCTGATGAAGCGTTGGGGAGCCAAGAACACCAAGCGCAGAGGCAGACCGATTTGCAAGGTGCGAACCTTCAAAGAACCGATCAAGTTCAACAAGAACTGAGCCAGTTGGCCGGAATCCCAAGTGCTGTAACCAGTGTTGCCATTGGAGTCAGCGCCCAAAGAAACGGCAGTAGCGCCGGAAGTATTTACCAAGCCTTCGCCGTTGGCAGGGTTAAAGCCGTACAACAAAGCATTACGCAGTTGTTGGGCGATACCTTGACGAGCGGCCAGACGCATAGCTTCGGGCAAAGCATAACCCCAGTGCGAGGTAGCAGCTTCATCGAAACCATCGTACTGAGCACGGGTTTGCATACGATAAGTAGCGGTGCTAATCATCGAAGGAATGACCGATGCGCTGGGCAGTTGGTTAACTTGCGATTGATTAGCTTGGACTTGGGTAGTCAGCTGAATCTTTTTCGCATAAACATACAGATCGCTTTCGCCCAAGCGAGGCATTGGGTTTTCACCAGCCAAAGTGGTGAAAGCGCCAGAAGCCAAGCTGTACTGCATGATGAGTTCAGGCATCATGAAGTGGGGGTTAGCGGTAATGAATGACGGTGCAAAAGCGGACATGATTGTGTTCCTTTTTTAGTTGGTTAGATCAGGCACACAGCCAAGGCTTCTGTGTAAATCCAGTTCAAAGCGCCAGTGCCACTGTTGTAGCTGGCAGTCTTATTGCCGGTTGTGCTGATGGACAGGATACGCACAGGAAATGCGTTGGTGCTGTCGTAAGTGGTGAGCCATTGGGCAGAATAATCCCAAGTAACTTGCTGAGTAATCAAGCCACCATCCAACGAAACCAATGCGGGGTTAATACGCAGAGGAATACGAGCGCCGGAGCCGAAACGATAGAAGTTAACGCTAGAACCAGCAGCAAACTGAGGGCAAGTGCTGGTAGGAGTGGTAACGCCGCCGTAGGCTTGGTTAAACACGGTAATACCAGTGGTGTTAGCCAAGCTAGTAGCTAACAAAATGGTAGAGCCCAAAGTGTTAGTGCCGGGCTGCGTAGCTGCGGCAGGGATATCTTCCGAAATTGGTTGACCGCCCCACAAAGGAGTAGTAGCCGCAGATGAAACGATACCGCCAGCCAGAGCAAACTTGACTGCGGGGTCATCGAGGGCATCACCTTGAGTGTAGCCAGCCGAGTTGGTGTTGAACAGACCAGAAGCGTTGGTCGTCAACATTGGATTGAAAGCAATAGAACCGCTCATGGTTTACCTCTTATCGTTGGTTGTTAGGCAGGTTGAAAGCGGTAACACGCATTGCTGGCAACTTAAAGTCATTCAGCCATGCGGACATATCGCCCTTAAACTTGGTAATGGTGCGGCCAGAACGGTCACGCTCAGTCAGTTCGATCAATTGACCATCAGCGTAAGCGCCGGGGTTACGGCTTGCGGCCAATGCGTCAGCAAAGATTTGCTTTTCAGCAATAGCCAACATGGCGTTGTCTTTGATTGCTTTGAGGTCAACAGACTTCCAGCTATCAGAATAAGATTGCAAACCACGCAACAGGCGTTTACGGTAAGCCATCAGGTTTTCGCCTTTCAAAGGGCGGCTAGCTGATTTGCCAAATGCGGCCATGACGCTATCGCAATGGGCTTGGGCATCAGCCATTTTGGCTTCTTCCTCTTCGTCAGCCTTCATTGCTTTTTCTTCATCATCGTCCATTTTCATGTCATCATCGTCGTCGGGCTTAATTTCGCCAGCAGGACCATGAACGACAGGGTTTGAGCCTTCAGCGTCTTTACGCTTCTTCTTGGCATCATCGCCTTTGCGAGCAACATATTTATGTTCCATCGCATCGTCTTTTTTCATATCTTCTTCATCGTCATCATCCTTCATGGATTCATCATCCATTTTGGAATCGTCATCGTCTTTACGCTTTTTATCAGCGGCAGACACCAGCGGGGGAGCTGGCATATTTTCCATAGCATCTACCCGAGCTGAAATTTTCTTCAGTTCGGACAAGATGGTGCTCAAAGCATCGCCTGCGGCATCTGCCTTCGGCTCAAGTTTCTCTGTCATATCAGACACCTCAGGGTTGGTTAATAAAACTCCGGCTGGTTCGCCACCTTTGTCCCACACTCCCTTTGAACCATGCGATTTTGTGACAATCGCAATGTGGTCTAAAAGAAATGGAGTACCTTCTATAAGCAATGGCTCTCCCGCCTCAGTGCGTAGTGTAGTATTTCCACTGAATTCGTCAAATACTACCGCTGGGCTAGTCGAGATGTCGCCTTCGCAAATCTCGGCCATTGCTTTGTCGTCATAAATCTTTGCAATGCCCCAAACTTCATCGCCCTTAATGTAAGGCAACATAATGGAACCGATTGCTCGATCTTTAAATTCTTTCGTATCAAGCACAGCCCCATCGGGATGGTCCATTATGACCATCAAACCATTACAGCGGTCAACGAATTCTTGATTTAAATACAAACTTGCATCACGCCAAACGTGTTCACCAATTTTGCTGCGATAAGCAAGGCCAGTGCCTGTTATGCGGATGTTCAGCAGGTGCATGTTGCCGTAAGGCTGTGGGCTTGGAAGAATGTTGTCCCGCATCAGGTGAGCAATATCAAGCTCAGTTCCAGCGCCAGCAACTTTAAACGCTACTTCAAGTCCGGGGTGCAGGGGCTGCGGGGCTTGTTCGGGCTTTGCCCAATCGAATCCTGTCGACTCGTAATTGAGGGTGACTGGGAACTTCTCCACGCCTCTCGCAAGAAAAGTGACAAATTGCCCGTCATCGTGCAGTCGCTCCAAAGCGCCTTGGAAGTCGATACCCGTTTCCTCTTTGCACTCTCGTCTTGCGGCTTCTTCATCCGATTCACCTTCAGCTAAATGACCTCCGGGAACGCACCAAGTGCCGGGAAAGTCTCCACCATTGCCTCGGCGAATGAAAAGCGTTTCACCATCATTCGTGGTAAACATAATGCCAGCGGCTCGAGTAAATGGACCGCCTTGAGGGTCGATGGGGAAGCGTTCCGTTTCTGGCAAAGGGGCTTCAGCATCAGGAATGCAATTAGGGACGGACTTTCCGTCTTTTTCTTTCATTCCCATTTGTTTGTAGCCTTTCCAGCATGGGTCTTCGTCTTGCTTGGCGTCATCTTTAGCGTTAGATACTAAACGAGCAAGCTTTGAGATTTCTGCCGATAAAAGTTGTAATTGGCTTTTTACGTTGCCTTGGTCTGGATGCGCCAATGCGTGTATTGGGTCATCTGTAATTTCCGGCACTTCATCGGTTTTGGAGTGCTGGATAAATTCTTTAGCCACTTTTTCGGGGATACCAATGTTGCCGTGGCCTGATGCAGCGGCGTACATGGCTTTGCGTTGGGCTTCGGATTCAAATGGCATGGTGCGGATTGTAAAAGTTATTTGATACTCTGGGCAAGTGATTCCCTGCCTTTAGCGGTCAACATTTCTTCCGGCAAACGATTGAGGCTAAAAATGTAGGTGTAATTGCATCGGCAAAACACTTCTTCTCCGGGTTGAGTAATGTCATCCGTGTATCCATCAGCGCCAGCTTTCATTAAGCCTTTTTTTTGCGCCCAATTGCCCCTAATGGCGTAAATCTTTTCATCCCGCTCTTTGTGGTCTTCACGATAGTCGTAATGTGGTTGCCTCCAACGGCTTCGCCATTTAGCAGCTATCGCCCCGCCTTCCAACGCCACAATATCGTTAATGGCTGATGTAAGTTTATGCGTTTGGTCAATCGCTACCCTTCGCTCGTTAAAGTCCATAGCGGCAAGAGATTTACGGATATTTTCTTTTTCGGCAACTTTATCTACGACTTTACTGCCGCCAATGGGTTGTGCTGTTGCCCAGCCTTGGAAACGCCGCAAAGTAGTGCTGACCGCTTCTTCCCGATTCAATTTGATAAGGTTTACGCTAGCAAGAATGCGCCGCTGTAACTCCATGCGAAGTTTTGGCTTTAGTTTTTCCAGCGTATAGGCGCTAACACTTGGCTGTTTAGATAGAACGCCTTTTTTGGTCACCAAGCGGGTAAAGACACCACCAAACGCTTTACGAATATCTTTTTCAGTTTGCTCAGGCGTCCGAAGGCTTAACAAAGCAGCAATGCGTATTTCGTTGACCCAATAGTCCAACGCTTTTTGAGAGGTATAGCCGTTTTCGGCAAAGAAGTTTACCGCTTCGGTTAACACCTCAAAGAATGAACGCTTTTTAGCCACGAGGTTTCGGCTCTTGAGGTTGTTCCAATGGCACTGGAGGCTCAAATTCTGCAATGGCTTCCATATCCAACATCAATTCGCTTTGGAATGTGTCTGGCATTTGGTTCAAATTATCTTCTGCCCATTTGAGCATACGAGCCCTGTTTTCGGGGTCAATGACCGGCAAGAATGTGCGGAGAATTTCAGTAATGCCTCTTAGCTTAACTTCGTCTGTTTTAACCCGCTCGCTGGCTGGTTCTTCCATTAAGCTAGGCCAATCGGCTTGAAAACTCTCTGTCAATTCGTAGAAGAAAGCATTGTAATTTTTGCCTTCAAATGCTTCGGGATACTTGGCAACCATGCCTTCGTAAAACGACTTATTCCATGCTCGGTGCATGACAATTTTGTCAAAATATCGGAAAAGCGGATCCATGTCTTGACGCAAACCATCAATGTATTGCACCACAGCCTTGGTGTCTTCTGTGCCTTCACCGAATCCTTTGGTAAATGCTTCATCTTTAAGCATCAAAGCAGGGACATCTGTTGCGGCAGCAATGTTGGCAATGATGTTATCCCGAGCTACCGTCATTGCTTTGTCGGTGTTATTCAGATCAATTGATGAAATTTCTTCATCCAGCTGAATTGACAAGACGTTGCCTGTTTGGGCTTCCTGTAACAGTTGGCGTTTGATACCAGCTGCTTTGCTCATCAGATTTGTCAACACGCTTCCGGGCTGTTGAATTTTGGCAATGACTACCCCGGCTTTAAGGCTTACCAAGTCATCCACAGTCATTGTTTGGATAAATGACTTAAGCGGATAAAGGGCACGGAGGAATAAGCTACGACCAGAAAAGCTAAATGATGAACTTTGAAAGCTCAGATAAATTGGCGTGCCGCAGAAAATGGTGCAAGCCCTACTTGGGTGGTAAGGCTGACCTGCCGCAGTTGGAAACGGCAAAGGTTTTTGAAAGTCAGGCGAATTAGGGTTTTGATTGGTGACAATAGAGCCAGCCAAGTTAAGCGGGTCTAATTGATTAAAATAGAGGTTAGGCAGTTCTGCTAGCACCCAAGGGTCAATGGGCTGGTCAGTTGGAATGTCAGGTGCACCGTAAACGATACTTGCCGCCCCATACACCCGAGACAAAAACATTACATCACGAATGTGGTTGGTTACGCCTAAATTATTCCATTCTGACTTGAACGCTTTGACGACTTCTTCCTCAATTGCGCTGTCAATGGTAATTGTGCGTTCTTTGGAAAGAGCCAAGCGAATAGGCTTTTCAATGATCTTTCCTGCCAGAGGGTGATATTCCCATAGCAGCTTGCAAAGTTCGTAGCTGATACTGTCACCGGCTTGGACATTATCAGCCATCAAAATTTCTTGCAAAGGGTTGGTAAGACCTGTGGCGTTGATTGATATGTAGCTCATGGCGTGATTGTCTTATAAAGCACGTTGATCGGAAAGGGTTAAGGCGATTCCATAAGTTACGCAATCTAACAAATCGTCAGCCCTGCGGTACGCTTCCTTATCCCCGATTCTGAACGTGGTTAATTGATGAATCAAGTGATTTTGGGTGCGACCTTTCCATTCTACTGTCTTGTCAAATGCGTGTCTGCTTAATTTGCACAGGCCTTGGTAAGCGGGACCACCTGCAATCATCGCTCTTTCATCCTTGCCTTTAGCCATAAGAGCGGATGGAATAGCCCTCATATCCCATCCCTTTGCCCGAGCTTGCTGAAGGAGAACAATGCCGCCAGCAGCGTCTTCTACCATCGCACCCATACTGCCATTACGGGCGTTGCACTCTTTGGCTAAAGATTCGCACTTTTCTAAGACCACAGGGGCTAAGTATTCAAGCATTGCCGCATCGATACTGTGCATTTCGTAATCGAGAATGGTCAGTGCAAAACCATGAAAAAGGCTTACAGCAAAGTAAACAACGCCTGTTGCATCATTGTTTGTTCCTGATTTGGCGGCGCAATCCAATACCGCAAACACCGCATCGCACTTTGTTGGGTAGCCAACCGGCAATCCATTGTCAAGGAAATAATCCAGTTTAAAGAACGTAGCGGAATCCCAACTTACGAACTCAGCTAAAAATTCTTGCTTCCAAACAAGCGGGTGAGCGGTAAGCCGTTCTTTTTCTAATTCATCCAGCGGGACGTATGGGTTGTTAGCTGTTGGGGCATGAAACTGCTTGAATCCAAGTTCTGGGTCATGCCACGCTTGGTAGAAAAAATTGTCTTGGTTAATGCCGTTAGGTGTGCTAAATAGCCAAAAAGACCCTCTGGTGGTCAGCAATGTGGGCTTAATTGAACGCCGCCAGATTTCCAAGAGCTGTTTATCTTTGCCGAAAGCCGCTTCATCCATGCTTCCCACGTGATATTCACGACCACGACCAGCAAGTTCGTTATCGTTTACCGCCCAAAAGTCTAATAAACCTCTGGTCTTTAAACGTATTTCCCCTGCGGTCTTGCTACTACGCTTAATGATTGGATTGAGGATTTCTTCCAGTTCTGAGTAAGGTTCAGCCAACTGTTTGTGTTCGGGCGTAAAAAGTCCTGTTTTTAACCCTTTAGTGCTGGCGCTGGCGCTTATTGCCACCATTAGTTTGGTTTTACCGAACCGCCGCCCACAGCACACGATGTTGAACTGCGAGCGGTTATCCCATATTTCTTGCTGCCCAGAGTGCAACTTCGGTATAAGAATGTCTGCCATTATTCGAGCATGTTATGCACACGCACAACCAGTTCGCCATTTTCTATCTCGTCTTTGGCTATTTTCCAGCCGCCCTTGGTTTGGAGCCAAAACTTAGCTGCATTGACGGCTTGGGGTCCTTTGCCGGTAGCAAACTTAAATAAGTTTTGAGCCACCATAGCGTTTGCGGTTGCTGTTCCTTGCGCTAACTCTTGGGCAAAGGCTTTGCGGAGGGTCTTAGCAGTTATGGGCGCTTTGGTCTGAGGGTTGATTACCCGCTCTGCAATTTGTTCATGCGGTAATCCACAGGCCGCTTCTATTCCTACTCTGAAGCGGGTCTTTTCATCGGGCACATAGGGTGGTCGTCCAGCCATTTTCTTATTCTCTCGTTAAAAGGCGGTAAAAATTACCGGATTCCAACGAATTTATGGGTCTGTATCGAAACATTCCAGTTATTTTCGATGGCTGTTTCTATACACAGATTGGTGGCTTTTTTGCTTGCGGATAGGGGTTGGAGCCAGATTACTTTGTCTTTTAGCTCTAAATCACGCAAGTTTTGAATGTCTTTTTGTTTACCTACTGGGTGTTTGATCTCATTTGCTCTATGCAAGCTGCTTGGCAAGACTTTGCGGTTCATTCCTATCTTTGGGCTTACCGTCACCCATACGTCTTCATGACACATGATTGGATATGTGCCGCTGGTTTCTATTTGAACAGACTTACCTGCTGCGATTAGGGCATCTGTAAGTGGATTGAGGTCATAGGCGCATGGTTCGCCGCCGGTAATGACAATGTGGTCAATCTTGTAGGCGCATAGAAGCTCTGTGAGGTCTTTGGCTGATAACTCTGTGTAATCGCTTGAATCAATTTCTTTATCAAGCATGTCAGTAACCAAAATTTCGTTACCTTCTAAGTCCCATGTGTGTTTAGTGTCGCACCATGAGCAACCAACATCACAAAACTGCATACGGACAAAGACCGAGGGAGTGCCGGTAAATTTAGCTTCCCCTTGAATGGTGGCGAAAATTTCGTTTACTTTATACATTTTTATACTCCATAAGAAGCGCTGTTGGCTCCATGCTCTGCAATGGTCACGTTTACCATTTTGACCCTATCGGCGTGTCCTTGGTCTTCTAGCCATTGTTTAGCCATTTCGTATACCAATTCGGCAAACGCTTCGCATCCAACCCGCTCTACAACTACTAAGTCGATAACGCCCAGTGTACGACCATGCAAAAACCAATGAAGGAAAGGGTCATCTTTAGCTACCACAGTTTTATGGTCGAACGTTTTTTTCAATATCTCTTTAAAGTCTTTGAGGCCACCAAAGTCTATGACCCAATTACGATGGTCAAGCTCAGTGGCTTCAAAGTCCAAGCGAACTGAAATGGCATATCCATGCACAAAGTGACAATGGGAATCCGCTCTCCATTGACGGAAAGCGCAACTTAGTCCAACGTCATGCCCAAATGTTTTGCTTGAGTAGTAGGTCATTTGCCAATCAGCCTTAAAAATTCATTTTTAGCTGACGCATCATTTAAAAAGACGCCTCTCATGATGCTGGTAGTCATCTTGGTTTCTGTTTCTCGCACACCACGCCAAGTCATACATTCATGTTGGGCTTCAACAATGACCGCCAGACCGCGGGGTTCGATAAGGCTTTCAACAAGGTCAGCAACTTGCACGGTGCTTTCCTCTTGAATTTGTGGACGAGCCATAATCCATTCAACTAAACGAACGAACTTACTTATACCAATGACCCTATCGCTAGGCAAGACACCAATCCAAGCCTTACCCATAATTGGGACTAGATGGTGGCTACAAGCACTACGAACAGTAATTGGACCTATGGTGTAAATCTGGTCTAAATTTTTGGCATTGGGGAAATCGGTTATCGTAGGCATACGTTCGTAACGGCCTTTGAAAACCTCTTTCAAATACATCTTTGCCACACGCTTCGCTGTTTCTTGCGTGTTATGGTCGTTTTCAGTATCAATGACCAAAGACTGAAGCATTCGCTCTAAGTCAGCTTCAACCTCTTTTTGTAGCGCCATCAGCTCACCATCCATAATCCAATCACCAATGTTGTCGTTGGCATGGAATGGAATGCCACGGCTTTTTAAACGTTGGCGGATAATTTCGGAAGTTTTCATTCTTTGAACCTTTCGACCAATGGGTCTTTAACACCCGCTTGTTTGAAACCGTGCGCTCTCAGCACACAGGAATGGCATTTACCACATGGGGGCACTTCACCTGCGTAGCAAGTATGCGAATAAGCCATAGCCCTCATACACCCGGGCAATTCTTGTGCCAACTCCACGGTTTCAGACTTTGATAAGTCCATCAGCGGGGTGTGGATTTTAAAGTTTTCGATGCCAAGCGCAAGGTTAATTGTTTTTTCTTGCGTTTTAATAAATTCGTCTCGGCAATCTGGATAGTTTGCGTTATCCATTTGGCAAACGCCAGTTACCAAGTCGTATGTGTCTAAGGCAAGAGCGTAATTGGCTGCAATGTTTAAAAACAATGCGTTACGCATGGGAACGAATGTAAGTTCAATACGGTCGCCAATAATTTTGTCCATCTCTTTGTAGTTTTTGTAGGTCTCTAACGTGGCGTTAAGGTCTACCAAAGGGCTACGGCTTTTCAGTAACCCTTTTACATTTACGATTTGATGTGAATCGACTTTGGCTAGTTTTGCTACTCTTTTGGCGCTTTTTAGCTCTACGCTATGTTTTTGGCCATAGTCAAAACTGATTGCATGGACTTCATTAAAGTTATTGATTGCCCAAAACAAGCAAGTCGTACTGTCTTGCCCACCAGAAAGAACTACCATTACTTTACTCATTTTGACCTCTCAATGTTGAATGATTGATTTCCCAGACGTTTAGCTGACGTTTTTTGCCAGCTTCTACGCCAATTCGTTTGCCTATTTTTTGATAGAAGTTGTTTGATTTGTTATCAACAGGGCATTTCAGCGTAATGATGTTGCACTTAGTCAGCACGGCTTCTATAAGCATTTTGCCCCCACCTTTGCCTCTTATGACAGGGTGAGTTCCGACCTCATAAATTACCCCAACACCATCACGCTTGCGGACGTTAAAGCTACAAAAGCCCACAACGACTTTGCCCGACACAAGCAAAAACAACTTTCCTTGTTTTGCTTGTTGACGATAAAAAACAGCCACCACGTAGCCGATTTCATTGAGCATCAGTTTTGTCAGCTTAAGAAGCTGATTTAGTTGATCTTCAAACTCAATCGAGTTAGGGTTGGCTGTTATGACTATCATTTTTCGATACGCACCGAAGGATTGATACTGATACCGCCACGAGGCATGAAGTCGCCTCGCACTTCAATCCACTTAGGGCTCATCAAAGCTACCAAGTCATTGGCAATAGTGTTTACGCAATCTTCGTGAAAGCTTCCATGAGTACGGAATCCGAACAAATAGAGTTTTAAAGACTTAGATTCGACCAATTTTTGATCGGGCGAATAACGAATGGTGATGTTTGCGAAGTCAGGTTGCCCAGTTTTTGGGCAAATGTGCGTAAATTCTGGGCATTCCAGCTCAACAACGTAATTGTTTGCTGGAAATTGGTTCTCGAAACTTTCCAAGATAGCAGGGTTGTAGCTAGCCCCGTAATCGGTGGTATTTGCCCCGAGAAGGGTTAGTGTTTTAGTGTCGCTCATATTGACCTTTCAGATAAGTTTTTTGGATTTAAGAAGCTCTAACGATTGAAATACACAGTTAATCTGCTCTTTGTTGCCAACAGCTAGATAGACTTTTGTGCCTATGTTGCGTTCTATTTCCACCGCCCTCTTTACATGGCTGGTAATGGTCATAAAAGACGCCAAACCTCTAATGTTTACACCGTCATAAGGCGCTGATGAGCCTTCCCAAGCGTCTTGGTTAGCTAACAGCGCAATTTCTTGATGAGTAAATCCTGTCTTGACTAGGCTATCAATGACTACCCTATCGGGCTTTTTGACGAAATCCGTACGATGGACTGACTTTAAATTACCCTGTCCAACGTAATACTGCAAATTGCCAAACCTAGCCGCTGAAAACAGACTACTACTATCTACGGAATAGGGTTTGTAATGCTTGATAAATGGCATGTTGACGAACCCTAGCCAGTGGGTGTCCCTGCCTTTGTTTACTTGATTGAACCACTTAACGTAGTTTCGGTTTGACCCGCCAATGGCGATACCGCCAAACATGATGTAATTTGTATGCGTATAGAACTCATCTAAACGCTCGACAGTATCACCTCTGGTGAACACCGGCATCACATCGGTGAACCCCATATCTAACATCTTGTAATAGTTGGTGTAAGTCTTTTCTGGGTCGCCGTAAACATCAAATTGAACAGCTTTGTAATCCCAATGGCTTGGAACGGTCTTGAGGAACTTGCAATAGTCCTCCATCAAAATTTTTTTACCAGTATTCCAAGCGGTAAATGCGCCGGAATCAACAATCAAACGAAAAGATGATGGGTCTCTAGCCATCAGGTTGGCATAGTTAGCCTGACTAAAATAAGGAAAAGCAATCAGTATGTTGAGTTTAGGAGACTTCAACATCATCTAATCCTAACGAATCTACCAAGTTGGTAATGGCTTCCCAAAGCTCTTGTTTTAATTCTGGATTGCAAGTTATGGTGATGCGCTCTTGGGCTACGCTGTCTTTTGGCTCAATGGCTTCCATTTTTTCAATGTCAGAATCCCAACCATTAAACAAAAGATTAAGTTCCATTTCATTGAAACCTGCCAAGTGCTGCAAATGAAGTTCCAAGTCTTGGAGTTCATTCTTAAGCATTTCTTCGTCCCAACCGGCATTCAATGCAAGTTTGTTATCAGCTAGAACGTATGCCCTGCGTTGGGCGTCTGTTAAATCATGCAACGTAATCGTGGGCACTTTTTCCAAGCCCAGCTTACGAGCGGCCATTACCCGACCATGACCAGCAATGATTGTTTTATCTGGGTTCAGCAAAACAGGGTTAGTGAAACCAAATTCTTTAATAGACCCCGCAATCTGCGCTACCTGCTCATCGTTGTGCGTCCGAGCGTTTCGGGCGTAGGGAATCAAATCTTCAATCGCAATGTAGTGAATTTCGAGGTTTTTCATGGTCATTTCTGCGGTTTGAAATAGAACTTCTGGTCATCCTACCCGATTTTTGCAATTTTTTTCAAAAATCTTTAAATTTTTTTGATTCTTTTGTTGTTTCATATTGTTTCGTTGTTTTCGATACTATAATTTACTTACGCCCAAGCAATATCGCAGACGGGCTATTAAGGAAAACATTATGAACATCGTCACTAGCTTGATTGCCCGCATCGAAGAATATCGTTCGACCAACAAACAGCCTTGCAAAAATTACGCCAGCCAAGAAGCTGCCGAAAAAGCTCTAATCAAAGCTTCTGAAACCGCTGGCAAATACTTTGACCTTGAAGGCAAGCCAGCCAACTACATCGTGTTTTTTAACCCAGCATGGAACCGCTGGGTTGGAGCAATGGATTACACCGAGTTGTTTAAACGCAAGACAGCCACAGGCGGTTACGTTGGCGCAATTCAAGGTTTCTTTACATACTAAAACAAGACTGCAAGCCCTGTGACAGAGGGTTTGCGGATCGTGTTTTTACGATCTTTTACTTAGGAGCAGAAAAATGGCACACGAACTTACTATCCGTTTAGACGGCAAAGCTGAAATGGCTTATGTTGGCGAAACCCCTTGGCACGGCCTTGGTCAGCAACTTGACCCCAACGCTGGCATTGACGATTGGCGCAAAGCCGCTGGTCTTGATTGGTCTATTCAGCGGTCATCTGTTTTGTATAAGCAACCCAATGAATCCGCAGTATCTACTTTTACTGGACAAGAAGTTTTATTCCGTAGCGATAATGGTGAACCATTAAGCATTGTCAGCGAACGCTACCACGAAGTGCAACCAGCGCAAGTGCTTGAGTTTTTTCGGGATTTAGTTGATACCCAAGGCTATAAGTTGCATACCGCTGGCACTCTCAAAGGCGGTCGCCGCATCTGGGCATTGGCTGAAACGAACAAAGCTGCGGAAATTACGCCAGATGATGGAATTGGCGGCTTTTTGTTGCTTGCTACCAGCTGCGATAGAGGCATGGCAACATCCGCACGATTTACGTCTATTCGTGTGGTTTGCGCCAATACTTTGGCAATCGCTGAACGTGAAATGGCAAATTCGATCTTTGTTCGTCATAACACTAAGTTTGACGCAACCAAAGTCAAAGATGAGTTGGGCGTGCAAGTGAGCCAATGGGAACGCTTTATTGGCGATGCCCGATACCTTGCCACCAAAGAATGTTACGGCACTAAACCTGACCAATATCTCAAAGCTTTGTTTGAGCCTACATCATACCGCCTCAAGACCGATGCCAACTTTAAGATTGAAGACAGCCGTGCTTACAAAAGCGTCCTTGATCTTTTTCATGGCGCTGGCATGGGTTCACAACTTAACGGCTCTCGGGGCACTTACTGGGGCATGGTCAATGCGGTGACTGAATTTATTGACCACCATTCTTTTAAACGTAGCGCCGATGCACGATTAAACGAAGCATGGTTCGGAACCGGCGACAAGTTGAAAACCAGAGCTCTCGAACTAGCTCTTTCAGCATAGTTTAATACTATATAACCTCAAAAACTCATAGAAATATATTCGTGTATTCTATGAGTTTTCGTCATTTTTGATATTGTTTGATGTGTTTCTAGACTATAATTTATTTACGCCAAGCAATTTCGCAAATGGCGGTTTAGGAGTAAGACATGAACAAACGTGAATTTTTAAAATTGAAAGTTGGCGACAAAGTTGTTTGCAACTCTTGTATTGATGCCACTATCCGCACCGTTGAAGCAATCCCAGCCGACAGTTTTGAAATTTTGATCTCTTGGTTAGAGGGTATGCACAAATGCAAACAATGGGTTGACTACACCCTGCTAGAAATGGCTAGCAAAGAGCAGTTGAATTACTGCTACGAAGAAAAGTCATTGTTCTAATTTTCAATAACAACAGGGGGCTTAGTCCCCCTTAGGAGCAAGCAATGAAGACGTTTTTTTATGACCTGATGTGCGCCGGTATTTTTGTTTTGGTGGCTTTTGGCGCAGCCATCGTCTATTTCATCAACTTAGGAGCTTAAAAATGAACTTGCAACAATCCCACGATGACGCAGTAGCGACTGCTCAAATTGACCATGACCAACGATTGATTTCTATCGAAGGCATTGTTCATGAGGTGCGGACGCATAGCACCAACGCCATGCGTTATACGCTTTTTCCAACAGATATGTCTGATATGTCTGACAAGTGGCATACCTATACGCCTATCGAGTACGCCAAGTTTGACTATTTGCTGCCCGAGGGTTTCAATAGCGTAGCCCGACAAGTAGAAACTCTTAACAGAGAGGTTGACCGCTTGAACGATGAATACAAACGCAAAATAGACGAGATCAAACAACGTCTCCAGACTTTGTTAGCAATAGAAAACAAGTTAGAAGACGTGCCCTTCTAAAAATTTTCAACAATTTGCACCAACCATGAAAAACGGCTTTATAATTTTCAACGTTGTCGTGACAAGCAACGAAATTGAAGCCGTTTATACATGCGCTCTGTTTTGCCTAAGTTTCCGTAAAAAGAATTTAAGCAAGACTTGTCACCAGAGCGCAGTTGTAAACGGCTTTTTTTATTTCCGATTTCACATCAACCGTCAGGGCGCGTTAGCTGATGGTCTGCATGGACTGAACCCAAAAAACACCGCACCTCGTCACACCCCGAGGCAAAAGGCGACCAGCGTTGGTTTAGCGACTGGTAAAGCATTGGGTAACTCAGGTGGAAAACTAGGCCTAATGTATAAGCGAATAAACCCGTCAAGCGCACTTGGGGGCTTTTGTGTTTACAACAACTTAAGCCTTGGAGAGGGAAGGAAAGAAGTCAGTCTTATCCACCCTAGGGAAACTATTGTCTAAAGGAAAGTAATGGAATTATTTGAATCAGGGTTCGACCTCTTTTGGAAAGCATGGCCTAAGAATCCAAGAAAAGGCGCAAAGGCAGCTTGCCTAGCAAAGTGGAATAAAGGTTACTACGAAACACAATCCGATCAAATTATCAAACACGTTGAGTGGATGAAAACCACAGGCGATTGGAAAAAAGACAACGGCGCTTTTATTCCAGCACCCTTGGTGTATTTAAACCAACAACGATGGGATGGAGCGGAGATACCAGAAGTCAAAGAACAAGTCAGCACATTGAAGGTCATTGCCCAAGAAAGAGCCAAGGCAGTACCAATGCCAGACCACATTCGTAAACGCTTGCAAGAATTACGCAAATGACGTTAGACCAAGCAAATGAAATTCTTAACAAAATCAAAGCTGGAACTTCTTACCCTGCTTACATTGTTGACCAAGCATTGCAAACAACTGGAGATTTAAGTGCAGTACCCGAAGATGAATTACATACGAAGCAGAAAACTTATGTCTGCTTACCGCCAGATTCCATGCCAGATTTGTGGCGTCAACGATGGGACAGTGGTCGGGGCGCACTCCAATCAATCCAAGCATGGCAAAGGGCGGGGGATTAAAGCCAGCGACATTTATTGCGCCAGCCTTTGCCATAAATGTCATCACACAATCGATCAAGGCACGTTTTACAACGAAGACGAAAAACGTGACTTATGGAACATTGCTCATGCGGCAACCGTAAACGAATTGTTGCGTCATGACTTATACCCCAAAGGTATTAAATATGAAAGCATCGAATGATACAAATAACTATCCCCGGCAAAGCAACACCCAAAGGCAGACCTCGGTTCGTTCGCAGAGGTAACTTTGTCAGCACTTACACCGATAAAGCGACTGAAAATTTTGAGGGGAAAGTTGCCTATCTAGCCAAACAAGCTATGGCAGGTCAAGAACCCCTCAGATCAGCGGTCTGCGTTGTTATTTTCTTCAACCTAAACATTCCATCCAGTTACTCAAAAAAACGCCGTGCTGCGTGCCTTAGTGGTGACGAAATGCCCACCAAAAAACCCGATTGGGACAATCTTGCAAAGTCAGTTACAGACGCTTTGAACGGCATAGCCTATACCGATGATGCCCAGATTGTTCAAGCACTCATCATCAAACAGTACGCAGAACAGGAGGAAATAATAATTTACGTATCACCATTAAAAAACATCAAAACGCATGAAAACATATCATATAATGATTTTGGCGTTGGTCGTGACGCTTTACAACCTTAGGAGCTATAAATGAAAAACATCGCAACAGCATTGGTCAAAGCACAAAAGGCATTTGGACCTGCTCTCAAATCATCAACAAACCCGCACTTTAAAAGCCGTTACGCAGACTTAGCCGCTTGCGTTGAAGCGGTCATAGATGCCCTCAATAACAATGGCATTGCCCTTATTCAGCGTAACTACGAAGACACTACTGGTGTAACCGTAGAAACGCTTTTTATCCACGAATCTGGCGAGACATTGGAATGTGGCAAGTTGCACGTTCCGGCTAGTAAACAAGACCCACAAGGCTATGGTTCAGCTTTGACATACGCAAGGCGTTATAGCCTTATGGCAGCTTGCGGTATAGCACCAGAAGATGATGATGGTAATGCCGCTAGTCGCAGGGTTCAAAGCGTTGACCCTAGCCGTGTAGCTGATTGGTTAGCCGCTATTGGTGCTGCCGCTAACGAAGATGAGCTGAAGAAAATTTACACCGAAGCTTTCAAAGACACCCAATCAGACCCCGAAGCACAGAAACAAATTATTGCCGCCAAGAACGCAAGAAAGGCGGCACTCTAAATGGAACAAAGAACAGATGAATGGTTCAGCGCAAGACTTGGCAAAGTTACAGCCAGCAGAGTTTCAGACGTGGTTGCTAAAACTAAGTCCGGCTACTCGGCTTCTCGTGATAACTACATGGCGCAGTTGGTTTGCGAAAGATTGACTAATAAACCCACAGAGAGTTTTTCTAACGCTGCTATGGATTGGGGCACACAAACTGAGCCCCTTGCCCGAGCAGCTTACGAAATCTACGCCAACTACTTTGTTAACGAAGTTGGTTTTATTGACCATCCCCGCATTTTGTGGTCTGGGGCTAGTCCCGATGGGCTTGTTGGCGATGATGGGTTAATTGAAATTAAGTGCCCTAATACGTCAACGCACATTGATACTCTTTTGAGCCAAACAGTCCCCAAAAAATACAATGACCAGATGCAATGGCAAATGGCTTGTACTGGCAAAGAGTGGTGCGACTTTGTTAGTTATGACCCACGGTTGCCCGAACATTTACGTTTGTTCGTCAAACGAATTGATCGTGACGCTCAATACATTAACTTACTTGAGCATGAAATCATCGTGTTTAACGGTGAAATTCAAGAAAAACTTTCCAAACTGAAGGCTTTAGGAGGCCAATTATGAACTCGATCTGCGTAGCTGGTATTGTTGGTAAAGATGCCGAACTTCGTGCAATTCAAACAGGCGATTCGGTATGCAAGTTTTCTGTTGCCGATAGTTTTAAAGACAAAACCATTTGGTGGAACTGCTCTTTGTTTGGCAAGCGAGCAGAATCGCTTACTCAATACATTACCAAAGGGTCAAAAGTGACTGTAACTGGTAGCGTTTCGGAACGTAAATGGATTGACCCAAACGGAACCGAACGCACTTCGATGGAAATTAGAGTTACCGACTTATCTTTACAGGGCGGTAGTCAAAACAGTCAGCCTAAAGCTGCATTGACCTCGCCCAAGCCGGACTTTGATGATGAAGGCGACATACCTTTCTAACCATGGAACTCCACAAAGTTTTTATTCTTCGTGGCGAAGCGCAAGCCAAAGCTCTATGGGCGTTTTTAAAAGCCAATTGGCAACAAATGGCAGACGAAAAACGCTACCTTGCAATTACCGTAACAGAGTGGAAAAATAAAAGAAGTGTGGAACAAAACAAAAGACTATGGAAAATTCTCAATGAAATTGCAGATTCGGCATGGGTCAATGGCGACCAATATAGTGCTGATGCTTGGCATGAAATGTTTAAACGCAAGTTCATTGGGCAAGAAGAATTGCCTGATGGTGGAATCTTAGGAATTTCTACCACCACGCTAAACGTGTCTGAGTTTGGTGACTACATGACAAAAATAGAGGCATACGCCGCTACGGAACTTGGTTTAGAAATAATGGTATGACTATGGAAACAAATATCGAATGGGTTAAGTTAGCCCACTATTGCAAGCTGACAGGCGAAACATCATCAGGTGTTCATGCCAAGCGCAAAGCAGGTCATTTTATAGACGGAATTCATTGCAAAGTAGCTGGCGATGGAAATCTTTGGATTAACTTGCCAGCAGTGAAACAATGGGTAGAAAGTTCAACTGTTAAAAAGTAACTTAACAAATAGGAGTGATGCACTATGAGTAAAGAAAAGGGAATCCAACAAGTAAGCGAAAGCAATGCAGAGTGGTTAAACAAAGCTAACTTATTGTTTGTTCGCTATTTAAAGCTGTCAAGGTATGAGCCATTCTCATCCTGCGACTTCCGTCTTTGGGCAAACCAAGTTCATAAACTAGGCGAGCCTAACCACCCTAATGCTTGGGGCGCATTGTTCAATGCTGCTTTCAAGCAAGGCGTGATTGTTCCAACTGGAGGCTACGAAGCCTCTATACATCCCAAAGCACATGGCCGAATGATTCGACTTTGGAAACGATTTTAAGGAGACAACATGGGTTATCTAATTGGGGGCGCTTGCGTCCTAGCATGGCTTACGCACATTTTTTATTGCTTTGCACATTTGATGTGGGGCTTTTTACTGGCAGGGGCAATTTTCTTTCCTATTGGCATCTTGCATGGGTTTTATCTTTGGTTCAATTAAGGAGACAGCATGAAAACAAATGAATTAACAGGCGCTGCCCTTGATTGGGCTGTGGCGAAAGCCGAAGGAGCAACAGATTTTTGGTTTGATACGGTGGCTACATACTGGGTCAAGCTAGACGGAAAAGACCGAGCACTGCGCTATGGTTGGGCGCAGTCTTACTTACCCTCAACCGAATGGGCACAAGGCGGGCCGATTATTGAGCGCGAGGAATTGACCTTGAGCTACTCCCCTTATGACCATGTTTTTTATGGGCGTACCCATCCTTGGTGCGCTGAAAAGACGGGGCGCACGGAGTACGGCCCAACACCACTAATTGCCGCTATGCGGTGCTATGTCGCAAGCAAGCTGGGTGATGATATAGAAGTGCCGGAGGAGACAGCATGAAACACGTTTACAAAACTAAAACAGGTATTGAAATTGGCAGCATGTATGAGCAACCGCAATTTAACCTAGCGATGAGCAAAGATGCCGAGGAATTGCAACGTAGCCTTATTAGAGCAAAAAACGAAGTAGTAATTTATACGTCAGGTTTTAAAGATTATTCATCTTCTGATGTGGCGTGGTTAATTACTCTTGCGCTATCAGTGGTTGGGTTTTTAATTGTTTGTTTATTAAAATAAGGCAACTCAATGAGCTACTTTGTTGGGCAATGCAAAACGCCAGTTGCAAAAGATTGGCGTGTTGTGGTTTACCAATCAAACAAACTTGATGACACCATCAATAAGACCTTGGCCTTGGCACAGCCAAAAGAAACATTGGTTCGTGTCATTCGAGTGCATGACGAACGATGGGACAATTTTGATGTTGTCTATAAACAAGGAGCAATAAATGACTGACGAACAAATCATTGAGATGGCTAAAGAGGCTGGACTCTTAGGCGGGCCCATTTATAGGGATGGGCTTTTGGCTTTTGCCAATTTAGTTGCAGAAAAAATCTATGCCGAACAACTTGAATTGCCTAAACCAAGGTTGACAGGTAAGTTTTCAATTACGGCAAAAAAATTTAAATGCACGGGTTGCACCGGTGTTTGGACAAACAGCGAAGACGCTAAACAACATTCATGCAAGGATTACCAATGACTAAAGAAGAATTACTTGACCACTTGGCACTTGAAGTTCTTAGAGCTTCCCCCCAGACTGCTCGTGATGCGTATCGTATTGCAGAAGACTTGTTAGAACGGAGACAAGAAATTATCAATAGGTGGGCTTTGCGTGAAGCGGTGGTTGATGATGGTATCGAACAGCTTGGATTGACCGTACGCTCTGAGCATTGTTTAAAAGCAGAAGAAATTTATACGATAACTCAGTTAATCAATTGCACTGAGCAACGCTTACTAAGAACTCCAAACTTAGGGCGCAAAAGCCTTAAAGAAATCATCGAGTGTTTGAATGAGCGAGGCATGAAATTAAGGGGACAAGCATGACTGACGAACAAATTGCAAAACTATATGACCAAGCCTTGATTATTGAAAACAATGGTGACTATGTCGCTGGCGAATTAGACCCCGTAAAGTTTGCCAAACTGGTAGCACAGCATGAGCGTGAGGCGTGTGCAAAGGTATGTGATGAGCATCCTGGATATATGACTGGAATAGTAAGTTTAAAAATTCGAGCAAGAGGTGAAGCATGACTGACAAATTTGACAAAGCCTTAGATGAGGTATTGCTTAAATACTTTACGGTTGGATACAAGCAAGGATTTAAAGATGGCTATGAGGCAGGTGAATTAGCTGAGCGTGAAGACTGTGCAAAAGTGTGCGAATCCATGTCATTGGAATGGAAAGACCAAAAAGAAATTGCACAAGTAGAGTATGCAACTATGAAAGATTGCGCCGCTGCAATCCGAGCAAGAGGCCAACGGACTCCCGAAGGAGGTGAAGCATGACTGAACAAGAGATCCTAGACCAGATGGAAAAGATTAGAGAGGCACAAGCACATTGGCAGAGCGCACAGGATGGCTCTTACGAGATGGCCCTGCACTACGCAGGCTACACACGCCTGAGAAATGAACTTAAAGCATTAAGAGAGGCTAAACATGACTGAATGTGTTTGGAAAAAAATTTCGAGATACGAATGGAAAACGGATTGCGGGGCAAAAAAGCTGTTGTTTTGCGGATTCTGGAATGGTCTTAAATGCACTTGTGGCAAATACGCAAAAGAGGAGAAGAACACATGACTAAAAAGAAAACCAAAGAGCCGACATACCACTGTCCTGAATGTGGAAGCGACCAAGTGACGACTGAACATCATCAGATGTTCATGGTCAATACAGGCGAACACTATTGCCACAGCATGAAAACGCAAGATGCAGATTCACCAGCAACCTGTTTAAGCTGCCCTTGGATGGGAGTGAGGAATCAACTTGAGGAGAAGAACACATGACTAAAGACGAAGCCCTACGCATGGCGCTTGAGGCGCTGGATGCGTTGTGCATCAATGACTACAGCGGGTATGAACTTGGAAAACGAGATGCACACCTTGTTGACAACGCCCTTACCGCAATCAAAAAAGCACTGGCACAACCAGAGCGTGAATGGGTAGGGCTGACGGATGAGGAGATTTATCTTTGCACAAACCACATAGACCGAAATTCGCGAGGGTGGGCGAATGAATATGCCCGATCCATCGAAGCCAAACTCAAGGAGAAAAACACATGAATAGCGCAGACAGAAAAATAGTTGATGCCGTGGCTAATCTTTGGGTTGAAATGGGCGGAGATGCAGAAGGAATTTATTGGTTAATTCACGAACTCAAAGAAGCCATTGAAGCCAAACTCAAGGAGAAAAACACATGAACGACCCAGAATGGACGCCCGAAGAAGATGAAGCGTTTGCCGAACTAGAGGAAAAAGCAAAAAAAACTTGGCCTTTTCCATCTAAACTATTGCCTGACAAAGCTGGCAAGCCCAAGTTCAATCCGGAAAATTTTGAGGATGCGCCGTTATGATTGAATCAAAAATTTAACAATAGTTAATGGCGAAACCACGAAATTTAGTAAAGATTCCAAAGGGCGAAGAAAATGACCGGCCACGGTAAACCGGTCTAAACTTATGCCAGCACTTCTAATGCTTGCTGCATCAGCGCCACACGATTTTCAAGTCCAATCGTGCCGCCGTTAATTTTCTTGGTCATGTGTTCTATTTCATTGGCATCAGCCAGTTGATTCAAACCATGCGTATGCCAAAACCATCCGGCAGACAGGCAAGCGCCCTCGGGCGTAGATAGATAGTCTGGATTGTTTATCAAGTCAATGCCCAATGCTTCTCCACAAGCATGGTAGTTGCTTTTACCAGTTAGCTGGATAAGACCCCTTCCACGGTATGCAAATCCATCGCCAGTTTCAGGGCCACCGTTGCCCATACGATGGGCGTATGCAATATCGGCAATTTTTTTGGGATTGTGGGCGCATTCTTGTGCCATAGCATGATTGAAATGACTAGGCCAAACACGCATTAGACTTTCTGCTTTGTAGTTTAAATTTTCTTCTAAGAAGCGGAAATGTTCTGATTCATGGCTGCACTGCCCAATGAAACAGGCTTGCCGAAGCGGTGTATTGATTTCAAACCTATCAAATGTATCGTTCAAGGGCTGAAGCCATGCCTCATGGATGCCCAACTGCTGCAATTCAATTTCCGTCATTTTGAACCCCCTTGTTGATTATTTCTTTGGCAGCGTTGTAGCTGTCGATGCAGGTGTTGAGCCTACGGATTGCGTCATCGTCCCTGTGGGTGATGGCGACAAGATTTCCAGCAGTCGTTGAGTCGAGTTCGGCGTATCCTTGGTTACTTCCGCCGGTAGTTCCGGCATCCTTGGACAATTCGCAACTACTGGTTGTTGGGATGCGCAAGCGCAAAGCGCCAGTGGCAATAGCAGCATCGAGTTTTTGAGACTTAACTGAAGCATTTTGTTTGGCCTTTACAAGTTGGGTTGATAAGTTGTTAATTTTGGATTGGGTTGCTTGGTCTTTCTTTGCCGTTTCCTCATTGGCTTTGGCTACCTGCGCTGCTACCTCTTGCTCTTTTTCTGCATAGCCATTGTGATGACCGTAAAAGTAAGTTCCGGCAATTATGGCCAGCACAACAACGAGTTCAATAATCCATTTTTGCATCATAGTTCTGGTCTTTCATTTTGCTTGACCGGCAAGTCAGGTTTTCGTAATTGCAGGTTAATTGGACTTGATATGGGGTTTGGTGCGCTAGGTGGGCAAGAGGGCGGTTGATAGGGCGTAACAGAGGGGGATTTATCAAATACCCTAGTCAATACACCAGCAAGAAAGGCGACCATCATTTTTAGGATTTCCACCAATGCTTTATCTGCTGGAGCCATGCCAACCATCGGCTGCTCGACAAAAATGAGATCGTAAAGAATACTAAGCATGGCAAAACCAAACACAGCAAAAAGCACCAACCCGCCAATAAATCTAAGTCGGGCATCTAGTTCTTCCGCTGTATATCGTTCACCGTTCTTCACGGTTGACCTTTTGAAGCATTGATGGACAAGTCTCCGTAACTTCGCAAAGAGGGGGCTTGCACTTGATTTCTTGCCAGTTCTTCGGGTCTTGGCATTCATAACGATAACGATCGTGACAACCGTTAATACTTAGAATGATGCACAGGATGGCTATTTTTTTTGGCATAGTCAACGCTCTCCTGTACGAATAGAAAACCAACGTATCCCAAAACTAATACAAGAACAACTATCAAAGCGATAATAAAGAACTCTTCTTGCTCTTGCTTTTGCTTCTTGGCTCTGTCTTTGGCCGCTTGCTCTGCAAACTTATCGGCCTTGTCCATCTCACCGGCACGAGCCTTGATCTTGTTCCAGACATCAACTTTGCCAGCTTGCATGAACAGCATTTGAAGTTCAGCTTCAAACTGACGTGTCTGCTCAAGCGCCATCTCAATTTCAATGGCTGCACCCATGTTGGATGGATTACCAGATGCTTTGGCCTCGGTAACAGCTTTGACCGCAACGTCTTTGGCCGTAAAGTATTTGCCCAGTACTGGGCCAAGGGACGCAACATCGTCAACAGTCTGGCTGGCTTGCTTAACCAGCTTTACTGCTTTTTGAATTCCTGTTAATGCTAGCCCGATGCTTATTGGGTCGATCATTTCAAACTCCCATTAGGTGTTTGAATAATTGTTCCAGATATTTAGGGCCAAACAATGACACGGCGATCAAAAGATAGAGGATGTACTCTATCCTTTGCATCCGCTTTGAGCCGTCATCAAACCTTTCTTGAATGGCTTGATAGCGGGCAGCACAAATCGCCTCATGCGTGTTTAACCTCGCATCAGTCGTCAGTACTTGCTTTTCAACAGCGTCCATTTAGACACCAACATAAGTGACCACTGGAGAGCCAGTTGGAGCCACAATGTAAATCAGGTTGGTGTTGGTAACCGGCAAAGTCACTTGCTGACCAGCAGACAGAGCAAAACCAGTAGAGCTTGTCACACCAGTAGCGCCAACATACAAGACTGCTGAATTGGTGGAAGGTGCTGACAAAGTAACACTTGCGTTCAAGGCATGACTAGCCAAAGCCACAGCCGAAGTCGTGGCCGTTTGCTGACCTGTCACCAAGCTGGTCGTTGCACCATTGCTGGCAATATAAACAGGAATAGCGCCAGCAGGGTTGGTGATATAGGTAGGGGGATTGCTAGGGGTAATCGCCATGATGCGTCCTTAAAAATTAAGACCAAACGTAAGCCGTGCCGTTCCAATGCAAAGATGTATTGGCAACAGTGGGTGTTGGAATAGATGCGGTAGCCAGAATGCTCAAATTGGCTTTTTGCGTCATTGCGTTTTGGTCAGCAGCTGTGAAGAATTGACTTGCAAAGTCACCAGCAGACCAGTTCTGAGCCGTGGTTCCTTGCTGACCCCGAACCATTGTGGTCACCACATCACCAGACATTCCGGTGACCAAAACAATTTCTTTCAAAATGCCGGTGGCCGCATCGTTGAACGTCATGTAAAACGCCTGACCAGATACTGGAGCCGGAAACAGGGAGCCAGTACCTGCTGCCAAATTGGCAGTGGTGGCCGTGCTGGATACTGCTGCGGCCAGAGTTGATTGGGCGTTGTTGGCGTAAAGAAGCGTGGTCATATCAATACCCGATTGCAAACCAAAGGAAAGCAGCACTCACCAAGAAGCTTGAACCACCTTGACCACCAATACGGACATTCACGCCGTAATTGCTAGGTGCAGCTTGAGTGGTAACAACCGAGTCAACACCAGAACTTCCCGATAAAGGAATGATGGCATTTCCGCTGAAGTGCAAACAAGCATTCGGGAAGGTCAAAGGAAATGTCACCGAAACAGGGTTGCTGCTAAAGGTATTTGATTGACCCCATTGGAGGATTAGACCGCCTGGTAGGTATTGATACCCATTTGTCGTAATGATTTGATTGCCACCAGTGACCGAAGCGAGAGAAACCGCACCCACTTGGGCTGGGGTGTAGTCACCAGTTGCAGGAACAACAGCACCAGTTCGGCCATTGAATGAAGACACGGCGCTGGTAACATTGGCCCAGTTAATAGTAGAGCCGTTGTATTGCAGAATCTGACCAGTAGTTGTTGGCGCTGGCAGGAAGCCAGTTGCACTGGTTCCAGTTTGATAAACGATTTCTTGGGCTGCACCACCGGCAATAGCACTTGCCACACTGGTGGCCGGATTGTTCATCACAAATGCCGACCAAGCTGCTGAGTAGGTCAAAGAGATGGGGTAATACTGGGCAGGAATATCGTTGGCAACCAAAGGCGCTTGACCATATTTGACGATAGGGTGTGCAGGTTGAATTGCTGAACCCAAGCTCAAGGTCAAGGTGCAAGCGCCAGTATTGGCAGCAGATGCCTCAACCACAAAGGTCAAGCCATCGGGAATTGCAGTCAGGTCGCTGGTCAAAGCAGCGGTAATGCTGTTGGCAGAACCACCGGCAACAGCTGTGAAATAAATAGCACTTTGGAGTTGGTCAACTTGAATGAAGTTAGCCATGTCACCAGCAGTCACCAACTGGCTGACAATAGCGCCAGCAGCCCAAGGCAAAGCAGCAGTGCCTTGCTGACCACGCTGAACAGTCAAACTGTCAACAGAGCGGTTGGTGCAAAGGCAGATTTCAGAAGTTAGTTGTGTGGCTGCATCTAATAGGGTGATGTAGAAACCGCCATTAGTTCCAGGCGAAGGGAACTCAGCACCCGTACCTGTTGCCAAAACCAGTGTCGTGGACGAGGCCGTGATGGGGTTTTGCAACGTGGTTGAGGCGTTGTTTGAATAGGCAAGTAGGGTCATGCTGTGTTCTCGCTGTAAGCCGAATTATGGAACATAAATGTAAACAGCGCCAGCGTGACCACTACCGCCATTATTTTGGATAACGCCGCCGGTTGAGCCGTTATAGCCACCGCCACCACCACCTCCACCAATACCAGTGGCAGATATACCAAAACTTACATCACCGCCATTACCGCCACCGTTGCTGCTTGAGCCGCCGGTACCAGTGCCACCGCCGCCACCGCCGCCGCCACCACCGGAACAATTAAGCAGTATTCCGTAGAAGTGACCAGAATATCCTGCTCCGCCAGAGCCGCCAGTTCTATTAGACCCGTTACCGCCATTGGAATTGGTTCCAGCGCCGCCGCCACCACGATAATTACCAGAAGTTATTATTCCTCCAGCATAAACAGAAGACGTTGATGCGGTTGCATATTTCCCTGCATTACCGCCATTACCACCTCGTATATCATTTGAAGGCGCATTTGCACCAGCGGTTCCACCCAAAGCGGTTAAAGTCGTACTGCCATACGTTACGCTTGAATTGCCACCTGCGTTGGTGGTGGTTCCTCCAGCGCCAACAACAATGCTAATCACTTGACTTGGCGTCACTGTTATTACGCTTGATGGATAAATAACCTGACCACCACCACCGCCACCGCCGCCGCCACCACTAGGTGACAAGTTGTAAGCGTAAGAACGCCCACCTCCCCCACCGCCACCAATGACAATGACGTACATTTGTGTCTTGCCACTTGGGATGGTGAGTGTGGTAGAGCCAGCAGATGTGTAGCTATAAACCGTGCCAGACAATGGGTACGTTTTACCGTACATATTGCCCAAAGATATTGCGCCGGAAGATATTCCGGCCAATGTTCTCATGCTGGTATCGTTTAAGGAACCAATGGCCGTGCCAGTACTGTTATACAAATTTATGTAGTTGTATATTTCCAGTTCGGCACTTTCGTTCAAACTACCATTGGTGACGTTGCCACCAATGCTAATTGGCCCTGTCGATACCATTGTCATGGTTTAAGCCTGTGGTTCGCTAGAAGCAGGGGCTGCATCAACCACATTAGAGGGTTGAGCGGCAACAGCTTGAGCAGCTTGGTTCAGACCACCAATCATGTTGGCAACTTCGCCGTAGGGACGGGTCACCAAGTAGTTGACGATAGCGTTAAACAATTCAGCAGTAATTCCAACGGTTTGGTTCATGAAAAGCTCCAAAGGTAGTTTTTGAAAGGGCGAAATTGCCCATCGCTATTATGCAGCAGGAGTAGCCCAAGGCAGAGGTTCTGTTACTGGGCTGACAGGGGGGTTAGCCAAGCTGTTCAGTTGACCCTGCACATTCGCCTCATAGTTAGCGATGCCTTGTGCGCCCAGAGACTCTTGCACCCAACCAATAACGGTTGCTTCAGTCAGGCTTGCATAGGGTTCAAAGCCAGCTTGTGCGTCAGTAACGGGGTATTGGGTGTTGCCACCAATAGATGCGGTGTGAGTGCCATCAGTTCCGGTAAGCAGCCAGTTGACGTTCACAACGTAGCCAGCGTTTGTGCCGCTAGGCCATTGTTGCATAGAGGTAACTGTCCAAGTGTATGAGGTTGACATGAGATTTCCTTTCAGTTGATTAAGGGTGAGATGCTTTGTAGGCATCAAATTCTGCACGAAGGTTTTGAAGTTCAACAATGATGTCTGGAACATATTTGCTGTAATCAACACCCCAAGCATGCTTAGGAAGTCCGTTTTCATTAAGTTCTTCCGTCACGCCTTTTGTTACGGCTTCTGGCTTGACAAGAATTGCTTCTTGAGCAAATACGCCACGAGATTTTGTGCCGTCTGTTTTCCATTCAAAATCATGGATAACAGTGTCTCGAATGACATTGGTGTTCGTCACTACACCCAAATCGGTTTTTAATCGAATATCGGAAGAAGTGTTGTACGACGTGGCGGTATTGGTGACCTGAATTGTGCCAACGTTAGTTCCAGAACCATTAAGCATATAGCCGTAATAGTAAGTGGATGTTCCGGGGCCTTGTGAACCGAAAGCAATTTGAGATGCAGAACCAAGAGCCACACCAACACCGTTGTAAGTGGTGTTGGAGACCATTGTCTTGAACGCATTTAAACCGCTTAGGGCGGTGGCTGTTGTCCCGCCAACAATGTAATTTCCACTGCCATCGTATACGCCCCGTGGATTCCCATCCCCATCAGACAGAACAATGTAGTTGGAGGATGTGCGGATGTCTAGGCCACCTTGGTTGCCGTTGTAGCCGCCAAGGATAGTGCATTTAACAGCGGTAGTTGTGGCGTAACCCGCTTGATATCCAACAAAAGTGTTGTATGTATAGGAGGAAGTATTGTTTTGCGTGTAACCAGCTTGATAACCAATAAAAGTGTTGGCTCCAAATGTAGTTTGGCTATAACCAGC
>Ga0208379_1000081_pt1 | contig 46202 bp, 61 predicted proteins | sample CryBogCBE02Aug07_FD_184559 | JGI IMG/M metagenome (GOLD analysis project Ga0208379, IMG submission 184559) | Freshwater microbial communities from Crystal Bog, Wisconsin, USA - CBE02Aug07 (SPAdes) | ecosystem: Environmental > Aquatic > Freshwater > Lake | place: Crystal Bog, Wisconsin, USA... | reverse complement strand
CACGTGATACTGGATTTGGATTCGTGCATATGAAATCTGAATTGCAGCATTGTCCAAGCAAACAACCTTGGCAAGAACAATTGCATTGGGACATTCAACCTGATTTTATCCCAACGATTGGACATTATAAACAAACAAGACCAATACATTATGTAGAGAAATCTTTTTGCACCGATGAATTAGTGGATAGATATGAATGGGGATATAAAAATATGCATAAATAATAGTGTAGGCCACGGACTGCAATCCTGCCTACTCTATCGCCTAGGAGGGCAACAGCAATGACAAATATTTATTACGTATATCAATACGTTCGTGAAGATTTAACTCCATATTACATTGGCAAGGGCAAAGGTTATAGAGCCTGGCAAAAACACTCAACAATACCACTCCCAAGTGATTTAACTCGTATTTCTATATTAGCAGAAAACCTAACTGAAGATCAAGCATTTAATTTAGAAATAGAACTAATTGCAAAATATGGTCGCAAGGATTTAGGAACTGGTATCTTAAGAAATAAAACAGATGGCGGCGAAGGAAATAGTGGTTGGGTTCCAACGAGCGAAACACGTTCCAAACAATCTGTTGCTGCAAAGGGAAGAGTTAGTAATAGAAAGGGTGTCAAACTATCAAAAGAAACCTGTGAAAAAATATCTAACTCAAATAAAGGGAAAATGGGTTCCAACAAAGGAAAAAATTTCTCACAAGAGCATCGTCAAAAATTATCCGAATCTCATAAAGGTTATAAACAAAGCGAAGAACATCTTGCAAAAAGATCAGCGGCACTTAAAGGAAGACCAAATCCTAATAAAGGTAAAAAAATACAAAAATAAAGTTTAAATGACTTATAACATATGGTATAATTACTCTTATGAATACGGAAGAAGAAATCGCTGAATGGTGGGCTGAGTTTGAACGAGAACTTGCCAAACAAGTTAAACCAAACGATCCTAACCCACCAACTCCACCAATGATGCCACAACCTAAAATACCAACACAAAATATATTGGTAAAAGGCGGCACAAATTATTATACGCTGCATGATGATTATCAGTTTCCCGTGAATACTGGTTATCCAAATGTGCAAGGATGGAAATATGCCTGAGTTAATTGATATTAGTGAATTAGATTGCATCTTTTTAAGTTACAAAGAACCAAATGCAGATGCTAACTTTGCATACTTGCGTTCATTTGCACCATGGGCAAAGCGTGTTGATGGTATAGAAGGTTCGGATGCTGCACACAAAGCAGCCGCTGCTGCCAGTGAAACAGAGCGATTCATTCTAATAGATGGCGACAATCAACCTAATCCAGAGTTCTTTAATCAGCAACTACGTCTTGATGAACGCAATGCCGATTGTGTATTTCGTTGGCGAGCAAAAAACGCCATCAATGGCTTATGTTATGGCAATGGCGGCATTTCAAGTTGGACTAAAGATTTTGTTAATAATATGCGAACACATGAAGCAACCGATGGCGGCGATGATACTGCAGTTGAGTTTTGTTTTGATAACCGTTATTGGGCAATGCATGATGTATGGAGCACTACGTATCCTAACTCTTCGCCGCAACAAGCATGGCAAGCAGGATTTCGTGAAGGCGTAAAACTATGTCTTGATCGTGGTCGTCGCCCTACGCCCGAAGAATTTGAAACCGCAACATGGATTGGCAATCGTCTAAATCTTGTCATATGGTGTTCGGTGGGTGCTGATGTAGAGTTTGGCAAGTGGGCAATAATGGGTGCCAGACAAGGTGCCTATTTGACAATGTTTGAAGATACTTGGGATTATCGTGAAGTTCGTGATTTCAAGAAATTAGAAACCTTATGGCAATATACAATGGAAGATGGATTGCAACAAAGCGAACACTTTGCAAACATATTGCGTAAGCGACTAAATCTTGATATAATAACTATGCAAGCAGAACAAAGTGCTTGGTTCAAACGCAATCAACGACAATATCACAATGTTGATATTATGTTGCCAGAAAGGGATTACAATAGTGTCATCAGAAACGCTGCTAAACAACAGTGGTGATAAAGCGGTCGTCGATAACGATGGTAACCTTCACAGTGATTTTATGTCTGCTGCGGAAAAAATGCAGCAAAAACTTGGAACTGCTCTTTGTCTTGCAAAGTGGCAGCAGACAAGTTTGCACCTAACAACTGGACATACTAATAGTTGTTATCATCCACCATTACACAGGATTGATGCCGATGAGTTACAAGATAACCCCAGTGCGCTGCATAACACCGCTCATAAAAAAACCCAGAGAGCACGAATGCTTGGTGGAGAGAAGCCAGAAGAATGTTCATATTGCTGGCGAGTTGAAGCCACGGGAAACCTATCCGACCGACATTACAGATCGGGGGAACCTTGGGCTGCTGAGAAGTTTAGCGAGATTTTGGTTCAAGACCCCTTAACATGGAACGTGAATCCTGCGTATGTGGAAGTTAATTTTAACAGTGCGTGTAATTTAAGTTGTTCATATTGTAGTCCACAATTCAGCACTAGTTGGATGAAGGAAATCAATGAATTTGGTGCTTATCCTACCTCTAATAGCCATAATAGTCCTGCTTATTTTCGGGGTGATCGTAAACCTATACCAAATAGGGAAGATAATCCTTATGTTGATGCGTTCTGGCGATGGTGGCCCGAACTCTACCCTAACTTAAAACATTTTCGAATGACAGGTGGTGAACCTCTTATGGACCGCAATACCTATCGTGTATTTGATTATGTGCTAGAGAATCCTAAGAAAGATTTACATCTTAATGTAACTAGTAACTTTAGCCAAGATGAATATGTGTTTGACAAGTATTTAACTTATGTTAAACACATGTGTGGTAACCATGTGCTAGAGCATTTCATGCAGTTCGTCTCTATTGATGGATACGGAGAACGTGCTGAATATGCTCGCCATGGTCTTGATTTTGAACTTATGAAGAGTAATGTAGAACGGTTCTTAACTGAAGTTCCAAGTCGTAACAGCGTGACATTTATTATTACAATGAATGTGTTGAACATTACGAGTCTCAAAGAACTAATGGAATGGATTCTTGAACTTCGTGCCAAGTATAGTAAGACCTATCAACGCATTTGGTTTGATACTCCAATTCTTCGTGAACCCGCATGGCAGTGTATTGATATCTTACCGCAAAGTTATGCTTGGTTCTTGCAAAATATTGTTGGTTGGATGCAGCCACGGGCAGAAACAGTAGCTACACGATTCAATGGATTTAAAGATTATGAAATTGCTAAACTTCAACGTGTAATAGATTGGATGTATGAACATCACCGTGAAGATACTAATGCCATGGCAGATTTCTATCGTTTTTTTAATGAGCATGATGCTCGTCGTAAAACAAACTTTCTTGAGACATTCCCAGAGATGAGTGATTGGTATAATAATTGTAAGTATTGGTCAGATAATGCAAAATAAATTTGATTATAATATAATTGATGAATACCAAATTGAAGTTACCAGTTATTGCAATGCTGCTTGTCCGCAATGTCCTAGAAACAACTTTGGTAGCGGAATTAATCCGCATATGTATCTAGAACACCTTCCACTTTCTGTATTGGATAGTGCATTTCCAACTGAATTAGTTAACAGAATAAGACAAATATTTTTTTGTGGAAGCTATGGTGATCCAATCATGCATCCAGATTTCTTAGATATTTGCCGTATGTTTCGTAAAAAAAACCCAAATGTTTGGATTTATATTCACACTAATGCTGGATTTAGAAAACCTGAATGGTGGACAAAACTTGCCAAAATTATAAATGGATATGGTAAAATTGATTTTGGTATTGATGGGTTAGCCGACACCAATCATTTATATCGTCGAAATGTAAATTTTTCAACCTCGATGACAAATGCTCGTGCCTTTATAAATGCTGGTGGCAAGGCACAATGGAACTTTATAATTTTTAAACACAATGAACATCAAGTAGAAGCAGCACGTGCACTTAGCAAAGAATATAGATTTGAAACATTCCTTGCAAGAAAAACAGGAAGATTTTTTAAACACGATACAATTACAGAAATGAATAGTTGGCCAGTTAAAGATAAATCTGGTGAACATTTATATGATCTTGAAGTGCCAGCAAACTCAGATTATCGTAATAATAGTATGATGAATCTTGATGCAATTAAAAAAGAATATCCTGATATTTCAGAATATTTTAGTTTAACTGAAATTCAATGTGATGCTCTAATAGGAAATAAAGTAGCAATCAATGCTGAAGGATTGGTATTGCCATGCAATTTTTTTAATCATAATCTTTATGATGCTAGGTTTCATGATCCATCAATTTTGCCAAGTTGTAACCATTTAAGTTTTATAGACGGAAAAAATCAAATTAGAGAAATCATAGAACAATTTGGCAAAGATAATCTAAACATTAAATATAATTCTATTGAAAAAATATATACTAATTCTTTTTGGGATTATGTAATTAATAGTTGGAAAAAAGATTTAAAAAGTGGTAGAATATTTGAATGTGCAATGACTTGTGGAAAGAAATTGACAAAAGTATGGGATCAAGGTGGAAATAAACGATGAGTTATTTAATTACAGGCGGTAATCGTGGGCTAGGTTTAGAATTGTGTAATCAGTTAGGGGGTCACGGCATCAGTAGATCAACTGGCTACGACATTACAAAAAATGTAAACGAAATTGCCGAACTTAGTTTACAACACGATATATTTATTAATAATGCATTTGACGGACCACCACAGGAACAGTGGGCTAACTTTGGTCAAGTAAATGTACTTCTTGCTGTATATGAAAAATGGAAATCTGCAAATAAAAGTGGGTGGATTATTAATATTGGCAGTGTTGGTAGTAAATATATTGTTGCACCTGAGCCAAGTTTTGAAACTTATCGCACAGCAAAAGCTGCACTTGAATTTGCTAGCAAACAATGCACTGCTGCATTTAAAAATAATTTAGTACTATTTAAAACAACTCTAATTACATTAGATAGATTGGATACTCCACTATCTCGTAGCAGAGAAAGTTGGACAGGTAACGGAATATCATGCAGCAATGTTGCTGAATATATTAAGTTTATTGCTAATCTATCTGAAAATACATGTGTTGAAGAAACTACCTTTTATGTGAATTTTAATGCGAAGTAAGCGACCAGACGAAAGTTTTCTAGAATATAAACAGCGTGTATTAGATACCAAGAGTGTATCATTTTGTGGTGCAAAATGGTATAACGCAACTATATGGTTAGGTAGTGGTCAAACAACAAGTTGTCATCATCCCTTGCCACATCAAGTTAGTGTTGAACAAGTATTAGCAAATCCTGCTGCTCTACATAATACTCCCGAAAAAAAAGAACAAAGACGCCAGATGCAAAATGGCAAGCGACCAAGTGGTTGTGAATATTGTTGGAAAATTGAAGATAGTAGCGCAACTGCTATTAGTGACAGACCATATAAAACGATGATATACAGTGAAGAAGAATTAAATGATGCATTTAATCTTTCTAGTGAAAGTGATGTAAATCTTAGAACATTGGAGATAGCCTTTGACCGCACTTGCAATTTTGCCTGCTCTTATTGTAATCCTGCATTTAGTTCTACCTGGGTCCGAGATGTTAAGACGAATGGCGGTTATAGCGGGTTGGTTAGCGATGGGCGTAATCATTTTACACATGCTCACGACAACAGCCAACTCTATGGGTATACAGATACTAACCCTTATGTAGAAGCATTTTTCAAGTGGTGGGAAAGTGATTTGCATAAAACCTTGCGTGAATTGCGTATTACAGGTGGTGAACCACTCATGAGTGGACATACATGGCAACTACTAGATTGGTTCAAAGAAAATGTGGGTAAAAGTCAAACAAAACTAGCAATCAATAGTAATCTTGGCATGATTAAAGAAAAATTAAAAGAATTTATTGATAAGGTTAAGGATATACCTGATCTTGAAATTTATACAAGTTGCGAAAGTTTTGGACAACAAGCAGAATATATTCGTGATGGTTTAGATTATAAACAATGGATAGATAACCTATTGGCGCTGCAATCTGCTGGCATTAAAATGCATGTTATGGCAACTATTAATGGACTGTGTTTACCCAATCTTCCTAAGTTTTTAGACCATTTAATGGATATTAAAGTTGGTCGTGGACGTGATGCTGTTACTGTCACTCTTAATATATTGCGTTTTCCTAGTTTTCAAAGTCCTACGGTAATGCCTGATTACATAAAAAAAGAATGTGTAGATAAACTCAATGTATTTTTAGAAAAGTATAGCGATGGATATTATCTACATCAAATGGAAATAGAACATATCCGTCGTCTTGTAGAATACTTAAATACTGTTACATTGCCACATACTGGTGCAAGTCCACTAGAAATATTAGAAAAAGATTTTAAAACATTTTATAAACAGTATGATGAACGACGTGACAAAAATTTGATTGAAACATTTCCTGAATTAGCAGATTGGTATAATGACTTATAATTACAACGAACGTACACCTGAATTTATTACTGTAGAAGAACTTAATGAACGACAAAAGTTCTTGCTAATGGAAAGCAAAACTTTTTGCATGCTGCCTTGGACTCATTTACATGCATTTCCAACGGGTCCAGCATATATTTGCTGTGCTGCTGAAATGGATCATTCAATAGGCAATCTGCGAGAATCTACAATTAAAGAAGTTTGGAATAGTGATGCTATGCGTCAAACTAGAACAAACATGTTAACAGAAAAAAAATGTGGTGCTTGTAAAAAGTGTTATGAGCAAGAAGAGGCGGGTTTTTTCAGCATGCGCAATAGCTTTAATAAAAGATTTGGTCATCATATTAGCCGTGTAGATAATACCGAATCCAACGGTCATCTTGAAGAACTTACTTTGTCTTATTGGGATATTCGTTTTTCAAATCTTTGCAACTTTCGTTGCCGCAGTTGTGGTCATATTTTTAGTTCAAATTGGTATGATGATCAATTAAAACTGATTGAAATGAATGGTGGTAATGCTGAAAAATTTAAAAAAAGAAGTGCACGAATCGAATATGCCGGACGCACTCAACTGGACGTATGGGAGCAACTTGAACCGCATCTTGATTATGTTGAACATATTTACTTTGCGGGCGGAGAGCCGTTAATTATGGAAGAACATTATCGTATTCTTGATGCACTTCTTAAAAAAGGCAAAAATAATGTAAGACTTACCTATAATACTAATTTCAGTGAATTACGTTATAGAAAACAAAATGTATTAGAACTTTGGAATGAGTTTACAGATGTTTGTGTAGGAGCAAGCCTTGATGCGATGGGACCACTTGCAGAATTAGTACGCAAAGGAACTGTGTGGGCAAAAACCGAACGCAATCGAGAAGAAATGTTGCGCATATGTCCGCATGTTGATTTTTATATTAGTCCAACACTAAGCGTAATGAATGCACTACAATTACCAAGTTTTCATCGTGATTGGGTTGCCAAAGGTTTCTTAAAACCACAAGATTTGCACGTTAATATTTTACAAGACCCACCATTTTTTAGAATAGATATTCTACCATTTCAATACAAATTAGATATTCAAGAATTGTATCTTGAACATATCAAGTGGCTAACACCATTAGATAGGTTAAAAAGAGCAACTACTGGTTTTGAAAGTGCTATCAATTTTATGATGGCAGATGATAAGTCGCATCTTATACCACAGTTTTGGGATCGCACAAATAAAATGGACACAATTCGTGGTGAAAAATTGCTTGATGTTGTTCCTCAATTAGGAATGTTACATGGATAATTTTTGTGTATTGCCGTTTGTAAGTATTGAGGCTGATTCTATTGGTAAATGTAAGGTATGTTGTCTAAGTCATGAAACTATACCAGATATTGATTTAAAAACAAATACGTTAACAGAAGCATTTAACAGTCCATATATGAAAAACCTACGAGAAAGTTTTTTAAATGGTGAAAAACCAGCAAATTGCAATCGTTGCTGGGCAGAAGAAGATAGTGGCAGAACTAGTAAACGTATGAATAGTTTAACTAGACTTAAAGACATTATAAAAGATATGAGTTTTACTAGTATAGATGATAGCAAATTAATGTTTCTTGATTTAAAACTTGGTAATATATGTAACTTGAAGTGTCGTATATGTGGAAGTTTTAGTAGTTCAAAATGGGCACAAGAAGAAATAGATATTCATCCAAATAATATTACTGCACGTAAAAATCTTGAGTTAGGTCGTTGGCCTCGTGAAGCACAAAATTTTTGGGAAGATTTAACTCAATTATTATCACGCACAAAATATTTTGAATTTACTGGTGGCGAACCTTTTTTAATTGATGAACACTTTACATTGTTAGAAATTGCTGTTAAAATGGGATATGCTAGTGATATTGAAATTCATTATAATACAAATGTTACTACTTTTCCAAAACGGGGTTTAGAATTGTGGCCATATTTTAAAACAGTAGAAATAGCGGTTAGTATAGATGATATTGGTTCACGGTTTGAATACCAACGTTATGGCGCTAATTGGGATAAAGCTATGGATAATCTACAACGTTTTTATGATTTGCGTGATGCCAATACCAATATCAAGTTACAACTATGTATGACTTCAAATGTGCAAAATTTTTATTATATTGATGAAATGTGTGAATGGATTGCGCAACAACGTTTTGATTATGTTTATTTTAATGTGTTACATGACGCATGGCATTTTAGTATCGCTCGTCTAAATGATGGTGCAAAGACACTAATCTACAACAAGCTGCAAAATTATAGCGGACCATATAGCGATGAAGTTGCTAATTTGTTGCAGTTCATGTTACAAGGCGAAGGCAGTGATTGTTCAAAACTTGTTCAGACATTAAAGAATAGTGATGTACAGCGTAATCAAAAGTTCAGTGATCATCATCCAGAGATAGCAGCGGCAATTGGTTATGAATGATTTTTGCTTGGCTCCATTTACGCATACGTACATTTCTCCACAAGGAGAACGTCGATTATGCTGTGCTTCTCGTGAACCTGCACAAAATTTTCAACAGTATATCGATACTGCTGGTGGCGATGGTGAGTTTACGCCACTTACATTAAAAGATTGGTGGAATGGCGAACATATTAGAGAAATTAGAAAACAGTGGTTGGCTGGTGTGGTTCCTTCTGCTTGCGAAGTATGTGATAAAAAGTTGCTTAACACTTCTGTATATCGTGATTATTTTGGGAACCTCTTTGGGAATTTACGAGGGGACATTATTTCTTCTACAGATAGCAATGGCTACACGACCTTAGAACCTATCTCTTGGGACTATCGCTATAGCAATGTATGTAACTTCAAGTGCCGCATGTGTGGCGATATGTTGAGTAGTGCATGGGAAGTTGAAGTTCGTAAAAACAATATGGTTGATTTGTCTAACCCAAAAAATCACTGGATGCAACCTAAAAACCGTCATGCTATTCGTGACTTTACTCGTGATGTAGTAATACCAGAGTTTCGTGAAGCTATTGAAAATAAAAGTGTGCGTGAAATCTATTGGGTTGGTGGTGAACCACTATTATATGACGAGCATTGGGCATTTATGCGTAGAATAATAGCACTTGACTATGCCCATCAAGTTCGTGTAAGATATAATACAAACTTAAGTTATTGCCAAGACAAAGAGGGAACTTTATGGGAACTTCTTCAAAACTTTCCACACTGGGAAATATGCGCAAGTTTAGACGGAACAGGAGCAATTGGTGAATATGTTAGGACTGGTCTTAATTATAGCGAGTGGTATAATAGCTTTCGACGGGGGGTTGAATCTTCAAAAAACCCTAGACAAATGCGTATTGATTTTACTCTTACTTTACCTGGTCTTTTTGACCTTGAGAATATTATCAATTTATCCGATGAACTAAATGTAGAACTGCTGAGTAAGGTAGTATTTGCCTTTTCTCCTGATATAGTATTAAGTCCTCTTGCACTGCCTAGAATGGTATTAGAACCGCTCTTAGAGGGCATACAGGCACGTATTAAACCACTAATTACTCATCGCACACGCAGCTTATGGGACACGTTAGAACACCTTAAAAGCCGTCCTACCTTTGCGGAACAATTTCCTGATACCTATAAGCGAGAGGCAATTAAGGGTAAAGCACATCTTTTAAAATTGGAATCACTGAGAAAAGATGCTAAGATAAAGATGGAAGATATCCTAACAGGTGATGTCTTGGATTGGTGGAAAAATATATAATGAGCAAGATAGCAGTAACAATTCGTAATCCAGTAAGCAAGAATGATATGCTTACGTATTATATTAAACCAAATAATAGCCAATTGGCACGTGATTGGGTAGATGCTCTTAAACTTGAATTACAAAAGAATAGCGAACTTGAAAAAAATTATTGCTGGCATGGTTGGCCAAAGACACAAAGAAATCTTGACTACCTCGCGTCCGAATTAACAAAACATGCAACTAGAATTTGGAATTTTAATCAAACTGGAATTTGGCAAAGTATTGGATTAACACCATTTAATATTCGCACTAATTATACCGCAAATGATATTATGATACCGATTACCGGCATAGATGAACCAAATAAACGGGGCGGTGGACCTAATCATGATGTAATGAATGAAGTTCATAATTATTTTGAACGCTTACAAGGAACGGTTGAAAATTTAAGTCTATATTATAAATTTGCAACACCAGAAGTAAAATATAGTATTAGACAAATTAATAATCTTTGTCATGAAATTGAAACACTCTGTTTAAGCATTAGAAAAGAATATTATGCACCTGATTGGGTGCGTCCAAGTCAAATTACAACATTTTTAAATGCAACACGACAATATTTAAAAGATGAACATCGTACAGGTTTTACAATTAATGGATATGACCGCAGATTTGCCCATGTTTATATGCATTGGACGCAGATTGGCAAAACCTTAATAGAAGTTTTTCATGACGAAGGCGCTCCTCATTTGGACCAAACAACATGCGATGCGATTACTCATTTACAGTACTATAGTGGTGAATTTGATGTTGAGTGGGGACGTGATGTAATATATAGCCAACATGCTTGGCATAAAAAAACCCAAGATGCGTTTACAGAGTGGTTACGTCGTGAAGGATATGACCCGTCCGATGTTAATTTAAGTTTAGGATATCTTGAATTAGGTCATGTTGATTTAGAAAGTAGCTTTGGAACTCATGATCCTTATAAAATTTGGAATATAATGAGTGATAAACTAGACATTTATAGTATTGAAGTAGATGGAATCAAAGCAATTTATGATTATAGTTGGGCGGATGATGATTATGAACAGCGTCAAATTAACTATTTAATGCCAGGTTATAAAACTTATGTTTGATACCTATTGGTATGATTATGAAGATTGCACGGATATTAATAAATTAATTGCTAAAGCAATAGCTAGCAGCAAAACAGAATATATTTGGTTGTGTCATCGTGCCGTTGATTATAACAATTTTAATTTACGTTTTATGCCGCATCGTCATCAGGCTCACATGCTACATGCATGGGCAAGTCATGATAATCCACAGTGCTACACAACTTGGTTAATACCAATTGAAAATAATGGCGAAATGTGTTACCATGATGAGGTATTAAACATCATAAAACTTCCGCAATGGGTTACAAGTGAACAGGTATGCTATGATGAATTTAATTTTAAATGGTACCCCGATGTTTGGGATTGGGGTAAACAACATCATTTTGCTATGAGAGGAACTACACAACTATCCTATACAAGTGTATGCATTGGTGAAGAAAAAAAATATCATACTAGTAATTTGCAATTTAAATCTGTTGGCATTTGGTATGATATGGATGATTTAAATAACTCTCCTTATGAATGGAATTGGATTGCTGACAGTCGTATAGATTATAGTGATTTTAATTTTAACTGGCTACCAGATGCATGGGAAGCTGATAAGATTCATGAGTTTTGCATGTGGGGTGCCGAACAACTATCGTATACACGTTTAATGCGTAAAGGATGCACTAATGAGCGTGTATATCACAATTCTTATTTGCTCTTTAAAGAAATTGAGAAAGTGCATTCGCTATTGCCCACTGATAACGAATGGGTTTGGGTTACAGATGATCGTATTGATTATAGCAATTTTAATTTCAATTGGTTGCCTGATGCGTGGGACATAAACAAAACACATGCCTTTACCATGAATGGGACAACGCAACTTGCTTATACCTTTTTGCACAATACTAAGATTTCTAGCAAAGAAATAAAGTATCATGATGCAAAATTATTTTTTGATCCTAATAAACCCAATGACGAATGGGTTTGGGTTACAGATGACCGCATAGATTATAATGACTTTGATTTTACTTGGTTGCCTGATGCGTGGGATATTAATAAAAAACATGCTTTTACTATGCAAGGTACAAAACAGCTAGCCTATACATTTTTAACCAATACTAAAGTTAAATCTACAACAACAACAAAATATCATAAATCTAACTTAAAATTTGATTTTAAAAAACCAAATGATGAGTGGGTGTGGATAACAGATGATCGTATTGATTATACTGGTTTTGACTTTAATTGGTTACCAGACGAATGGGATATTAACAAAACACATGCTTTTGCAATGCGTGGTACTGAGCAGCTATGTTATACTTTTTTGCGCAACACTAAAATTGCAAGTATTGAAACAAAATATCATACAACACAATTACGATTTAAAAGCGATATTGAAAATGATGAGTGGGTATGGGTGACAGATGATCGCATTGATTATACAAATTTTGATTTTGACTGGTTGCCCGATGCTTGGGATGCAGATAAAACCCATGTTTTTTGTATGGCGGGCACGCAGCATCTTGGGTATACTAAACTCATAAACACAAATATTACCAATCCAAAAACAATATATCATCGCAGTAATTTACGTTTTTTGCCACAAGTTCGTCCTGTCATTTATTGGCAAGATTATACTAATACATTTAATCTTGAAACTATTAAAAATTTAGCTATGGGAAATGAATGGACGTGGATTGCTGACCGCCGTATTGATTATAGTAAATGGGATTTTGAGTGGTTGCCTGATGGTTGGGACACTAACTACATTCATTCTTTTACTATGGCTGGCAAAAAACAATTAAGTTATACAGTTCTCATTCACCGTGATGCTATTGCAAATTTTATAGATTACAAATACCATGAATCACACCTTAAATTTAATGATACATATGCTGATATGTGTTTTTTAAATACCAACACGTTTGATAATCCATTTGTTGCAGATTTTCAAGTTCGCCTCATTACGACAATGGAAGAATCTATTAAGGCGGCGGTTAACAAAAGTAACCGTGAATGGTTATGGATATATAGTGATGTTTGTGATTATACTAATTTTGATTGGAATTGGTTGCCTGATCTTGACCAATGCGATCAAATACATTGTTGGCCAAGTGGAACATGTGAGAAGGGTGATACATTCCTAGTTCATGTTCCTAGTTTTAATAGTGATAAATTAAAATTTAATTTTGCACATGAACCACTACAACGTAAACGTTGGCCTGTTGTATCGGTTACTGACAATTGCTTAGCATGGGATTTGAATAACCAAACTCGTAATCGTGGAATTTATACAGTATACTCATATACTAGTTTTATAGATTATCCAGATGTTTGCTTGTGGGAAAAAAGACCTGTAGTAAGCCTTAATCGCAGCAATAGCACCTGTCTTGTTCCTCGTGACTGCATTGTTGATAAAGAAATATATGAATATCCATACTTACTTCGTTATCCAGAATATGGCACGGATATTCTTATTGATGTAATCTTTATTGATAATAAAGAAAGTTGTGCAAATGAAAACTGGAATAGGTTATTAACTGTTCATCCAAATGCAAAATTAGTCAGTGGAATTAAAGGTAGACTAGAGGCATATCGTGCGGCAGCATTCCAAAGCGATACACCGTGGTTCATTGCCGTGTTTGCCAAGTGTCATGTCTTAGATAATTTTGCAGAATTAAATTGGCAACCAGATTTTTGGCAAGAACCTAAACATTATATTTTCCATAACCGTAATTTAAACAACGGGCTTGAATATGGACATATGGCACCCATCGCATATCATTGTCAACTTATGTATGAGAATAGAGGCGGACTCGACATGACTCTTGCTCAACGTCACACGACCGTGCCAATTACTATAAGTGAAACCAACCTTGAAGGTGATGATTGGTTAACTTGGCGCACAGCATTTCGTGAAGTTATCAAGATATTGCACTATAGAAGAGAAAGCCCTAGTGTAGAAAATGATTATAGACTATGGGCATGGCGTAATGTTGCTAATGGTAACAATGCACAAATTCAAAAGTTAGCAGTTACCCACGCAGAAGAATATTATGCAGCAAGCGGTGGAAATGAAGAAGCATTAATGCTAACAAGTGAATGGGATTGGTTAAGCGAACACTATGCTCGTCTTATATTACAGCCAGTATAGTTGTGATAACCGTATTAACCTGTTCATTTGATAAATGCCAATGACTTGGTAAACTTATAATTCGTTCATTGCTTGTAATATATTCAGCTTGTGGGCATGACTGATACCCATAAGATTTAACAAAACCTTCGCGATTAAGTGGCTTTGCATAGTGGCTACTGCATTCAATACCAGCTAATTTTAATGCTGTTTTGACAATCTCGTGTTTTACTGGCGCAATAGAAAATGAATAATAATTCCATGTTCCCCATAATTTGCGAATGGGTAAGTCTATCTTATCTGGATAATTTCTGAAATGATTATAATAGGTTTCGCAAATTTTCATCTTGCGTATAATATGGTCTTCAAAGTAAGGAGCCTTTGCCACTAATGTGGCTGCTTGCGTAGATGACATACGAAAGTTAAGACCAGTTAATTCAATTGCACCATGTGGTCCACGTTCAGTTTTGCCCATCATACATGTGGCACTTAAAATAGTTGGATGAATTGTTTTACTTACAACTGCACCACCACCACTGCCACCGAGATTTTTAAGTGGATTAAAACTTAAACAAATAGCATCGGCAACAGTTTGATTATAATCTTTTGAACATATGCCAAAACTATGTGCTGCATCAATAATCCATTTTATGTCATGCTTATCACACCATTTACGAACTCGTTCTAATTCAACACCTTGCCCATATAAATCTACTGTGATAAGTGTGCTTATCTCATCACCATACTTTGCATACAATGCATCTAGTAATTCAACGTCAAGCAACCAACTGCTATCAATATCAACAAATGTAGGTATACAACCAGCAGCAATGACTGCTTGTGCAGTAGCAGCATAGGTAATTGCTGGTAAAAGAACACGTGAACCACGCTTGGTATAAAGCGCCATAAGCGAGGCTATAAGAGCACTTGTGCCACTGTTAGTAAGTTCTACATGTGAATCATCATACTTGACTCGTATATAACGAGCAACAGCATCATGTGCTTCACCACTATAAAATTGACCGCTTGCAAATACAGCTTGCATACCACCAAGAATAAAACTTTGGCAATCTGCATATTGTTCTTTAAGATTATAATAGGAAATCATTTGATAAGTTTCTGTATGCCATCTTCTAAACTAAATTTAGGAGTATATCCAAGATATTGAACAGCATTGCGTATGTTTAAAGAACCACGCTTGGGCATATCAAATGGTATGCCATCACCATATAGGATTTTGCTTTTAGTATTTGTCAAACCTTTGATAATTTCAATAGCATCTTGCAGTGTTCTTGCCTGACCATAACTTACATTAGCAATAAAATTGTGAGTGTCAAACATTGCGGCATTAGCTATAGCTTGTGCTGTATCTTCTACATATGTAAAGTCAAGCGTTGCATGAGGATCATCAACATGAATTGTTTCTTGATTTAATGCAGCCCTTACCCATTTTGAAATTACCCTTTTATTATCATCGCGGTTGCCATATACTGCGGTTGGACGAATGATTACCCACTGTTTGGCGATAATTCTAACCAATTGTTCGCATAGTTGTTTAGCCCTACCATAATCATTAATGGGTTTTAATTGTGCATCTTCTACAATTTCTCCACTCCAATCGCCATAAACCATGCTGCTTGAAATATAAACCATCTTAGCATTAGGATAAGTGGTTAATAAATGAATTGTACTTTGAACAGTATTGCGCCAAGCAGCAAGATTATCTTTGGAAAAAGTTGCTTGGTTTGGCTCACCAGCAAGATGAACAATCACATCTACATCTTGAACAATAGTGCTACTACAATCTGCATTAATCCAATCATCATATGCAAATTCCATATGTCGCCCACGAGCCATATATAGTTCTGTATTGATAAAGCGTAAATCATCAATGATAGTAACCCTGTGACCACTATCTTTAAGACGTTTTACAACGTGATGCCCAATAAATCCGTATCCACCTGTAAATAATATATGCATGTTATACCGCCATTTCTGCTACAATTGCTGCATGATGCGTATAATTCATTAACCGAATATCTTCCAACTGTGCTGACCATACATCTTTAACATCGCTTAAATCAAGATATGGTTGTGGATAAGGTTCTCTTTCAAGCAATTCTAAAACTTGTTCAATGTGATTATTGTAGATGTGTACATCACCAAATGTCAGAATAAGTTCACCAACTTTAGCACCAATCGTCTTGGCAACTAAGTGTGTTAGTAATGCATAACTTGCAATATTAAACGGCACACCTAAAAATAAATCTGCACTGCGTTGATACATTTGACAAGATAAAATGTTGTTACGAATATAAAATTGAGCAAACATATGACAAGGTGGTAATGCCATATCATTTAATTCGCCAGGGTTCCATGCTGTTAAAATATGACGACGACCTGTTGGATCGTTCTTCAATCCATCAATCAGTTCCCTTAATTGATCTACTTCGGTTCCATCAGGAGTACGCCAATGACGCCACTGTACACCATATACGCGACCCAAATCGCCAGTATAACGAGATTTTGGAAGCCAATAGCTTGCACGAGCATTTGCAGTCCAGATTGTTTTCTTTGCATCATCTCGTGTGCCATACTGTATTTCTGCCAATCGTCGCTCATCGCCACTTCCTTCTATAAACCAAAGTAATTCGCTGACTACACTTTTCCATGCAAGTTTTTTAGTTGTGATTGCTGGAAAACCCTCTTGCAGATTAAATCGCAATTGTTCTCCGAATAAGCTAACAGTACCAACGCCAGTTCTATCTATGTTTTGCGGTCCTGTTAGTATAATTTTTTTACATAATTCATTATAATTTTGCATGTCGTTTCCACACCTGAAATACTTTATCTTTGCCGTATGTTTCCCAATCCATTTGGAAATTATGTAGTAATTCTACCACATCTACGCTAACATCGCAATTATAATTATCATCAAAAACGGTAAGATATATTTGTTGAAACAGATGTTTGGTGCTGTTAATAAGTTTTGCTCCACCAATAATCCATATATCTTTATCTGGATTCTGTGCTTTAATTACTGCCAAACTTTGTTCAATATAATTGCCATGAATGATAGTATGGGCATCACGGAAGCTATCAACTAGTTTATTTGTTACTACGCAACAGTGGCGGTCTGGTAGTGGCTTGGGCATCTTTGGGTCAAGCCAAGTGTTGCTACCCATTACAACTATATGTCCACGTGTATTAGACGAAAACCATTGCATATCTTGCTTATCATATGCCCATGGAAGTGTGTTATTCTTGCCTATACCACCATTACGATCAACTGCAAAGATAGCTTTAATCATTGCTCTAAAATTTTAAGAGTCTTAGGTTCTACTTCTTCTGCAAGCGCAGATAGATTAATATGAAAATCTACAACATCAATTAAATCACTGTGCGCATCAAGATAATCTTGGACAATTTCTTCTAGATGTTCAGCTTCATACCCTTTTTGTAACATTAGTCCAATGTCAAAATTATGAGTTTCTCCTGTGTCAAGTTTGACACTTACTTCTCGTATAAAACGCATGGGAACCTCTGAAATTTCAACTGTTGAAATCAGATGTTCCCATCGTTCGTAAAACTCATCACTGAACTTGGTATTGTCAGGCACGGGCAGCGGTCTTAGTCTTTGGTGCTGTTTTTGCCTTTGGTGTTGCTTTGGCTTTTGGCGCAGGTGCTGTAGCACCACGCATTTCATTAATCTGTTGTTGCATCGCTTGCATAGTTTGCATCATTTGCATCATAAGTGCATTTTGATCTGGAACTGGCGGGGCAACAGTAGCAGCGGTTATTGGAGGATTTAATTCGTCCATATTAACGCTTTCACTTACTAGTGCATCTGTAAGTGCTTGCTTTGCGGGATCAGCAAATCCTTGATTATTTTCCATACGTTCAAGACGATTAATTGCATCTGGTCCCTTGCCAACTTCACCAAGTAACTTATTAAGTTCATCAAGGCGCATGCTGCTTTTGCTATTTGGTGTAATCATAACATTGCTAGCAGGCACTCGTTTGAGGTAGTTTTCTTGACTCAATGCTTGCATCATGTTGTTCCCATCTGCCATCATGCGACGTTCGAGAATATCACGGAACTCATATGCTTGTTGACCTTCTTCACTTTCAAGAACTTTCATAACATCATCATGATACTTGCTTGGCATAATTTCGCTATAAATCACTACTGCCATATGTGATTCGTCGCCGCTCATTTGGCGCTGAACAATAATAACTTTCTTATTGTTGACAGTTCCAACGTGTTTAAAAAAACTCATTGATTTACTTCCTCTGTTGTTTGATCTGCTGTTGGTTGTGGGGTGTTAGCAGTAATAAATGCTTTAACTCTATCATACACAGCACCAACGCTGCTTAGTTCATCTGCTCGGAAAGCACCACGCTGTGCAACTGTTTCAATAATTTGCACAAGAAAACCAATATCATTGATTGTTAAACTTGGTGGTGTTGTTTCTGCGGTTGTTGTATCAGTCATAGTAATCTCCGTATTATAGTAGTATTTAATAAAATAAAAAAGGCTCCGAAAATTTTTCGGAGCCTTACGAGACCGTTAAGAAAGGATAGGAAAGAAACAGTCTCAATCTTCGTAGTAAGCGTGGATACCAAATGGTGGTTCGATAGCTTTGTTATACTTGTTATGGATAATCCACACTGTATCACAATAGTTCTCATCACCCCAAGAACCATATGGTTCGCCATCAGTGAACACGATGAACAGTTTAGGCTCAACGCCTTCGTGCTTCATCCACGTCCAGTTGGCATCAAAATCAGTGCCACCAAAACCTTTTGGTTCATAGTTTACAAGGTCATCACCTGTTGAAGTATCATAATCTTGTGGGTTATGAACAGATGTATCAAAACACCAAATCTTTACCTTGTAGTCATCATATGACTGCATGATACCGTTGATTTCACCAAAGAAATTATTCAACTGCTCTTGACCAATAGAGCCACTAGTATCAATTGCAACGCAAACATCAATTGCTTGATCCTTACGCATGTTAGGCAGAACGAAACCTTGTGAGAACATCTTCTTGTTAGGAATAGTCCAAGTGTAATCGTTCTTAACGGTAGATTGGATTTGCTGTGTGATAAGTTCACGCCAGTTGATTTTAGGTTGCGTAAGTTCATTGATCATGCGCTTGATGTTGCCAGGCGTATTGCCAGCACCTGCAGACTGTGCAGCAGCAAGCATGGCTTCTTTGAACTCGTCCTTGACAGCCTGACGCTCTTCTGGTGTCAGCGGATTAGGGCGACCATTGCCCTTGCCATCCTTCTCATCCTTATCACCACCGTCACCTTTGCCTTGCGAACCATCCATATGTTCGTCAAGCAACTGGTCAAGCAAATCTTCAATATTGATCTGCTTAGCATTTTTGATAAGGTCATCATAGACCTGTTCAAAGTTCCACTCGTCATACTTGCGATCATAAAGAACAGGCACGACCGTAATTTTTTGACCAAGGTTGTACTTGATGCAATCGGCATTGACAACATAATCCATAGCAATATTGGCAAGGTCACGGTTATAACCACGACCACGGTTCATATGGTCATAAGCGCAATGAAGCAACTCATGGCAGAACAAGAACATCATTTGATTGGTAGGAAGTTTAAGGATAAACTCGCTATTATAAAAGAAGTGGCGACCATCGGTAGCAGCAGTCGTCAACCAACTGTCAGCGTTCTTAAGGGTAAGACGCATGGCAAGATTGCCAAAGAAGGGTTGCTTAAGCACGAGGGCAATACGAGCCTTGAGAATAGCCTGACGTGCGGCTTCGTCTTGCACTGCATCAATCGTCTCGCTGATTTTACCAGCACCTTGTTTAATCTTAGCCATAATCGTGTTCTCCAAATGTCTATAATTTATATTACCACATTATAGGGTATTGTCAAGCAAATAGTTTACAAAATTTGTGGGAAAAAGTACATTGCTATGGGTATTTCTATACCTATCAAGGATTTTTAACCTATTAAAACACTCTTTTAATACTTCATTGTTGCCATCTTTAACAATTTTTTTAATTACTTCCAAAAAAATTTTATCTTTTTTTAAATCATTTATTAAATTTATTTTAAATTTTTCTGGTAAATTTTTAATATTGTAATAGTTTGGTTCTATAAGAAAATTAAAAGAAATATTATTTGATATATTTTTTAAAAAATAATAATCATTTTTAAGATTAAAAATATTAAGGACACTTACAGTATAGGTTATGTAAATTTCGCTGTTTTCAATTTCTTTTATTTTATTGATATTATTTAAAACTTCATCCCATTTGGCTGGCCATCTGATTATTTCAAAATTTTCTCCTACACCATCAATACTTACACCAATGCAGACAGATTTGAAATTTCTTAACAATTCTATTAATTCTTCATTAAAAATAGTACCATTTGTATAAAAAAATATTTTTATATTTGCAGAAAATTTGTTTTTTATTAACCAATATAATATATTTTTTAATTTTTTAGAGTAGAAAGGTTCTCCACCATACAATACAAGTGACTCTACATTTTCCCATAGTTTTTCATCAAAAATCCAATCATAATCAACTTTTGCATTTTTACTTAAATTTTTTTCATACATTCTTGTATCTTCTTGCGCCCATCTACTACTTGACGCACTGTCGCATGTAATACAGGCAAGATTGCATGTGTTATCTAATCGCAATTCTAAATGTTTAAGTAAAAATTTATTTTCAAATATTAATTTATGATCAGGTTTATTTAAACAATTTAATCTGTGACTTACACCTTTATTTTCTTCTGCATATTTACAATTTTCACATCCAGAAGACCAATTATTTTTTAAATTATCATTTCTAACGGTTTCATGAAAATCTACCATCCCATTGTATATAATACTTTTTTTAGGATCAAAATGGCAACATGGTTTATAATTTTTTTTGTCTATGTCAATATATAATTCCGTAAACGCACGATAACATAAAATATTTTCAAAATCAAACATAAGAATATTTATTGGTAAAAAAATAGGGGAGCAAATTGCTCCCCTATTATCTCGCCCTCACTGATGGAGAACGATGGGGCGAGAGAATTAGTCACGCACAGCGGCGAGGATATAATCACCGTTCTTGGCATGGTAATCCTTGTAGTTCTTCAAGCGACTAGTTTTCATAGGCAACTTGTAGTTACGAAGGATAGTAGCAAGCATCATAACTTGCAACTCAGTGTCCATGTTATCAAGATAGAAACGAAACACGTTGTCCAGTTCCTCGTGCCAAGCAACGTTATCGTTTTCTTTCATACGCTCACCACCACGTTTGTCAAACGAGTCTTTTAACTCATAGCAACAAGACACCGTGAGAGAATACTTGGCACCGATTTCCTTGGTACGAAGTTCCTTGACCTTACCAGACAGAATATCAGAAGGGTTAGGCATCTGGCTTGCAACCTTACGATGGGCTGCAAACTTGAGTGCAACGCCTTCTCCAACAGTACCCGATACAAGGTCATTGAGTTCGGTATCGTTAAGGTCTTCTTGCAGCAACTCACTGACGAACGACCAAGAACGAGGCGTAGCAAACGATGCACCGCTTGAACGAGGATCAAAGTTGAACAAGTCGTTCTTGTTGCAGGTAACATACGCAACTACATCAGGATTGATAGCATGGTTGATAGCCCAATCATTCCACGACTCAAAGTCAACACGCAAGTTCAAGTGAACAAAACGGTTGGCAAGTGGCGATGGCATACGATACACGACACCACGGTCAGTATCACGGTTACCAGCGGCAACGATAACAACGTTGTCGGGCAACTCATAGGTGCCAACACGACGATTAAGAACCAACTGATATGCAGCAGCTTGTGTTGCGGGTGCAGCAGAGTTCATTTCATCAAGGAACAGGAATACCACAGGATACTTGGCAGCTTCTTCTGCGGATGGCAAATCAGGTGGAGCATTCCACATAGCATTACCAACAGTAGGATTGTAGTAGAGAACGCCCTTCAAGTCAGAAGGGTCCATCAGTGCAAGACGCAAATCATACAACTTACCACCCATGCTTTCGCAAAGGTCTGCAACAAGTTCGCTCTTACCGATACCGGGCGCACCCCAAAGGAATACAGGACGCTTGCGACGAGCGCAAACCATGACCTCACGCTTTGCAGCAGCAAGGGTAACCGTGCGCACTTCTGAAAGTGCAGTGTCAGTGTTCTTAGCCATTGTGTTTCTCCATCAGTTGACTATAATTTAATATAGCATATTATTTTGTTCTGTCAAGCATTTTTTTGCATCATTTCACCAAGAATAAACTTGGCGATATTCATCTGTTTACGGATGTGTTCGTCAACACGCGGATGCGGAATTGTTGGATTTTTCATAGCAATCATTTCCTGACAATCGGAAAGAATACCCATGACGACCATCTCCACGCCAACCAGTTTAGCAGAGATGCTGTTGATATATTGGTCACGGATATCGGCTTTGGTCATACCAAACATCGTAAGATCGGTGGCAGTCATGTCTCGCTCTCCATCAATTGACTATAACTTAATATAACACGGATTTAGGGGTTGTCAAGCACTTTTTTCAAATAATTGAACCATCATGGTAAAGACGGTTAAACTCACGAATAGCAAAATAGTTAATTCGCTTACCAGTTTTGGTAGGAACTTTACCGCCTGTGGCAATACCATATTGACGACCACGCTCATAGCACCATTGTGCAGCACCGTGAGAAGCAGTTTCCCACTTGTCATAATCGGGGTCGAATGGGCGACCTGCTACCGCATCCTGAACGCCTTTGGTAAAATAGCGGTTATGAAGGATAGTGGAAATCTTAGCCTTACGGGTGCTTACTTGTGCCATTTCGCCGCTCCATTGTTTATATTACTAATATAACACAGATTTAACGGTTGTCAAGCACTTTTTTTGACCCTAACATAGTGCAAACGGGTCTGATTATTGTCGTCATGCTTGTAAATTCTAGCCGAAATAGCGATAATATCGCCCCGATTTAGCTGTTCTGCGAGCGGAAAACAGACTAAATTTTGGTCACTTGTAAGGGCTGTATGGTACCATTTGTTATAGTTGGCACTATAAACCGCTGATTTGATGGTCAAATCCGCCTCAATATTGTCACCAACCTTGCCAATATGACGGCTAGTTTCGCCAATAATACGCAATTCATCTTTGGCTTTTTCACGGCCAATTGCGTTAAAATAGGAGTTAGGAACGCTGGCAACTAGTGCTAAGGTCTTGAAATCCTTGGCATTAATCGCCTTTTGTTCTGTCAATAGGACAAGATTCTTCCAATAATCATGGAGAGTACCAGCAATAAGTTCAATCATTTTGCTATCAAGATACTCTAGAATTTGATCAGCAATTTCAATGTCTTGTGGCAAATGGTCAAAGTTTACCATTTCTGGATTGAGAAATTCACGCATAAGTGCACCATTGGAAAGTTCACCTTCCTTGGCATCATAACGCTTGATATATTTGCCATTAACCCGTTGGGCGGCCACGGCGGCAGTCATGGCATCTTTGAGAGAAATGGTATCAGTCACTGCTAGTTCTCCATTGCTTATATTACAAATATAACACAAATTTAATGGCTGTCAAGACATATTTTGTATAGCTTGACTTAAATTTCCACCACAAAGTTCTATCATCATAGAGAGTTCACTATCCATTAGGAATAGTTCCCCTTTACTCATTTGGTAAAACCAAGGGTGTGGATGGTAACGATCCATTAGCACGAGTTCTTTGCCATTGATTTGATATTTGCGTCTATCAATTTGATGTTCATAAAATTTGTAACCATAACTACGCATAAGTTCAAAAGCGGTGTTGTTTAATCTAAAACCAAAATTTTTGTTATTATTATACCAATAAAGAATATAGATATTTTTTTGATTTATGTTTGGAACAAATGCATCTTCACCATAGGCTAAATGATAAAGTTCATGTGTCCACTCAGTTTTAGTTTTATTATTTGGTTGGATAAACGGTTGAGCCACTGTTCAACAACACTACGCTAAATTTGGTAGTTTTAAATTGTATATTAAGTTTCTTACACAAATTAATTGCATGACCTGGATTCGAGAAACTGGTTTTCTTATACTTTGGACCTGGATACTGTGCCAACATAGAAGTAGTTTTCAAATTAATTGGTTTACTATCATAAAAAATAGCCCATATACCTTCGCTAGCCAAAACTTGTTCTGACTTATAAGTTGTTTTATTTGTTATTTCTACTATAACTTGGGGCTTTGGTCTTGACATAATTGAATACTTTGCATAATTATTTATTAACTATAAAAATGCTTTAAAAATTTTCCCCAGTTAATTCTACTGTAATGATTTGTGATTCGTCAACTTTATTTTGCAATTCATCAATTTTATTTTCTAATTCAAGCACATAAGCAAGAACATCAGCAAGTTCTTTAGTAATATTTGAAACCGTGTCTTTATCAAATACTAAGTTATTACCTACAATGCTTTGTCCACGATTAATAAATTCACGTATGTGATAAGTTCTAGGCGGTCTCATTACTTACATTCCTCAACCGTTCGGATTGTTCTATTTTAGATTTATAAGGACCATAATATTGATACCGTTGTAGTGTAATAAATTTTGGGCAATATTCAGCAACCCAAACTTTATCATATTTTACAACATAATATCCAGCACAAAAATATGAACTACTTTTGTTGTTTTTTGTATAAATTGGAAGTTTAAGTTTTACATTCCAAATTTGATTATATGCAGTATGACTGGTAGGAAAACCATATACTTCATTATCTGCAATAGTTTTGTTTTCACGTATTTTTCTAGAAATGACAATATTCTTTTTTTGCATCATTTCTTGCATATCTGGAAATACTTCTACACTATCATCTACAGTACAGCGAATACCAGTGGTAGTTTGCGCAATATTTCCAATACGCTCGCCTTTATCGTTTTCGATAATCCAAAAACGATTTTCAACAATATTCTTAGCCTTGAGTGTCATCTTTAATCTTTCCTTCGATCATATCTACAAATGAATTATATTCACTACGAACTTCAATGAATGAAGCCCAACCAATGGCAGCAACGATATCCATTAGAACACGGTCATGATCAACATTCCAGTATTCATAAATTTCAATTAAGAATACAGCAAGAACTGCCCATGGAAAATACTTTACAAAAAAATTACGCATATTGAGATTCCTTTACAAGTGGTTTGCTGAGAATTTCAGCAATAGGTTGAACATTTTCACTAAGTTTAATAAGTTCATACTTTGAGCAGAACTTTATTAATTGTGTGCCAATCTGACGATTTTCTTTAGGACTAATTGAAAGCAGAGTAGCATCTATAGCATCACGAATTTCTTGCGGTTGTGCAGTGAGATCAACAAGCACACGGTTTTCTTCATAGCGATCAAGCACACGGTGTTCGGTGCCATTATGGTCAACCCAACGCTGCAACATCATATTGTTCCATGCATATCCTTTGCGTTCACGGTCAGCATAGGCTTCTGTAAGACCTACTTTCTTGGCACTGCCTTTAGTGCGAACGCCAGGATTTGCAGTCATAATATTATCTGTAGGATCACCACGCATACATTTTTCAAATAGAATAAACTTAGGGTCACCAACGGTCTTTGGTGCCTTAGTAAGTTTATCAATAACAGGTTTACCATTATCTTCAAAGAAACCCTGTAAGGTTATGTGTTGATTGGTCATACCATTATAGATAGTAACCTTATCGCTAAGCAACTGATAAAAATCAGTGTCATTGGATAAAATGATATGTTCATCGTTTTGATGAAGTGCGGTCCAACGAGCAATGATATCATCTGCTTCTGCACGTTCAACACGTATTACGCTGCAGTTAGTACGCTCATCAATCCATTTAGTAAGTTCACTATAAACTTCCCAAAACTCTTTATCCTCTTCTGCTTCGCGAACTGTCATTTTGTTCTTAACAACAGCACGATTTGCTTTGTAAGTTGTGTTATGATCTTTGCGCCAACTGCGGGCTTCAAGTGCAAAAATAACATGGTCTGGTTTGTGTAAACGATGCATCTTTTGTATGACATTGAACATAATATGCAATGCTAAACCAATCTTTTGCCATGTATCTGCGCCACGGGAAGTGCTGTGACGTGCACGAGCGAATAGGTTTGCTGTATCTACAAGAAGATATTTCATAATACTAATATAATCTCTTACAAGGGGTTTGTCAAGTATTAACGTATTTCGCTAAAACCATCGCCTAAATCTCGACGACTTACATATCGATTGGTACCATCGGCGGATTGTGAACTATTAATGATATTTCGAGCAATATCATTTAACCAAGCATCTACTAATGCTTCTGGATTAACACCACGATAACCAGCTTGTCGTAACATTTCAATAAACTCTGCATTCCAGTCAAGTTCCATAGAACCAATTTGTGGATTTTGTGGGTCAAAGTCAAATTTAAGTACACGAACTTCCGGTTGTACTTCTGCAGCAGGTTCTTCAACCTTTTCTGCCTTTGTCTTACGTGGTTTTTTCGGTTTTGTGTTAGTTTGAGTAGAGGCTAGTGGTGCGCTTTCTGTTATTACAGTAGAGGCAGTAGCGTCGTTAATTTTTGATTTACCAAATAATTTGTCGAGAAATCCCATACATCACCTTATTGTTGCCAGCACTGACGTTGACGACCTACATAGTTGCCCCATGCATCATAGACAGGGACCATGCGGCAGAATGTTTGCGGTTGATAGTATTGCGGTTGCTGATATTGTTGCTGTTCAGCCATGCTGCCTAGAATACCACCAACAATTAATCCACCAACAAGAGGAGCAACCCAATTACCGCCACCACCGCCATGATATTCACGGTGACCATAATCACGGCGATCACGCCATTCGGCATTTGCTGCCGTTGCGGAAATCAATGTAGTAGCTGCAAGTAGAATAGCTAGGGTTTTACGCATGGTAACTTTCTCCAGTTGACTATAACCAATATAACATATTTATCGGGTTTGTCAAGGGTTAATTTAATCTATTTTTAGCCTCAAAACGGGCAATTGCTGCCTCTGCATCGCCTGTTAAGACGGCAAAAACCTCTTCTAAATCTTCTTCATCGGGGGCTTCTGCATTAAGATATTCGTAAATTTCAGCAACAGGAATTTTGTCTCGTCCGAGAGCAGTTTGGTCTCTAATATACTTTAGTATTAGATACTCTACTTCTTCATCGGTGATGTCAATATCAAGAAATTCTTCTTCGGTCATCCGTGATTACTCAAAATATACTGAACAATGACTTCGCTTAGACGCTGACCCAAGTCTTCACCATCATTGATAACATGCAGTTCATTGAAAGCACGATCTTTTCGATCATCATAACGATGAAACTCTACAATATATCCACCATTAGCAATATGTAGTTTCATATTGATACCATTGGCATCAATTCTATCTCGGCTCCCCATTCCTACTGGTTTCAAATGTATCAAATTATTTTCTTCTTGTGCTGATTCCCAAGCCCGCTTTGCTTGTTTTTGGAACCACCGATCAAACCATTTCATTGGAACTGCCTTTCAATATCATCTTCTCTACAAGCCTCGCCATATTGTGTTTCAATAATAACTAGTGGTTCCTTACCAATGTTTACAACTTGGTGCCAATTACCAACAGGAATTGAAACAGTTTCGCCTACCTGTAAGATTTTAGTGTGATCATTGTCTACGGCACCATTATAATTTTTTATAACTCTGGCAACACCACTTTGCACTACCCAAAATTCATTGCGCTTGTTGTGCTTTTGGTAACTTAAACAATGGCTTGGTTTTACAACCAGTTGTTTTACTTTAACATTACCAGCATCATATAGGACTGTAAAATGTCCCCAAATTCTTTCTTCACTAATCATCGTATTTTTCTTTCTGCATAGGCAATCTCATAGCAGCATGTGCCGCTGCTTCTTTACTGTGAAATTCTATATGAACTTTACCCAAACCGCAAGTTAAAAATGTAAAATCTACACCATATCTATAACCTGCTTCGCCCATCGCATTAGATATAATACAGGCAGCTTCTACGTCTTGGTAGTTGGCGTTGAGTGCGCCGCCTTCTACATAATCACCAGGACCAATTGCATAACTGTTTGAAACAGGTCGTTGCGTAAGTGCTTTGCTTGGAAATTCAAGTATTAGGGGTTTTTTTGACATTCATAAGCCAACATAAAAAAACTTACATGATGTTCATCTGCGAACATAACAGGCAATTCTTGTCCATTTTCATTTTGTAGAAAAACATAATCTTGCCCATTGCGTAGCCCGTGGTGAGTAAAAATATCTTTTAATTGTCGCATTGCTACATTGCGTTTATTCCACAAATTGTATCTAGCAGAATTATTAAATTTTGCAAGTGGAAATCTTGCTATCTTAGATTCATCTTTATTATAAAATGGAACATCTAAGTTTGGCACTGGCAAGTCTTTTTAATTAATGAGTTTTTGTCTGCTCACGCTGAGCAAAAAACTCAGCATCTGCAGCCCAATTATCTTTTACAGTTTCACCACGTCTTGCTTTTTCATAAAAAGAATAGGCAGTATTTCTACGATATAAATCAGCTTCGTTAAACGAATACCCATAGTCACGACAAAAATTACGATATGCATCCAAATCATTGAATACACGGTTTACATTTGAATTACGAATCATTTGCTTTCTCTTTTTTATTTAGAGGGTTAAAATTATTATGGACGACTTGCCAGTGCCATAGTTCTTATATTAGTTTGTTTTCTTATTTTTGTCAAGTAAATTATTATAGTGATCAATCGCTGCTTGTAGTTTAGGAATATCTTTCCTATCTACAAATACATCATCCCACACCAAATCTGACCCAAAAATATACTTCAATGCAGCCCAAACTCGCTTGTGAAATGGACGATAATTTACAGCCTGAACATTAACAATAAAATCTGGTTTATAGGGCATTTCATTGCCCCAATCAAAAACCTGAACAACAATGGTATGTTCAGCACTGCTACATTCGCATGAAAGAAATACTTTCAGGTCATCATGTTTTACTGATATATCTTCAATGTTACTCATCATTATGCCTTTGCAGGTAGTAGATACTCATACTTGATAAGACCGCTATCAACTGTAATCTTGGCTACACCATCATCACTAAACTGAATGCTCTTATCACCATGAAGGTTAAGAATTGATAAGAATAAACCAACTGGCCACGACCAATTCTTGGTAAGTTTACCACTAACACCACTTTGGAATACAAAGTTACCAGCATGAGTAGAATGGTCGCCAAAATAAAATTTTAAATCAGTTCCTTCAGTCTTAACTGTAAACATCTTTTCTTCGCTATTTGCTTGACTTTGAAACTTAAGACGTTGAATATTAGTGACGCTTGGCTGCATGGTGATATTCCAATTGGCACCTTTAAACTTTACAGTCTTCAACTTTTCATTGACAGTCTCAGTTGTCATAAAACGATAATCGTTCTTAAAATCGCCGCCTGCATTTTCAAAATGCAATCCTACTGGTACTGCATCACCATTGCGTTGTTGTGTTACAACTGTAATAGTTTCATTTTCCTTATATTCAGGAATATTAAGAATAGTATTGAGTTTTGTCAAGTTTGGCATACCAAACACACCACTAAATGCTGCATTTACAGCATTAAACGTAGCATTAAGAATAACGCTGCGATCATCGCTTACGCTTTCAATAATTGTACTTTGATCTGTGCCAGTAATTTTAATTGTGTCAATAACACCAAGTACTTGTGTATGTGCAACAATATCTGTAAGAAAATCTTTCATGTATCACCTTTACTTTTGTTTAATTATAGTTTATATAATTTTAGATGTCAATAATTTCTGCAATACTTCCATTAATTTTTATACGTGGAGCAAGAGTGCCAGGTTTTTTAATGCAAATATAACTAGCACAAAATTCTCTGATTTCACATTTTTCTATTTCATAACCAAAATCTTTTAACTTTTCTATCAAACTTTTATAATCAATTACACTAAATATTTTAGTAAATGTTGCCTTAATTGCCCAATGTTGATCGTATGGTAAAAAATTAAAAATAAATTTACCGCCACTTTCTAATAATTTGTAAACTTCACAAGCCCAATTATAAATGTATTGTTCATCTGCTTGAAAAAATTCATTGAAACAATAAACTAGTCCAAATGATTCTTGGGGCAATTGTGATAAATTGTAATCTGAAACAACATATTTTCTTAACCTTCTAGTTGAATAAAAATCGTTATTTAAAACTGATGCTGCTTCATCTAAAATTTCTTTGAAGCGATCAACAACATAAAGTGGTTCACTTGCAACAGCATATGGTAAAAATTGTCCTTTCCCAGGGAAAAGTTCTAGAGTAGGATTATTGTTAGCAACATTTTTTGTAATTAAACTAGTTAAAATTTCTATATCTGAATTTTGCAATTTATTATCATTTACAAAATTTCTACGCTCTTCTAAATTTTTTAAAACTAGTTTATCAGCCATATAGCGACTTTTGGCTAACATCCGTAGCTTTCCATGCAATAATGTATCATCTAGTTCAATTAATAACTTATTGAATGCACGAATTGTATTTTCAAAATTTCCTTGATGTTCAGCATATTCTATATAAAATTTTTTATAATCAAGTATTTTTTGATACATTTCATATGCTTCTAAATCGTCCATATTAAACCTCAAAATCAAATAGGCTAGTAAACGTGTTAGTAATATTAGTAGCATTGGTAATATCCCAATGCAGCACATCAAGTAGGTTTTCTACCTTTTGTGTAACAATAGTATCTTCCATTAGGTCTTGGTCAAATGGCATATCTTTAAACCACTGTGGAATACGCGACTCATCAGTTGGATACCCAATACTAGTTAAACCAAGTGGGTTATCGCGTAGTTTACATACAATAGTCTTCATACCATCTACAATTTCAAGCGAACGAGAATCACTGTGCATTTTGCGGAGATTATTCCAGTTAATCGCCGCACGAACATGGCCTGGCATATTTGCCTTGCCTTGTTTTTTTTCTAGATTACCATAGTAAGTTAGCCTATTAACACGTTTTGGGGTTCCTTTTTCCCAACTTGGTAAGTCCTTAAACGTATATTTAAACTGGCGAACCTCTTCAATAATTTGTTCACGCTCAGCACCATCCAGTACTTTCTTTAAAATATCGGCAAGAAAATCTTGTACAATTTTTGGAGTATCCGACCGTTTAAGATCAAGACCCATAGCTTTAACTTTGCCAGTTTTGCCATCTACATCTAATCTCTTACTTTCAAGGTCAAAAATTAACACAGCATAGCGTTTCTTAGTAATAAACAATCCACGAGAAGCAATAAGTTCACGTCCACCTTTAATAATAGAACCAAGTTCTGGTGTGGTATGAAATGCTTCATACATAAATTTTGGAAATGTTTCGTTTACCCGCTCGCCAATACTATCATAGAGTTGAATACAAATTTCTTTATTCCACTCCATGCGACCACTTTCAACTTCTTCTTTAATCACTGGCCACGCACTAAAATACACAGAATCAGTATCACCATAGATGATTGATTTGCCAACATGATCATACTCACCAGTAATGAGTTCATTAACTGTTGCATCCATGTGCTTTGCAATTGTGCGACCGCACAGTGTAGTACTTTGTCCAATGCGTTGGTCAAAGAAACGGCAACCTGCATTAAGGATAGCGCCATATAGTGAGTTCAAGTTAATCTTCTTAACCAACTGACGTTTATCCCAGAATGCAATCTCTTTTGCATCTTTTGCGTCTTTTTTCTTGGCTTGCAGTTCTTTACGCTCACTATACCAACGCTCAAGCAAACTTGGAATAATTCCTTGATGCTCAAGATTGAAAATAGTTCCATTGGCACTCAATGCCCATGGCGCATAGTTGTCAAAAATCATATCATATATTTGTGCAGCACTTAATACTTCACTGCTGCCATTTTGCCAGTCAATAGTAATTTCGGTGCCAATATCACGCCGCATAACGGCTTCATATTCTAGTGAAGCAAATAAACCTTCCCACGCAGCAGCAAAACTTTTGCCATCGTCTACTTTTTCTTTAAGATGTGCTTCCGTCATGATTGGACGTAGTTGACCAATGATAGTTTCTGGTCCCATATTAAGTGCACGAATTGTAGATGGATACAGTGAGTTAATATCAATAGCACCGATCCATTCGTGAATGCCCTTTTTTGGATATGCCACATATGCACCAGCAACCTGTGTGTTTACCTCTTCAGTTTTTGGGCGACGATTAGGAACAACCATACCACGGCGATGTGCTTCATTAATAATTGCTTGATCTGTCACTGCAACTGCACCCATTGTAGTTTGGAGCAACACTGTATTATCATGCGCAATTTCGTTTGCCAAATCAAGGAAGCGTAGTTTCTTATCTAATTTATTAAGAAGTGCAACGTCTTGACGAGAGTATGCAATGAATGTTTCATAGTCACGATTGTATAACTGGTCAAGCGAACCTTCGTACACAGTTTTTCGTTCATTTAATTCATATTCACCGATAGCATCGAGACTATAACTATGGCGTTCTTCATATGTGTATTTTTGATATAATAACATATAATCTAGATGAACTCGTCCAACTAAATCAAATGTTTTACTTGTTTTGCCATACTTTTCATATTCACGTTCTTTAGGAAATTGATCCCACAAACAAAAACGACGAGTATCATCTTTGCTTAATACACGTGCAACACGATTGATCGTGTATGGAATATCAAACCCTTCACTGTTCCAACCGCTTAATACATCAGCGTCATCAATAAGTTCTAGAAAAGTAAGTAGCAATTCACGTTCGCTGTCAAAGATAAAAGTATTTTCAAAACGTGATGCAATACGATTTGCTTCTTCCATACTCATGGTTTTTGGTGGCATAGCAAGTGTAATTAGTTGGTCAAGCCAATCAAGATAAAGCGTAATTGCTGTAATTTTGGTAAATGGATCATCTGGGGTGCTGTAGCCACGGACACTATCAAAGTCCGTTTCAATATCAAAGAACGCGGTTTGTAAATGTGGCGAATCTTTGCCCAAATAATTTTCTTCTAAACAACGAAACGTTTGGTTGATGTCGGCTTCATAAAGTTTTTTACCAGCATGTGCCGTGAGTTCCTTGCGAAAATCACGACCACTGCGGCAAGATACACGACGGACAGGAGTATCATAGATACTCTTGAAACTTCCGTTACCATCTTCATAGTAAAATACATAATTTATAGGATAGTCTTTGTAGATGCGTTTACCATCTACTCGCTCAACAACGAATACTTTTTCTTTCTGTCGGTCAAGTAGTGCATCTACATATGCCATTATTGTTCGTTATCCAAGTTGTTGGTGCTGTTAAGAATGCTTTCAATGATATCAAGGTCTTCACGAGCCTTGTCAAAGTCACGCTTCTGTGCCATCTTAATTGCCTTCTTAAGAAGGTTTGGCTTGATATTCATTTCTTCTGCGATAGCACTAATAGTATCGTTAAGTCCGCCTGTCAAAACCTCTACTTCGGTCATTACAGACATACTTTCGCTCATCAATTGCTTAAGTTTCGTGCGTTCCTCTGCACTAAAATTCCTAGTCGCCACTTTCTTCTCCTTGCTTGTAAAGTTCTAATAGGGTTTGGTATTGCTCATATGCATCCTTAAGTGTAGGATACTTTTCTGTAAAATATGGATCATCTGCGATAATCATCATCTTATCTGCAATCATCATAACAGTTTTATACAATTTATCAAGATTTATTTCATTATGATTGGTTCTAATAATTGCATCACCTTTATCAACTGGTGTAATTTGCAATTCTCTACCAAGAATTGATACTGATGGACTTCCAGTAGTTCCCCAACTCATAGAACCGCTATTTGTTAGATATCCAGCGCCACCATTACCACCGCCGCCTCCACCACCAGAAATTGTATATGTTGTAGATGAACCAGTAGCACCGATTGGTGGTGCAAATGTTGTATTAGACGGATTTTGGACGGTTTTTACGATCATGCTTCATTTTAGCAGCCATCGCATCGGGTGTCAATTTGTATTTTGCAATAAACGCATTGTGTAGGTCTTTTGGATCAACCTCAAACTCACGGCATATTTGTTGCATCATACTATCAATGCCATCATAGTCAGTGCGTTCTGCGCCATCAAGTGTGCTTGCAAGACGCTCAACAGCGTTTGCCATATTCATCTTATCACTACCTTGAACAACAGTATCATATTTCCATCTGGCCGCAAGCAATCCCCTCGCACCAGCACTTACAGGATGACGACCTTGTATTGTAGTACTCATTGTTGCTTCTGTAATTTCACTTATGCGCATATGTTATTTATCGGTCAACTGCCATACATCTGATGTAAATAAAATACTACTATCTGTTTTTCTATATGAATCATACATTTTTAATTTTTTAATTAAAGCTTCTAATGAATTAGTATGTGCAGACATTTGTAATTCACCCACGGCTATTTCAAAATCTTTTGCCTTTATATTATTATGATTGCTGTATTCATCAATTAATTTTGTTTTAATTTTAATTGGTAAATTTCTTGCTGCATAAATTAATGGTTTATTAAGGGAATTTAACACAATGTCATTAGTTAGTTCATCTTGTATAATCTTATAATCTTCAGCAAAATATGTTGCATTTAAAATACTATATGTGTAAATTACACTAACTTTTGTATTTTTAAATTTAGAAATTTTTTTAAAATTATTTTTTATAATGTTATAATCACCGGGCCATCTAATAACATGCAAACGATCATATGTTCCATCTACACTAAAACTTATTTTACAAGATTTAAAAGTTTGTAATAAGTCAGCAATTTCATCATTAATAATTGAACCATTAGTATAAAATGTAAGAGATATTTTTTGCGAAAATTGATTTTCAATTAAAAATTTTAAAAGAGATAAAGTATTTTTACTATACATTGGCTCGCCGCCATATATTATACAGGATTCAACATTTTCCCAAAGATTTAAATTTTTATAGGGAAGTAAATTAAAAGAATATTTTTTACTATCTTCTATCCCCATTCTTAAATTTTCTGAACGCCATTTTGTACTTGAATCAGAATTGCAAGTTATACATGCAAAATTACATGTTTTATCAAATGTAACTTCAACAATTTTACTGCTAAATTTATTTTGTAATACAAGATTAATATCTTTAGGACCATCATATAAAATTCTAAAACTTCTTTGTTTAGTATTTTTATTTTCTTCTAAATCTTTGCATCTTGAACAACCATCATGCCATTTGTTTTCTAATATAGAATCACGAACTTCTTTATTAAATTCTTTGTTGTTTTCTAAAAATTTATTAAAAAAACAACATGGTCTATGCGTATTTTCATTTAATACTATTTGTGTAAAAGGCCGCCAGCAAAAATTTTTTGGTAATTTTTCCATAAAAATATTTACTAAATTTTACCATTTGGATTCATGACAGGTGGACGACCAATCTTGTCAGTTTTATTGCCAAATTTAGCAGCTTGTTTTTGTGTTTCACCTGGATGAATATCAACTGTTAGCGCATTCGCATAACGAGGGTCTTTTGCCGCCTTCTTATTAGGGGGAACTACGCCTACACCAGCGGCTTCATCAAGGTCAAATAATTCGGTTAATAACATTCAAATCACCACTTACGGCAGGACCAATAACGAGCCTTTGTGCGGGGACCTGGATTCTCACAATGGTGTCTAGCACGGAAACTTTTACGACGCTTTGGATTACTCTTCTTGATACGCATATTAGGGTCACCAAAGTTGACTTTCTTTACATTGCCAGTCTTTGGGTCTTTGACAAACACTTTGAATTTTTTTACATCGCCTCGCATAGGTTTGCTAAGTGGAACCTTGCGACCATGATATTCTGCTTCTGCAACCATTTCCTCATAAAGATCATCCATAAAGAAACGAATTTCTTCACCGTCTTTGTATAGAACAACATCATCGTCTTCTTCTTCAATTTCCCAACCCATATTATCTAACATTTTGGCAGCCTGTGCATATTGTTCTTGACTACCATTCCACCACATTTTTACCAATCGTTTTAAAGTTTGCGGATTGTTTTGTAAAGAAACTACTTCACCTTCATTAACACTTTCACCGTAATCTTTCTTATCAGTGTTTTCATCATAGCCACGGCCATAGTCTTCAATTTCTCGTGGGTCAGTTAGCTTTTCATGTTCATGTCCACCATGCGCATTTGGAACAAGTTTATGTGGATTGTGTCTGCGACCATAATAAGAGTCAGCACGACCACGATCATATGGTGAACCATGCTTATCTTCTGCTTCGTCTAGGTTTTCAAGAACCTTAAACAGTCTTTCATCACCAAGTAGAGTAATACTATCGCCACTCATTTCCATAATTTCGGTATCTACTTCTAGTATGTTACCAAACTCTAGATAAACACCATCGCCAATCGTTGGACGGTCTTCTGCTATGGCAGTAAGTTTTTCAATTAAAGAACGCATATCACTCATGTTATAAATCCTGCTATATTATTTAGACAATTAAGTATGGAAACAATGGTCTCCAATTGGTATTACGACGACGATCTAACTCATCAAGATAAGCATGAAGTTGCGCAATCTTTTCATCATCTTGTTTACAATTTACTTCTAAAAATTTTTGTAAACCTTCCATTCTTTCTACTCGGTTAGTAGATGCAACACTGTTTTCTTTCATAAAATTTATTATAGTATTAAAATCTTCTTTCCAAAGGGAATAATTAAATATTTTTGGATGTTGAAGTGGTCTACCTTGCACAAACTCAAATGAGTGATGTATTTTTCTATTTTGACTATGTTGTTTAATTTTTTTTAACAATTGTGGCATAGTTTTTATAGTCATTGATGTAATTGTAGAATTTATATTTAAATACAACCACTTTTCGTCTTGTTCTGCAGCATAGGAAAGATATTCGTCTAATAATTCTAATTTAAGTCCACTGCGAACATATTCTTGTTCTACTCCCCAACAGTCAAGACTGCACATTAAATCAAATCTTGCAATTTTTTTAGAATTATATAATTTTTTTATTTCATTTATGTATTTTAAAAAATATTTTTTAGGAGCATTAAAATTACTAATAATGTTTAATTGTAGAGCAGGATTAGGGTTTTCAGAAATAATTTCAATTATGTCATTCATAAATTTATGTTGAATAAAAGTTTCACCGCCGAGTAAGTTTAATCTTCTTAAATTTTTTATATTAGTTTTTAACCATTCTAAAAATTGTTGATATAGTTCTTCTTTATATGGTGAATAAATATTTTTTTTACTTTCTTTATCAATGTATCTATTATTTTCTGCTTCTATTTTACTACTAAATCGGGCACTGCAATAAATGCAAGCAAGATTGCATTCATTTGCATAGCTTACTTCAACAATTGTTGGAGTTATTACAGTTGCTTGGCTATCTTTTGCAAGTTCTTTGGGAGTATAACCACCTATACTATTATAGTTCATGCGGTCACTATATCCGTCTGCATTTTCTATTTCTTTGCAGTAATTGCATCGATTATTATCTGGCCATAATCCCTGTAACATTTTTTCACGATCACTTACTTTTTCAGGTAAATTATGAAAATTATTAAAATTTTCAGGTGTTAAATTTATTTGGTCAACTCGAAAACAACTTGCTGTTTGTGCAGTATTTAACCAAATAGTACTCCATGTCCATTTACTTTGACATGAGGTTGCTGTGTTGATTGGAAATTTTTTGAAGTGAAAATTATTAGTCATATAGTAGTTATGATTTTGCTTTGGTGCTCACACGAATTGGTGCCTTGCCACTGCCACCACTATCTTTACCACCACGACCTGCTGCGTTCTGTGCTTTACGCTTACGAGTAACTGCACTCTTCTTTTGCGCAGCACTCATACGACGTGCTTTAGCTGCTGGCACACATTTGGCATAACCACGCTTGCTACCGCTGGTTCCACATGGTGGATGCTTGCCACCAATTTTCTTACCAATGTTTACCCACTTGTCTTTAAACCACTTGTGAAGATTGCCGCTTGCTTCTGGTAGCACTAAATTGCCACAGTGCATGCAATAATCAACTTGTTCAAGCAACACGCTTTCTGTGATTGGATCGCATTTAATTTCTGTGCTTTCACTACGTTTCTTTTTATTCTTGACGCAGTTTGGATATGTCTTGCCAAACATCTTTTTGTTACCTTCTTTATGGTAACCTTTCCAACATGCTTCGCCAAGAACATCTTCCATCTTCATTTGGATTTATTTCCCCAGTTTTTAGCACCACTTTTACGGCATTTTACTAACGCACCACTTGCATACGCACTTGGCCATACTTTATAACGACTCTTGACTTTATAGTAGCAAGCATCTTTCTTCTCATTCATAAGACTTGCTTCATACATCAGTCCGCCGCAATGAGGGCAACTTTCTTCTACATGGTCGTGACCAGCACTGCCAACGATTTCATTATAGTTATCCATGCAAAGATAATCATGATTCTTACTTAAGGCAATCATCTTCTCGGCAACATCATGTAAATCTAGATCAGTCTTGGCATCTTCACGAGCATATTCCATCATACGAAGTAGTAGCGGAATATCTAGAGATACCGTATCAGTCTTATCAGCTTCGTTGGTAATCTGCCCAATACGCATTATTTTTTACCTTTAGGTTTCTTACCACGCTTCTTCATATTGATAGCAATAGCCGCTTGCTGTGCTAGATTTTTTGCCTCACTGATCATGTTCATGATATCTTCATCACTAACACTTTCTGCCGCTGACTGCAATGCACCTCCAAAACCTTTAAATGGAGTGGATGGTTTACTACCAGCGGGCACACGCACTTTTGGTTTAGCCGCTGTTGCTGCTTGTGGCGCTGCTGCTTTTGGCTTGCGTGGACCACGAGGAAATGGTATTTTCATACTCTTAAAGGTAGACTTAATTATCGCATCTTCTACACCCATTTGACGTAAAAACTGAACAACGGTTTTACTATCAACACTACCACCACCCTGACTATATGTAGATTTCTGCCAAGCCGTGTTCAACTTATCAGCAGTAGTCTTGTTAGCAATATTACGTGCTGCAGTGCCTACATAGTTGCCAACTGCACTTGCAGCACTTCCAATACCTTTACCAACTGCACTTGCAGCACTTCCAATACCTTTACCAATTGAACTACCGATGTCCTTAAGTCCTTGGAAAAAACCTGCTTCTTCAATTTGTTGGAAAATTACAGGGACTGCAGTTTCATATACCCAAACGCTGCGGCTACCATCATCAAGTACACCTTCACTTAGGAACCAACTTTGAATAGTTGCTTCTCTATCAATATATTCTGATAGGTTAGATGAACCCGTTGTTTCATATCCATCACTCCACTTATCTTGTGCAAGTGCTTTTCTACGGGCTGTATCTGCGGCTGTGCCTACTCCAAGATCATAGATTTTATTTCCAGTGACAGGTGGTATTTTAATACTTCTAAATTTCTGTATTAAATCTGGGTTATCACGAATACTTGTTGGATCATAACCTGGATTTGCTTTGAGAATATCATTCACACTTACTTTAAATCTCTTTGCAAGATCACTCAGTGTATCGCCCGGTTGAATAGAATAATTAAACCCACCAACACTAGGTGCTCCATAACCACCAGTTGCAACATCACCTGGATTTGCGCCTTGTGGAAGTGTTGGTCCTCTTGGCGGTAAACCACGACCTAACATGCCTTGTTGCTGATCATAATTTGGAATTGCACGACTTGTATCATTGGGTAAACCTCTACCCATCATGCCTTGTTGTTGGGAAGCAGTTGGTTGTGCGGCACCTTTTAAATAACTTTGTAATTCACGGAAAAGACCAGCAGCACCGGCAGTAACACCACCTTTAATCAACGCTGCACTTAATCTGTCACCTTGTAGCAAACGATCAGTGGCCTTAAATAAACCTAAAACAGCGATTGGTGCAACACCGCCAGTTGCTAAACCAACGCCAGCAATCAGTGCACTGTATATTAGGTTTTGTAAGATAGGGTGATTTTTAGCAAACGCACGATAAGCATAAACATATTTGGCAATACCTTCGTCACCGCCTGTTGCATCTTTAAGTTTACTTGCCATACTATCAAATGCGTTATCAAATCCTTTGACTGGTCCTAAATTACCAATCTTAGAGATAATGCCTTGATATGCATTGTTTACAGCACCTGCGGCTGCACCAACAGCATCTGCGCCTTTGCCAATTGCAGTTCGGTTAGTGCCACTTGCACGTGCGCCTTGTTCAATTGCACCAAATAGCGCAGTAATTTGTTCTGGACTTAGTTTTGCTTCACTAATCGCACGACCAGCATTATTCCAACTTTCCATTAGTGGATTAAAATCTGCTGCTTCAAATAATACTGTTGTTGTCATCTTAATTGCTTCCTACCATTTTTTTACCTGGTTTGCCTTTATCGGTTCCCATCCAATACCCAGTAAATTTTGGACCAGTTTCACCTTTGGCTTCCGTTTTTCTCTTTTTCTTTTTCTGATTATAGGTTCCGCCAAACAGAGAACCAACATTATTACTGCCCGCGCCGCCATTCATAGCACCCATTGCAATACCTCCAGCACCACTTGCACCAGCACTTGCACTTTCGCCAATTACGTGAAATCCTGCCTGTTGTTTACTTTTAACTTGAGCAGCAGATACCATAATTGGTAAACCTTGAACCTTGCCATTAGTATCTAATTTTGCCATCTTTACCATGCCAGGTGTTTGGTTTTTTCCAGCATTTGGATTTTGACCAGCTTGTTGCATTTTGTTTTGCATATTAGGTTGTGGTACGCCCTGTTGTTGATTTTGCGGCGGTTGTAACTGACCAGACTGCACATCATCTTCATGCATTTCTTCTGGATAACGCATTTCATAATCCATATAATCAAATACGCTTTCAATATAATCTGCAGCACGAGTTAGTTTACGCTGCACCCATCCATCAAGTCCACGTTCTTCGCTTACATTCTTGAGCATCTCATGTAGCATGATTGCTAACTTTGCTGTGCGATAAAGATCAGCACGAGCCATGTGAACTTCGTTATCACGTGGTTCTTCGCTATAGTTTGAACCAACTGAATATGGTTCTTCTTGACCCATAATCTCACAATCACACTCTTGGATTGAATTAATATTTTCTGGCAATTTAATCATGTATCTATTCTCAAATACTTTGAGACGAGAACTGCCAAAACGTTCCGATAATTTGCCTGCATTTTCGTAATTTTCAATGACAGGTTTGCCATTTTTAGATAAAATTTTTCCGTGTAGTGAACTATTGTAAATTTCATAAACCATAGAAATACCTCTAGATTTATTTATTCTACGCTACTGTTATAGAAATACTATGATCTTCTGAAATTATGTGTTCTAAATTACCAACGTCTTTATCGTTTAAAATTATTGTTCTTAATAAAACTTTTTTATCTTGTATATTTTTAACTAAAATATTAAAACTTTTAATATTATCTAATAAACAACTTACAAAAAATGTATCTAGAACTGCTTGATTAGAATCTAATAAAGGCATAGAACGTTCAATTATTAATTGATTGTTTACAAATATTCTATAAACAATGTCTTCCGTGCCATAATCATAAGACTGTGGCACTAATAATAAACCTATTTTAAATTCATTTATTTCTGACAATTGAATACTGAAACCAAATCTTTATATAATTTAGTGCTACGGTTACGTTCTTGCAAATTTTCGCTATTTTTTATTTTGTTTATTTTAGCACTTAAACGTCGTAAATCACTGCGTGTTATTTTTCTATTCAATTTTTTACGTAGAAAAAATAAAGCCTGTCTTTTTAGTGAGACAGGCTGTGGGTATATTGCTGTTTGTTGAAATTCTTCCCAAAGGTTTGTAACTTCGTGCCACTGTGTTTCATGCATTGCAGTTCCCCCATGCTATTCTCTCCCTAATTTTGCAAAACTAGAGAGTGTTCTTGCAACTCGTGCAAAATCTTGATCTTCATATTTGATACCAATACCGCCTGCACTTTGCCATGATGTTATATTTTTTCCGTAATCATCAACAAGGATTGCAGGTATACCATTACTAGTAGCAAACTCAGCTTTATTATGTGTTAGTTCAATATATTTTGGCATCATGCCACTAAAATGTTGATTTACCCATGAAACTTTACCTGGCGAACTACGAGAATCTCCACTAAGTGGGGTACTACAAATATAATATTCACCAAATTCTTTAATAACGTGTTGGACCAGTTGACGTGCGTGTGGTAGTAACGGTAGGTCAACCCAAAATGTAGGATGTTGTCGCACAAGTTCTAGCTTTGCTTCTGGATTGTCTATATCTTTATAGTGGTTTTTGCCGTCCAATTTGGCCCACTCACCAAAAAAATCAGCCAACACGCCATCTAAATCAATATAGCATCTAAACTTGTTATGAGCAACCATAGTTTTATTTACCTCTTTTTTACCCTCTATAACACATGCTATATCATAATTGTTATTTTGTCAAGCGATTTCTAGGCAACATTCCTCTTGCCCATTCGTTGCCTTTTGGTTTTTCTTTTGCGCTATAATTTACTACACCATTATTCCACCAAGTATATCCAGTAGTAGTTGGTTTTTGATTTATTCTTCCCAACTTCCATTCTGGTCCTGGTAATTCGGGAGCAAATAAACATTGTTCACCGTTATTATACCATTTTCGGCAACTATTGGTTTTACTTCTTCTTAAACTTGAATCTTGTTTTACTTTATGGCTATGTTTTTTACCAAACATGCCATTTGCCTTGCCAATTTTAATATATTTGTATTTTATTTCATCTGGAACTTTATATCCACTTACTCCCTCGCCGCCATTTGTGCGATTGTGTAATATACCAGTTCCTAAATCCTTGCGACCATATTTGGCAATAAGTTCTTTTTCTGCATTTAATGCTTGTTCTTCTGTAAGATTTTCTGCTATTATAACAATATGATTTTTATCTTTTGGAAGAGGTATGGAGTGCTTTTGCCAGGCTCTATTGCCTTTGCCCTTGCCAATGTAATATGGAGTTAAATCTTCTCGTATGTATTGATATACATAATAAATATTCATGCTGTTGCCCTCCTAGGCGATAGAGTAGGTGGGGTTCCAGCCCGCGACCTACATTATTATTTAGCAAATTTCCCTCTTGACAGATAGGCAGTTTGTGCTATTATAAGGTATAAATATTAGTGGAGTTTCCAATGCGCATCAAGGAAGTTATTCCTACAAATGAAGATTTTTCTGGTCAGTTTGTAACCACTGCTAATCCTGTTATTTCTCAGGAAGATACTGCTCGCATCCTTGCCGTAAAGGAAAGTGATTTCAGCGAGCCTATGAGCGGCGATGAACTTATTGAACATATGAAAACTGTTCTTGGAATGCAATAATGGCAACAGTTTTTAGAACCTGTGCGTTATTTGATGAAACATTAAAATCACATGGCAGCGCGGTTCTAAAAGCATTTACGGATTTTAAGAAAACCAAAGAAGCTAATGCAATGGCTTCATTTGGTAGCAAGGATCGCCCATATAGCGGTGATGGTCCATTGCCAAGTCATAAACCAAAACTTATACACGCAGGCATGACTTGGGATATAAGTTTAATTTATAGTTTGAGTGGTCAAAATCCACACGTAATTTCACTATACGGTTTCTTTACACACGATGAGAGCGGAACTGGAACGCCAGCAAAAGTAAAATTGCAAAAAGCATTAGTCCAGAAAATTTCTAATCAAACAATGAAATGATTAGCCAAAAGAGTGAACACGGCGTTCTACTTTGCTCACCCATTCTTTGCTTGGTTTGCCGTGACCTTTATAGTATTGTAGCGGTTTTCCCGTTGTTTTACTGACAAGCGCCCACCGACCTTTTACTTTTTTAAGTGTTTCGGTTATAAACTCGTGCGCTCTCATGATAGTTGCTTTACACTCCAACCTGTGAAACCTGAACTATTTGCCAGCGGCGTGAAATGTCGTAACGCATCTTGATAAGAATTAAATTCTAATTCTTGTGATACCTGCGATCCATTGCTAACAAATAAAGCATAAGTTCCACGACCACCAGGATTTCTAATAGCAGGTGCTGTTGCAGGTTCAGCAGCAGGTTGATTTACAATAGCCTCGCCTGGTCCCATAAAGAATAATTCTTGTTCTTGGGTATCTGGATCAACTCTAAACAATACAACACCACGCAAACCGCCTATTGTGCCGCCCCAACGAAGTTGACTGTTATTTCTTACCAAATTATTACTATATATTTTTGCTTGACTTGGACTACTGGTAGCAAAGTTAGTTAGTTCGTTGCCGTTTGATGTGTATTTCAAGATATATCTAACTTGTCTGCCCTCATCATCATTTGCATCTGGTGCGGCTTGCGGTTGTGGTTGTGCTTGTGGTGGCGTTGGTGCACGGTCTTCGCCACGGGTGGTAATACGCATCACTTCATCACGCATATATTGTAGTGAATATTCATCTAACACTCGCACAGCAAAACGTTCTATTGGTAATTTACTTACGCCCCAGTGCTTTTCTGCAACAGGAACAGCCATCTTTGTTATTTCACTGCTGTATGTAGTATACAAATCAACGCCAGGTATATAGACCAGTGTTACACTATCTGTTTCATTTTGGTGTGTAGTATAATATTGAACACGAACCATACTGTAGCCAGGATAGCGTAAGTTTATATCACCCAATGGCATTTGACGAGCGTTAGCGAACTTTATTGCCGTCTCAATCATATCATATGGAGCAGTGCCATTGATTTTTACAACTTGCTCACCGTCTTCATTTTCTAAGAAACCATCAACTGGACCAGACCCAAGTGGTGCAACAGGCTTACGACGCTCTTGAGCAGTGCGTAATTCTTTTACAAGTTGTTCTTTGTCAATAGCGCCAGCAGTATATTTGGCAAACAGTTGCATAGTGTTATCTTTTTCACTAATGCCGCCACTTACAAACTTATACAATTTCTTTTGATATTCTTGACGAGCATCTTCGGTATCAGCGGCTGCTCCCATAACACGAACATAACGCAACATAGTCTTGCGGATTTCTTCATATTGCTCAAAGTAATTACCGCCAGCACTACGGAACTCAATATAGTTTGGCTTGATGTTTACGCTAACATAACGGTCGCCACGAGGAACCAACAGTTTATTGATTTCTTTTTTGGCAATATCTTCCAATCCACCACGCATCTTATCAAGGATTGCTGGCACATTCTTTCTGCCACTTCTGCCACGCACTTCACGCTTGGCTTGGTCAAAACTACTCTTTGTCCAACGAGAACCAGCACGACCAAATGCTTTTAACACATACTCATCGCCAAGCAACATAATCACTTTAAGATGGTCAATGTTTTCCATTGTTTGGTTAGGGATACTAACACCAATATGGAAACCTGTTGTGCGGTTAGTATAATAATCATTGCTCTTTGCCCAACTGAATACATTCTCTAACGCAGCCAAACCATCTTCTAGGTTCATTGGTGGCGATACAAGTTCAATGCCACCGTCGCCATCGTTGCTTGGACTATCTAGCGAACTATCTGGTTCAAATATCCAAGTGGTTTCATCACGATCTGCTCCGTGATAACCGCTGCTTGCTCGTGCACGATAACCAGTATTGCGTCTAAAATCATCAACAACATCGCCAATATCTGTTGTTG
>Ga0208379_1000080_pt1 | contig 46406 bp, 25 predicted proteins | sample CryBogCBE02Aug07_FD_184559 | JGI IMG/M metagenome (GOLD analysis project Ga0208379, IMG submission 184559) | Freshwater microbial communities from Crystal Bog, Wisconsin, USA - CBE02Aug07 (SPAdes) | ecosystem: Environmental > Aquatic > Freshwater > Lake | place: Crystal Bog, Wisconsin, USA... | reverse complement strand
CTACAGGTGGAACCACTACTACAGGAGGTGGCAGCACTGGGGCTACTACAGGTAAAACAGGTGGAACCACTACTACAGGAGGTGGCAGCACTGGGGCTACTACAGGTAAAACAGGTGGAACCACTACTACAGGAGGTGGCGCTCCTAAAACCCCGCCCGCTGTTGGCGGAACAAAGAATACACCTTTTCCTAACTTAGTAGGATCGGACTTTGATAGTACACATAATGTTCCTATTACTCCGCAAGGTGCTAATGAGTGGAATTCAGAAAAAGAAAAAGCCAATAATAATGTTAATTGGTTTAAAGAAAAAGAAGAAAATGCTACTAAAGCAGGATATAGTGCTAATAAATTAGGAGTATGGCAAGCTCCTCAGCAGTCTATTCCAACAGCAGAATCAGTTGAAGACGTGATTCGACTAGCTAAACTTTTATCAAAACGTTAAAAAAACGGTAATCCGCTGGTTTTTGTTGTTTCTAAATTATTTTCAATTATTTTACCTACAATTTTTCTATCATCGTAGTCCATTAGATAAGCTTCAGAGATAGTAACTCCGCCCCTCATAAACCAGCATATTTTATAAAGTTCGTCTTTAATGGCTTTTGTTTCATTTTCCATATCTAGAATTAGCTGAGATATTTCTTCTAGATTGAGAGACAAAAGCCTTACCCGAAAAAAGTTGAAGGATCGAATACTAAAGGAACCTCAACTTCTTCGGCCGAGCCGGCTGCGACCATTTCTTCTGTAGCTTTAACACGCATAGGTTTAATTGCAATTATATCTTTAAGCTTATCTAAATGAGTTTTAACCGCGTTGAAAACTGTTTTATCACAATTATTCATAAATTCTACAATAAATTCTTTTTCTGTTACAGTTCCTGCGGTAGTATCGATTCTATATACAGTATCTGTTACAATATCTAAGGTCATTTTTGTTAATTTATTAAAGCTTTGTGTAAAAATCTCTAATTTTTTATCTTCTTCAAGAGATTCGTCGTTAACTATATTAATAATTCGTTGTGTTTCAAATGTTTCTGCACTGGCTTTTGATATTTCTCGATAGTTTAAAGGCTTTACATATATAATAAGATTAGGAGCTACTTCGATTCTATCTTCCCATTGAGGAGACGACATCAATTGAGAAAGAACATCTTTAAGATCTATAGAATATGTAGCTTCTACTCCTTTAATTGTTACATTAGTATCCATATTTTCACCATAAGTTGCTAGTCTAATAGCAATTAATATAGCATCAACATCGGTTTGGGGACATTGCCAGGCATCAATAATATTAGGAACGCAACTTTGGATAACATCAACTACAGCCTGTCCGTTAAGTAATGCGTCGGGAGTTTTTAATATCAATTCATCTCTAGCAGTCATTGAGTATACTGGGTATTCATTTGTTGCAGTAGGTATTAGTGCCCCTTCTGGCCAAAATTTACCTTGACTAGGTAATGTAATATAAATTTTAGGCTGTCTCATTAACCCCATTAACGGATTAGGTTTTTGTGTAGGAATCTGCATATTTTAAACTCCGATAAATAATTATAACGCGAATATTATTTATATACGCAGATAACTGAGGCCTTGTAATGGCAAATGTAACCGGCTCGATTGGTGATCAAAATGTTGTTTTAGAAAATGCAGCAACAGAAGCTACATTAAAAGCATTATTACAGGCATTTTTAGCTAAAAACTCAGGTGATGCATCTACACTCAAGAAGATTGCTGAAAAAGTCAAGCTCGATACCGACGATGTTGAAAAACAATTAGGCGAAGTCGGCGACGAAGCTGAAAAAACCGGGACAGAATTCACTAAAACAAGAGAAGATTTAATAAACTTACGTAAATCTTTTGTTGAATCATTTAATCTTTACGTTAAACAGTTTACTTCCGGAACAGCTACCGCTAGCAGTTTATTTGCTGAATTAGGTAGACTTCCTGGAAATTTCGGACTATTATCTTTAGTCACTTCAAAATTATTAGCTGTTCAGGAAGAATATCTAAGCACTTATCAAAAAATTACTGCTTCAGGAGCTAATTTTGCAGGTAATCTAAGTGATATGCGAATTGCTGCTGCGCAAAGTTATCTATCTTTAGAACAATTTGCACAACTTGTAAATCAAAATACTGAAGCATTTTCTAAAATGGGGCATACTGTTAATGATGGTGTAAAATCTTTTACAGCATTATCTCATAATTTAATCGATGGCCCTGCTGGACAAGGATTATTAAGTTTAGGGTTAACTACTGAAGATCTTAACAGAGAATTAGCTGGGTATATTGCAGCTACCGGTGGAAGAACCAAAGAGGAATTAGCAAATACTAAAGCTATTACTGGTGCAGCCGCAGAATATATAACAAATTTAGACAAATTAACTCAATATACCGGTAAAAGCAGAAAAGAATTAGAGGAAGCTGACAAGAAAGCCGAAATGAATAAGGCTTATCAGCGAAAATTAGCCAGTCTAGACGAGGCTGAAAGAGCTAAATTAGAGCTAGCTAGAAAAGCTGCAATAGCTAGTGGTATAAAAGGTGCAGACGAATTAGTGATGTCCACTGCTTTAGGTCTGCCTCCGATGACTGAAGCGGCTAGACAGTTGCAAGGCGTAGCAGGAGAAACAGCAAATAGCTTCAATGACATGACACAAATGGCCATGCAACATGGCACTACTCAAGATCAAGTTATGAGTAAATTTGGTGAAGGAATGACTGCTGCACAAAAAACCGCTAAAGCAATGGCTGTTAATGGTGATGCTATTGCTATGGGCGGAGGAAAAATTTCGGAATTGATGAATTCGTTAATTGGTGTTGAAACAATGATGGATAAAAAAGGCCAAGATTTCAACCAAACTATGAGTGAGATCACCGCTACTCAAAGCGAACAAGCAAAGAGTCAAGCTGCCGCTGCTTCACAAAGTTCAAAAGCTATGCAAGATTTAGCTGCAAATTTTAATAATGTACTTGCTCCTACAGTTACATTTTTATTAAAACCTATTAACTATCTATTAGAAGGGTTTACCAAATTAAACAATGCGCTAAAAGGTATCCCAGGAGATATTATAGCAGCGATGATTGCGTGGAAAGCATATCAACGGATGAAAGGTGCTGCAGGATTTGCTAGCGGTGCAGCTAGCAAGGTTTTGGGTGGAGGTGGAGGAGCTGCAGGAGGAGCTGGTGGGGTATTAGGAGAAGTAGAAAAAGTAGGTCCTGGTGCTGGAAATGTATTGTCAGGATTAGCAAAAGGGCTCCAATCGTTCGCTAATCCTATGATTTTATTAGGTGCTACTATATTAGCAGGGTCGATTGCAATTATAATTGCAGGTATTGGAGCAGGTATTGCAGCAGCCTCATGGATAATGGGCAAAGCATTACCTACTTTAGCTGAAGGGTTGAAGAAATTTTCAGAAGTTAACGGTGATAATTTGAAGAAAGTAGGAGCAGGTTTAGGAATCTTAGGATTAGGTCTAATGTCATTTATACCTTTTGGAATCGCAGGAATGCCTGCTGTATTAGCAATAAACCTAATGGCAAATGGATTGACCAAATTAGCAGCAGTAGACCCTACTAAATTAGAAAGAGTTGCTGGAGCAATGAAGTCTATTAAAGATAATACTCCTGGTATTGGAGCAAGTATATCTGCAGGGATATTTGGCCTAGTAAGTAAAGTTACGGATGTTCTGAGCCCAACGAGTTCCGCTACTCCATCTGCTGCAGTTAGTGGCGGCGGGACACAAGTTTCATTGTATGACGCTGTAAAAGAGTTAAATAACACATCAAAAGGCATGCTTGATGTGTTGAATGAAATAGCAGGACACAGCAAACGAACTGGAGATGCAGTTAAAAAACTGAATAATAACAATTGGGCAAATTAATATGAGATATACAACAAACGAACCTAAATTTTATGTATATCAATATCTAAATGAAGACAAAATTCCTTATTATATTGGTAAAGAAAGTAATAATCGTATAAATGAATCGCATTCTCCTTGGATTGAATTACCACCAAAAGATCGTAGACAGATTATAGTAAACGGATTAACCGAAAAAGAAGCGTTTGATCTTGAAATTAAATTAATTAAACAATATGGTAGAAAAATCGATGGCGGGATATTAGATAATATAAAAATATCTCGCTGGGTAGCACAATCTGGGTGGCAGCACAGCGAAAAAACTAAAAAAAGAATTTCTGAAAAAAATAAAGGAAAAACTTATTCTCCGGAAATGATAAAAAAGTACCAAGCTCCTAAATCTAAAAAACATGCAGAAAATATCAAGAATGCAGTCAAAGCATTATGGGCAGATCCTGAATATCGAAAAAAACGATTAGAAAAAATTAAAGAAAAACCGTTTGCTCATAAAGGTAAACCTTGGAGTTCTGCAAGAAGAGAAGCATATATGAAAAAACAAAATAATAAAGGATCAGCTATATGAGTTGGCGTAGATATTTTACACCTGTATCAACTGGAGTTATGAGTCCTCTAAGCCAAGGCGGACGAGCTAACCCTACACGTACAAATTATAGTTCTTATTTGCCTGATGTTTATAGCGGCCATCCAAATAGATTAGAACGGTATGCGCAATATGACACTATGGATATGGATCCAGAAGTAAATGCTGCATTTGATATTCTAGCAGAATTCTGTACTCAGATGAATGAAGAAAATGGCACTCCATTCCAAGTTTTTTTTAAAGATCAAGCTACCACTACAGAAGTTAAAATTATTAAAAAATACATGCAGCAATGGACTAAACTGAACAAGTTTGGAACACGTATTTTTAAGATTGTACGCAATACATTCAAATATGGTGACTGTTTTTTTGTAAGAGATCCAGAAACTCAATCGTGGTTTTATATAGATCCTAGTAAAGTTGATAAAATTATTGTTAACGAAAGCGACGGGAAAGAACCAGAACAATATGTTATTCGTGATCTAAATATTAATTTTCAAAATTTAACAGTTACACAAATTAATCCAACTAATCAAAACTCTACACCTGGTGGCACAGCTTATGTTACCGGAGGTGCACAGCAAAGAGGAATGGTCGGAGCCTACCCGCAGGCTACCGGCAGTCGCTTTACACAAAACCAAAATCAATGGGCAATTGATGCGAAACATGTAATACATCTTAGCTTAAGCGAAGGTTTAGATAATAATTTTCCATTTGGCAACAGCTTAATGGAGACAATTTTTAAGGTTTATAAACAAAAAGAATTGTTAGAAGATGCAATTATTATCTATCGTGTACAGCGTGCACCAGAACGTCGTGTATTTTATATCGACGTAGGCAATATGCCTAGCCACTTAGCTATGAGTTTTGTTGAACGTGTTAAAAATGAAGTAAATCAGCGTAGAATTCCGTCAGTAACTGGCGGCGGACAAAGCATTATTGATGCTAGCTATAACCCTTTAAGTATTAACGAAGACTATTTCTTTCCTCAAACTGCAGAAGGACGAGGTTCTAAAGTAGAAATCTTGCCAGGAGGTACTAATTTAGGAGAAATTAGCGATCTACTCTTTTTTACACAGAAATTAATGCGTGCTCTACGTATTCCTAGTAGTTATCTACCTACTGGAGTAGATGACAGTCAAGCCGCGTTTACAGACGGAAGGGTAGGAACTGCATATATCCAAGAACTAAGGTTTAATAACTATTGCGAACGCCTACAAAGTTTAATTAATGAACCGTTTGATACAGAGTTTAAAGTTTATCTATATAATAAAGGTATAAACATTGATCCGAATTTATTTGATGTTAAATTTAATCCTCCTCAAAATTTTGCGTCTCATCGCCAAGCGGAAATGGATCAGGCTAGAGTTAGTACATTTGGCAGCATATCAGAAGTTCCATATTTAAGTAAAAGATTTGCTCTTAAACGTTTCTTAGGGTTAACAGCTGAAGAAATGGCAGAAAACGAACAATTATGGAAAGAAGAAAACGTTGATACTGACCCTACATCTAATGCACAGGGAGAAATGCGTTCTGCAGGTATTACTAGTTCAGGACTCAGCAGCGATATATCTTCATTAGGGCAAAGTGATATCGGCAGCGAAGCGTTGCAAACTGGTAGCGCTGAAACTCCAGGAAATTCTCCGGTAGGAGGACAACCAACAGGAGCTCCGGCAGCAGCACCGACGCCTTCTGGGGGAGCAAGTCCTCCAGCATAATTGGTAAATAATAATATGTTATTAACTGAGTTTATATATTTTAATCAAAAAGATGCAGAAATGCGTAATAAGGATCGTTATGATCCAGATCATGATTCTAGTGTAATCAATTTAAAAGATACTCGAAAGAGTAGGCTTACTTTAGGAATGTTAAATAGTCTAAGAAAAGAAGGCGATTCGAGGCAACAAGAAACTCGAGCAGAGTTGGAAATAGTAAAAAAAATGTACGCGCCTAAACAAGAAGCCTCTCCAATATAAAATTTTTCCAAAATAGACCGTTTTTGGCCTATTTTGTATAAGTATTCTACAATGGCTGTAAATATTACTCGACAGCCTTGCCGAATTTTAATAATAAGGAGAACCCGCAATGTCTAACAAATTTGAAAAGTTACTAGACTATCTAGTTAACGAAGAGATGGACAAAGCCAATGAGCTTTTCCATGAAATTGTTGTTGAAAAATCACGAACAATTTATGAAAATTTAATTTCTGAAGAATCAGAAGATGACGAGTCAATGGACGAAGCACGTGAAGAAGATGAAGAAGATGAAGAAGATGAGTCAATGGACGAAGCACGTGAAGAAGATGAAGAAGATGAGTCAATGGACGAAGCACGTGAAGAAGATGAAGAAGATGAGTCAATGGACGAATCTATGATGGACGATGAGAGCGTTTACGAAATTGGTGGTGATTCAACCGATGATTTCGAAGACGACGTAGTTGATCACGATGCACCTGGTACATTTGATATGGATAAAGATGACGACATGGGCGACCATGATATGGGTATGGGCGACCATGATATGGGCATGGAAGGCGATGAAGATGCTCCTGTTACCAAGGGCGATCTTGAAGATTTCAAAGCAGAAATTCTTAGTGCTTTAGGCGATCATCCCGGTGCTGAAGTAGACATGGGTGATGATGACGGCTTTGACGATAGCGAAGAAGACGACAACGACTTTGATTTTGACAGTGAAGATGAAGATGAAGAAGATGATGAAGAAGAAAACGACGAAGAAGATGAAGGCGACGGCATGAATCTCGACGAAAGTTTTCTAAGAGAATATAACAAAGTTGTTCGTAAAGGTAAAGATTATACTGCCGGGAGCCCAGGAGAAGAAGGTAGCGTACATAAAAAATCTTCTATTGCAACAGGCGGCCCTGGAATTAATACCAAAGCAAATGCTAAAAATATTGCACAGAACAATATGGAAGGCGACGAAGACGGAACTAAGCCACATGGCAAAACTAGCGGATTAGTTGGTAATGTTAAAGGCAAATTTACAGATAGTGTAGATCAGAACGTCGACGGTAAAGAAACAAAAGGTTATAAACATCCTGCTAAAGTTCATAGAAAAGGCGAAAGCAGTGTGAATAAAAGGGACGTTTTACCAAATCGCTAAGAGAAACAGATGAAACTAGCTTATCTAAGAGAACATTTAAGTTTTGATCAAGCTCAAGTAGAATTATTTGAGTCAGATGAAAAAGGAGGGAAAAACCTTTATCTTAAAGGTATTGCCATCCAAGGTGGTATTCGCAACGCAAACCAGCGGGTTTATCCGGTCAGCGAAATTACCAATGCTGTCAAGACTCTGAATGATCAAATTCAAAATGGATATTCTGTATTAGGTGAGGTAGATCATCCAGATGATCTCAAAGTAAATCTAGACCGTGTTAGTCACATGATAACCAATATGTGGATGGACGGTCCTAACGGATATGGGAAGATGAAAATTCTTCCCACTCCGATGGGCAATTTAATACGTACTATGCTTGAAAGTGGTGTAAAACTTGGTGTCAGTAGTAGAGGCAGCGGCAACGTTGATGAAAGAACTGGCGAAGTAGCTGATTTTGAAATTATTACGGTAGATATTGTTGCTCAACCTTCTGCGCCGGGAGCTTATCCTACACCGGTCTATGAACACTTAATGAACGCAAGAGGTGGAAATAGAGCATATAGGGTGGCGCAAGAAACCAAACAAGATCCAAAGACTCAACAGTATCTCCGTGAGGCGATGCTGAATATTATTAAAGGTTTGAAATAACCTTAAAGGGAGATGTGATGTTGGACGCATTCAAACAATTAGTAGAATCCGGCGTAATGACAGAAGAGACTAAATCAATGGTTGAATCTGCTTTTGCTGCTAAGATTCAAGAGAATCGCGATCAGATCACCGCCGAACTACGCGAAGAATTTGCTCAGAAATACACACACGATAAGGGTGTAATGGTCGAAGCAATTGATCGCATGTTAAGCGAGAGATTGGCCGCAGAAATTGCTGAATTTGCTGAAGATAAGAAATCATTAGTTAACGCTCGGGTTGCTTATGAAAGCAAAATGAAAAAAGATGCTAAAGTTTTAGAATCTTTTATCATGCATCAGCTAGGAAAAGAATTAGTAGAGTTCCAGAATGATCGCAAGAAAGTTGCTGAAAACTTTTCTAAATTAGAAAATTTCATTGTACATGCATTAGCGAAAGAAATTACTGAGTTTTCTCAGGATAAAAAAGATTTAGCTGCTACAAAAGTTAAATTGATGAGAGAAGCTAAAGCTAAGTTTGATGATATTAAAGAGAAATTCATTAAACGAAGTGCTGCAGTCGTTGAAAGCACAGTTAATAAGAAATTAAAATCTGAAATTAAACAATTGAAAGAAGATATTTCTAGTGCTCGAAACAACGATTTCGGTCGTCGTTTATTTGAAGCGTTTGCAACTGAATATTCTACATCTTATCTTAACGAAAAATCTGAAACAAGTAAATTGTTAAAGATTATTGAAAAGAAAGATCTAGCACTTTCAGAAGCAAAAGCAGCTTTACAAGAGAAAGAAACTCTTGTTGAATCAAAAGAACGCGAAATTCGCGTTGCAAAAGATTCAGCAGAGCGTAAAGCTTTATTGAGTGAGATGTTAGCTCCATTAGGTGCTGACAAAAGAGAATTAATGCGTAGTCTATTAGAAGGTGTACAAACATCTAAATTAGCTACAGCATTTGACAAATACCTACCCGCCGTAATGGAAGGCGCTGTAAAGAAAAAAGAATCTGCAAAAGAAACTTTAGTTGAAAGCACAGTTGTTACAGGCGATCGCGAAGTTAAGACTCAGCCCCAGGTAGGCTTAGATAATATCTTAGATATCCGCAAATTAGCGGGTCTAAAATAACTATAATTCAAGGAGACATTAATGTCACAGTTATTAAATGAAAGATGGTCCGAGACAAAGGAAGCTCTGCTTGAAGGCCTACAAGGTAACCGTCGTGCTTCTATGCAGGTTTGCTTAGAAAATACTCGTCGTTACTTGGCAGAAGCCGCAACAGCAGGAGCAACAAGTGCTGGTAACGTAGCAACACTTAATCGTGTTATTCTACCAGTTATCAGACGTGTAATGCCAACAGTTATTGCCAACGAAATTATCGGCGTACAGCCAATGACAGGCCCTGTTGGTCAGATCCACACACTACGTGTACGTTATGCTGACACAAGTGCAGGCGACGGTATCGTAGCAGGCGAAGAAGCATTAAGCCCGTTCAAGATTGCTGCTGCTTATTCTGGTAACAATGTTGATGCAACACCACGTGCTGCTGCAACAAGCCAATTAGAAGGTCAACCAGGTAAGAGAATGAGCATCCAGATCCTCAAGGCTCCAGTAGAAGCCAAGTCACGCAAGCTATCAGCTCGCTGGACATTTGAGGCTGCACAAGATGCACAATCACAGCAAGGCATTGATATCGAAGCAGAAATCATGGCAGCATTAGCTCAGGAAATCACAGTTGAAATCGACCAGGAAATCCTAGCTTCACTACGTGGTCTTGCTTCAGTTGAAGAAACATACGACCAGAGCTTAGTTTCTGGTACAGCAACATTCGTCGGTGACGAACACGCTGCACTAGCAATTCAGATCAACCGCGTAAGCAACCTAATTGCACAGCGCACACGTCGTGGCGCAGGCAACTGGGCTGTTGTTTCTAACCAGGCTCTAACAATTCTACAGAGCGCAACAACTTCAGCATTTGCTCGTACAACTGAAGGTTCGTTTGAAGCACCGACAAACACCAAGTTTGTTGGTACATTAAACGGCGCTATGAAGATCTATGTAGACAGCTACTTAGCTGACAGCTTAGACAACAACCAAGTTCTTATTGGTTATAAGGGTTCAAGCGAAGCAGATGCACCTGCTTTCTATTGCCCATATATTCCTCTAATGAGCTCAGGTGTTGTACTAGATCCATCAACCTTCGAACCAGTCGTAGGCTTCCTAACACGCTACGGTTATGTTGAACTCAGCAACACCGCAAGCAGCTTAGGTAACGCAGCCGACTACCTCGGTAAGGTCGCTATCAAGAGCTCGACAGTAAGCTTCAAGTAATAGAATTACTTGTAATTTTACACAGAAAGCCCGCCTTGTGCGGGCTTTTTGTTGACTAAAATTTCTTAAAAATAAATAAAAATTAAAATTAATGAGAATAATATGAGAATAAAATTAAAGAATGATTTAAGATTTTTAGCTCCAGTAAACGTTGAAATGATTAGATACGGACGTAACAATGATGGCGGGTATGTAATTCCCTATATAGCCACACTTTGTTCTAACGGATTAATAAGTTTAGGTGTCGGATCAGATTGGTCTTTTGAGGAAGATTGGAATAAGATTCATAATGATCAATTAATACATTGTTATGATGGCACTATTGATTTTGACCAATATAGTGAGGAGATTAAGAATAGCTATTATACTTTTTTTAAAAACTCGGCTGTTCATATATATAAAAATATAGGTAATAGGGTTAATGAAGTTACGATTGAACAAGCAATCGAAGATATAAAATGTCATGACATATTTTTAAAAATGGATATCGAAGGCAATGAATACGCGCTCATTCCTAATATCATATCTAATTATAACTTTATTACCGGATTAGCTATTGAATTTCATGGAATTCGAGATAATCGACAGCTATTTTTAAATTCAGTTATTGAATTACAAAAACAATATGAAGTTGCACATTTTCACGGCAATAATTGGGGAGATTTATGTTTCGATGGATTCCCAGATGTTGTTGAAATGACATTTTTAAGAAAAGATTTGTGTAATACAACAGAACGACGTTTAGAAATTTATTTAGAAAATATCGATACGCCTAATTTTACATTCAGAGAAGAATATTACTTTTATTTTGAATAAATAACAACAGTTCGCTCGCAAAAGAGTTTATGCAGCACCCACTGCGTAGATCCTAGAACGATCTTAATATAAGGAGAAAACAAATGGGACGTCCGATTAAAAAACGATATTTTGGCTCAAGAGCAAATTCAGAGAATGGTACATTAGGAGCAGTAGGCGGAGAGCAAATTGCATCAGTGGTTGCATTAGCAACTGGTACAGGCTTCACTGCAACTACTGCAGTAGTATTTAAAACACCTGATATTGCAGGCGGAAACAAAGCAGTCGGTACATTAAATATATTAAATGGTGGTATAAACCCAACAAATCCTGTTACATTTACAGATTATGGTACTGGATATTTAAATACTACATCTATATATTCTTTCGTAGGATCAGGAAGTGGCGGTGTATTAGGAGTATCGCTAACAACCACTGTTCCTAATGCTATTGCATGTGTTGCTTGGGTTCCGACTGATACTGCACAAAGATCAAATGCAGATATCATCAAACAAGAAGCTAGCCATAGATATAATGTACAAGTTAACAATGGATCAACTATATTGAGTGGTCAATGTAAACTGGTGTCGACATCCACATTAGCCGCAGGTCAAATGTATATTACAGCGACTGATAGCGCTAGTGGAACATATTATGTTACTAAGCTAACTTCTCGTAAAGCACAAGTAGTTCCGATTACTGGTACACAATTTGCAAGTGGTCAACAGGTTGCATGGATTTTCTCTGGAACTCCACAGCAAAATGTTTCAGTGCTTATTAACTCAAATTAATATTTGATCTAATAAAACGAAAAATAGCTGTCTTAATGGCAGCTATTTTTTTGGTTAAATACAGCTATGCCTACATCATGGTATTATTCGAATAATATATTTCAATTCGGGGAAATCCCTCAGCATGCTGCTTGGGTCGATGATGGAACTGGTTTCTACAATGCTAGATTTCCTGATGGAGCATTTATTAATACAGTAGTACCGATATTACATATAGCTAATTCAATTGTAAAAGATATAAAAAATAAGACCTATTATATAAATTTTACTGATTTCAATATAATAGATGCTCCTGCAATCATCTCTGGAGTTGAGCTTGAATTAGCGACCAATCGCGGCGGTAGAATAACAGATGAAACAATTCAATTAACCTATAATAATAATTTGATCGGTGATAATAAAGCAAATTATGATTTATCTGTTAACAAAATATATGGCGGTTATAATGATACTTGGTCGGCAAATTTAACTCAAGCAATTATCACAGACTCATCTTTCGGAATAAGATTACGATTTCAAAGCCATCCTAGTTGGCCTCATAAATCTACACCTATGATAGAGTACGCCAGGATAAGAATTTATTAAAGAATAAATACACTAAAGGAAAGATTAATGTCTACTGATGTTTTAAAATTACCTGGAAATTACCTTATAAACACTCCGAACGGTGACATTACACTTAATGCGACTGGAGCATCTACTACTGGAACTGTAAGAATCATAGGTAATTTAGATATTGTAGGAAACCAAACATTAATCGAAAGTACTAGTAGTTTAATTAAAGATAATATTATTATTTTAAATGCAGCAGAAATAAATTCTTATGTTACATTAGGAAACAGTGGAGTTGTTATTGATAGAGGTAGTTACGCAACTCTTACTAATGCTGCTACCTTATTATATCTCGATTCAGTCGGAATCAATCCAGTTACCTGGACAGATAGTTCAGGCACTGTTTATCGAGGATTATTTGATTTTCGTTCAGCATCTCTCGGAACAGCTATCCAAGCCTCGGCATTTAGAACCAATAGTCCCACCGGAACTTTAAATTTCTTAGGAGCGGAAAATCCTTATGGAATGTTAAATGTCAAAGGAACTATAAATTATCGTTCAAGAGTTATAGATCCGAATGATATCCCTAATAAAGAATATGTTGATAATATATTCTTTACTGGAACAAATTTAGCAAGAAAGTTACAAGTTGGTAATTCTTTTGTGCAAATTAATGATAATTCTGTAGCTCCTAGTGATCCTTTCTTTTCTACAATAAATTCTATATCAGCAGGGCTAGGATCAACTAGCAATGTTGTGTTTACATTATTTGGGAATATTGCTCAATTTTCAGGAGTTACGTTGAATAATAACGTAATTCAATCTAATTCAGGAACTGATTTAACTCTACAAGCAGGATCAGGAGGAGCGATTGGAATCAATTCATCATTGAGATTACAAGATCAATCATCTTATCCGTCTCCTTTAACCAATCAAACTATATTATATGCTTCGACATATACCGGCGGAGGTGGGACAGGATTGTATTTTGTAAATACTGTTAGAACCGACGAGCTAGTTAGCCGCAGAAAAGCAATAATTTATAGTATAATTTTTTAAGGTATAAAAAATGTCAATAAAAAACACATTAGTTCATTCTACAACAACACAGATATTCTCTGCTGTTAACTCCGAACAAGCCATTACAACTATGTTTTTCTGTAACACTTCTCCAACAATTAGTACTACTCTTAACTTATTTTTATTGCCGGTCGGGGGAGCAGCAGGACCATCAACTCAAGTAATAAAATCTTTATCATTACCTGCAACAGAAACGTTTGTTTTCGATGCCGAAAAAATTATTCTTGAAAATGGAGAATCAGTTTGGGCGCAGGCAGCAGATGATAATATTGTAATTGCAACAATAAGCTCAGTACAAACATCATGAGATATATTAAAAAACTTGCATTATATTCTAAAAGTCCAATGGATGATAGGTTATCTGTTCTACAAGATAATCGTATCGTTACAACTAGTAAAACTACTTTAGAAGTCCCCACCGGAGCAAAAACCGATAGACCATCTACTATTGTAGATGGTACAGTAAGATATAATACTACATTGAATGAATTTGAAGTTTACAATAGCATGGGAGGGTTGAATAGTAACCCTCTTAATACTAATTGGGAAATTATCAGAACTATAAGACAAGCTACAATTACGCCGCAAAATTTAGGATATGGTAATTATAATGACTACATATTTGGACCATTAGCTTATAAAGTTGACACTACAAAACCACAAAACGTGCTTGTTTTTGTTGATAACGTCTACCAGATACCGGTAACAAATTATACCCTCGTCACTAATAGTAATGCATTTGCCACAACAACATTATCCACTCCAGCTCCTGCAAGCACAAATACATTATATGTTAGCACGTTGACTAATATCGATGTAGGTGAACCAGGGGTATGGAGAACAATCACTGCTCCATCTGGTATCTCAGTTGGAACCACAGTAACTAGTATTTCATTAAATTTCAGTCCTCCAAATAGAGGGTATCCTGTTGGAATCAGTATTCCAACATCGGGATCATTAAACTCAGGAACTACTATTACAGTTAATTATGCCGACGGAGTTTATGTACAGTTTACTGGTCCGGTACCTGCTAAACCGGTGTTTACATTATTAGGGTTTGATGGTTATTTCCCTGCAGGTCCTAATCGTACTCTTTTTGAATCCTAAGAATACCATTTAATAAAACAATAATAAATATAGCGATGCCAGAGTAATCTCTAGCAGGAACAAACTGTGGCAAACCCGCAATGTAAGGTGGTTACCCGTGAAACTCGGTGCTGGCAAGGAGCCACAATGGCTATTGGTCGAATTTCTGGTCCGTTATTATCTAAAAATCTATTACGCGATGGCGTAGATCTAGCTTTCGAAACTGACTTACTATACTTAGATGTATCGAATGGTCGTATAGGTATTCGAAAATCAGCTCCAGTATACGAGCTCGATGTCAATGGTACTATTAATGCTAATAATTTAAAAGTTTCTTATACCGGTCCAGGAACCGGAGTAAGCCAATTAGGAAACCTTGTTATTCAGAATGGAGTTATTAGTACTAATTTAGGTCCAGTAACAATACAACCTAGCGGAAACGAATCAATTAATATCATCGGTGATACAAATATTACCGGTAATTTACATGCTACAGGAAATATTACTGCAGATGGTAATATTACTTTAGGCAATAATACAGTTACTGATGTTGTTGTATTTGAATCAGAAATCGGTTCAAATATTACTCCAGCGACAGATAATTCATTTAGTTTAGGCAGTCCGGAAAGAGCTTGGTTAGATGCATACATTAATAATATAGTTACTAATCAAGTTACTAGCACCAATACATTAAACATCGGGTCTGATGCAGGATTAGTACAAATTAATGCTGATATCAGAGTACAAGGAAAAAATCCGATCGGTACTGCTCCGGTTATCACAAACGTATTACATGTTAATATGGATGGTAATGATACTAATGATGGTCGTGCAGCAGATCCAAGCCGAGCATGCCGCACAGTTAGCGGAGCAGTGCGTAGTCCATATTATCGTCCTGGGACATTAATCAAAGTTTATAGCGGACATTATTTAGAAAATAATCCAATTTTATTACAACCAAATACTGCCGTTGTCGGCGATGATTTAAGAACAACTAGTCTAGAACCGATTAATAAAACACAGGACCTTTTCCATGTTCAAAGCGGTTGCTATCTTGCACAGATGCAGTTCTTTAATGGTAGAAGTGGTCTTTTACCTGGGCCCTATGTTAATGGAGTCAATCGAGGAGCGTATTGTACAGCATTTCCACCACAGGTAAATGGAGCAAAGATTGATCTATACCAATCACCATATGTACAAAATTGTACCAATCAAAGCGGACCATGGCTTGTTGATGGCACTATGTTTGTTCCTAACCAAACGGTGCAGGTACCTCAAGGTGTTGGTATAGCGCAATTTGATGCAAATACAACAACAATTACCGTACAATTAACCAACGGTTCTATTTCCCCAGGGTTGAACGTAATCAGCGGTCCCCAAGATCCAGGATTCTTTAATGCGAGAACATTGATATTAGCAAATATTACTTTTATTCAAGAACAGGTTGTAGCATATGTTAACCAACAAGTTACCAATGCAACACCGGATTCTCCATTTTATCAATTCACATATAATCAAGCCAAATGCTTTAGAGATGTTGGGTTAATTGTACAAAATGTTGCATATGATGTTGCATTTGGTGGAAATGAAAAAGCAGTTGAGGCAGGATTATCATATTGGAATGGCGTCATTAATTATATCGAAGGTCAACAGGTGCAGACAACTGACGCGATTAATTATATTGATACCTTATGTCAATCTATCATTGTCAATCAACAGGCACCAGTTATAACAACCGGAACATCACAACTTATTAATACTACATTGATAGGCGGTGCAATTGCTGGACAAGAAATTACAAATGCCATCAATATTATTACCACAATTATTAATCAAGGACCTTCATCTGCTCCTCCTATTTTTAATAGTTGCGGACCGGAAGCTCCATTAGTTAGTGCTGAATTATTATTACAAGCTAACAAAAACTTCTTACAAAATGAAGTTGTAGCATATGTAAATGCAACTTATCCTACCTTCGTTTATAAACAAGATTATTGCTTTAGAGATGTTGGACTTATAGTTGATGCAGTGAGCCAAGACATTATTCTCGGCGGTAATACAAAAAGCATCGAAGCGGGGTTAAGCTATTTTACTGGAGCAAAGGATGATAGCAGTGTAGCAGAAACTGCAATTATTAATAACTTTAACTTAATTAAAAATATAATAGAAAATGGCCCAGATGTTGCACCTGCTGAAGTTAGTGGTCCAAATCTCGGAGGTGGGTTCTCGAACGCACAAGATATTTTAAAGAAAAATTTATTATTTGTTCAGTCAGAAGTAAGTGCATATGTTCGAAGTTTATTCAATAGTAATTTTAGATTAACACAGGCGCAACAAAATCTTTGTTACAGAGATATAGGAACAATATTGACCGCTATTGCAGATGATGCTGCAGCAGGAGGTAATGTTAATTCATTAAAATCAGCATTAGCATACTATAATAATGGATTAATAATTCTTCCAGGTAATCAACCGGCTGAAACTTTAAAATCCTTGGATTACATGCAATATCTAGCAGTTAATATTATTAAAAATAATAAATTAACAAATTTATATCAGAATTATATTAATCAAGTTTTTAATCCTATCGCAGGAACTGCAGTACAAATTAGTGCTATCAATACAAATATTGATCGAATTACTAGCATTATTAATAATGGACCAGGTGTTTTAATCAATAATACTCCAATAACTCCTCAGCCGATTAGTTTAACTGTAAATGGTGATGCATATACACAAACTGCCGCAACACTATTACATGCTAATCGTTATTTTGTACAATCTGAAGTAGTTGCATATATTGATGATTTATTAAATAAAAATTCAGGTTATTATCAGAATTATAGTAGATCTAAATGCCTTAGAGATACAGGGCTAATTGTCGATGCTCTTGTACAAGATTTATTATTCGGTGGCACAAGTCAAAGCGACTTTGCTGGATTACAATACTGGAATCAAAATGGTTATGTCGGACAAATTCCTTACGAGATAACCACTACGACTGCTGCTATAAATTTCATTAGTGGGTTATCTCAACAAATTGTAAAAAACATCACAACAGGAACAAGATATACAGCTACATATCATCCAGATGGAATATCACCAAAAACACAAAATATCAGTTTACCTGCTGCGACTTCTAATGAAGCATCCACTATTGCTAATGAATTTTCAATTATTACAAATATTTTAAATAACGGCACGATTGGAGTAACTGATATTATTATTCCTAATGGAATTACTCCTGCAACCGGATTTATAGTTAATGCAGTTAATTTATTGCAAGCAAATAAAGTTTATATACAAGAGCAAGCAGTTGCCTATGTAGAAAACGTCAAACCTGTCGGATATACTTACAGTCAAGCTAAGTGTTATCGAGATGCAGGATATATGGTCGATAGTATATGCTTCGACTTATTATATGGTGGTAATAAACAAGCAGTACAGAGCGGAGTTTATTATTATGCATTCTCTACAACAGGAGGAGCAATTGCTAATAACGAAGTTTCACAAACAACTGCTGCTTACAATTATATTAAAACATTAGTTTCGTTTATTGTAAGAGGGAAACCTGTAAATAAGTTATATCAAACTGCTATAGGTCAAGTATTACCTGGTTCTGTAGGAACTTCCTTAGAAGCGGATCAAATAAACAACAATCTTAATTTAATTACTGATATTATCACAATCGGTCCAAGCGTTGCTCCATCTCCTTCTCCTATAGGAAACCAATTAACTTATAATTATAATGCTATTAACTCGTTTAACTTATTAAAATCTAATCGAGACTTTTTAGCAGAAGAATTAACTGGATGGGTCGATGATACATTTAGTGTAGGATTTAATTATAATGCAGATAACTGTTATAGAGATACAGGATTAATTATCGATAGTATTGCACTTGACGTATTACAACAAGATACTAGCCAGGCAATATTTGCAGGATTGCAATATTGGAATCAATCAAATTATACAGGTGCAATCGGTAAAGAATTAACCACAACTACTGCGGCTATTAATTATGCAAAATTTTTATCTCAAAAGATTGTAACTAATTCGACTGTAACATCTTTACAGACCGCCACTCACCAGGTCTTTAATTTTGCAGCCAGTGGATCTACCGCTACTAGTAACATTATCGGAAGTCTTTTTTCCACAGTTACTAATATTTTAATTAATGGAACCTCTGGTATTACAAATAAAATTATATCAAATGGTACTGCAACTAATAGTTCAACTTATGTTAACGCTTACAATTTATTACAAGCGAATAAGTCATTTATAGAAAATGAAGTTATTGCATATGTAGATCTTAATCTATCACAATACTATTATGATAAAGATAAGTGCAGTAGAGATACCGGATTGATTGTCGATGCGCTGGCATTAGACCTCTTATATGGTGGTCATAGTCAAAGCGATTTTGCAGGATTACAATATTGGAATCAAAACGGATATACTGGTCAAATTACTGTTGAATTAACACAAACAGTTGACGCAATTAATTTTGCTAGTTACCTTGCACAACAAGTAGTACAAAATATTACTACTGGAACACGTTATTCGGCTGTATATTATCCAAGTGGACCTACTTCACAACAGACCGGAACTGCTGCCACTTCGGTAGAAGCAGCAATTATTGCAAAAGACTTTTCTGTAGTTACAAATATTTTAAATAACGGCACCGCCGGAGTGACAGATCTTGTTGTTCCTAATGGATATTCACCAGTAGGATCAAATGCAACAAACGGATATAATTTATTACAACTTAATAAAACTTTTATTCAAGAACAAACAGTTGCTTATGTTGAAGCAAATAAACCATCTTGGTTTGTTTATAATACAGCTACTTGTTATCGCGACGTTGGTTACATAATTGATAGTATTAGTTTTGATTTAAAATACGGTGGTAATAAACAAGCAATACAGAGCGGAGTTTATTATTATTCGTTCTCATCTTCAAGCAGTGCAATTGCTCCATCAGAAAAGAATCAGATCACCGCAGCTTATAATTACATTCAAACACTGACGAATTATATTGTTCGAGGAGTTCCATTACCAAGTCCTTATCAAACTACAATACCTCAAACAATTTCTGCATCAACTGGTACGAATGCCGAGATATCAATAGTCGATACTAATATTAGTAGAATTGTAAGTATCATTAATAACGGTCCTGGAGTAACCATTAACGGCTCTCCAATAACTCCGACTTCGATACCATTAACACCAAGCGCGGTAACTGCTGTACAAAATTCAGTTACATTGTTAAGTGCAAATAGAGAATTTATAAAAGCTGAAGTTTTAGCTTATCTCGATAATTTTATATACAGTCAAGCATCTCCAGGATTTGTATATAATCAAGACAAATGCTTTAGAGATATCGGATTAATAGTTGATTCTCTGGCTCAAGATTTATTGTTTACAGGAAGTAGTCAGAGCAATTTCTCCGGATTACAATACTGGAATCAAAATGGGTATACCGGAGCAATTGCTTCCGAAGTAACCACAACCACTGCAGCGATCAACTATATAAGAGATTTAGCAGTAAAAGTAATCTCTAATGATGTATCAGGTATTCGATACCAAACAGGAACAACACAAACTATTATTTCTAGTACGGTAGTAACTAATAATGAAAAACAAAAGATTTATGATGAATTTAACTTAATAGTTAATATTATTACTAACGGAACATCTGGTGTTACTGATTTAATTATTCCTAATGGATTAAGTTCTAGTACAAATGTATTTGTTGCCGGAGCATATGCTCTATTAGCTGCTAATAAATCCTATTTACAAGCAGAAGCTGTTGGATTTGTAGAAGCAACTAAGAATTATGGATTTGTTTACGATCAATCTAAATGTTATCGAGATATCGGATATATGGTCGATAGCGTTAGTTTTGATTTACTATATGGTGGCAATCGTCAAGCAGTTCAATCAGGGGTTTATTACTATGGTTTCGGTAATGTGACCGCTATACCGAATGAACAACCACAAGTTACCGCTGCCTATAATTTTATACAAAATATAAGTTCTTATATTATAACCGGTCAAAGACCGCCGACTCAATATCAATATAACATAAGTCAGGTAATAAGTCCTAATGTAGGTACAAGTATACAAGTTAATACAGTAACAAACAATATCAATTTAATTACTAATATAATCAACAATGGTGTCGGAGCCGCTTTAACTCCTACTCCAATATCACTCGTCCCGAGTAGTAATTCTGCAACTGTTAATGCTGCAAACTTATTATCCGCCAATAGAGAGTTTATTCAAGCTGAAACTATAGCATACATAAACAAGGTTTATCCAGTAGGATTTAATTACAATAGAGATAAATGCAGAAGAGACATCGGTTATATTATTGATAGCGTTAGTTTTGATTTACTGCACGGCGGCAATAGACAAAGTATTCAAAGCGGTGTTTATTATTACAGTTACGACGATAATAATAGCGTTATCACTTACGAGTTAGCACAGGTTACTGCTGCATATGATAGGATTAAAGAACTTGCTCGTAAGATTATAACAAATACTCCTGTAACTAAAACTACCGGCAATAACTCTACCCAGACATTTATATTGTCGGCAAATAGTGCAACCAGTGTTCAAATTTCTTATATAGAAAATGAAGTTGATACCATTACTGATATAATCAACAATGGGCCTAATCCTTATTATCAGAAAAAGCCAATTAATTTAATATCAAGTTCTAATAAAGGTGACTTAGATGCTTATAACTTATTATCAGCTAATCGTCAATTTATACAAAACGAATTAATTGCTTACATTAATTATTGGTTCGCTAAACCATTTAATTATAATAAACCAAAATGTCTAAGAGATACTGGCTTAATTGTTGATGCATTAGCACAAGATCTATTATTTGGAGGAACTAGCCAGAGTGATTTTGCTGGAATTCAGTACTGGAATCAAGCAGGGTATACTGGTGCAATTAATGTAGAATCAGCACAAACAATTGAAGCTATCAAATACCTCAAGAACTTATCTCAAGAGGTAATAAGAAATCAAACCGGTCCTACAGTTAGATATAGCACTGCTGCATCTCAAAATGTTTCTTTAACAGCAGGATCTGTAAGTGATGTTACGTCGTTAGGTGCGGATTTTGATATTATAATTGATATATTAACTAATGGAACAAATTCGGTTACGGATAAAATAATTCCTAATAATCTAGGAATTAACGGCAATACTGCTAATGCAGTTTCTGTACTTCGCGCTAATAGAACTTATCTACAACAACAAGTAGTAGCTCATATCAATGCAACGTATTCTAATACTACTTTTAATAATTCGCCATCACTACAAAGTAAATGTAGTAGAGATACTGGATTAATTATCGATGCATTAGCTCAAGATTTATATTTCCCCGGAACAGCCGGCAATAGTCAAATTGTATTTTCAGCATTACAATATTGGGCTCAAGGCGGCAATTTAAATATTCAAGGAACAGAACTTGCAGCAACTGAATATGCGATTAGCCAATTAAGTACTGCAACTGCAGCAGTGGTTACGACCAATTTAGAAAAATCATTTGTACAAAATGAATTTTCATTAATTCTTAATTTATTAAATGGAACTATTAATCCGACAACTATAACCGATGCTATTGTACCAAATTCGGCCACTGCCGGAACAGGTACTGCTCTTGCAGCCTATAATGCTATACAAGCTAATAGGGATAACATTATAACGACTGTTGTCGGATTATTACAAACAAATCAAACCTTGATTTGGAACAATATCGATCAAGCCATTTGTCGTAGAGATATGGGTTTTATAATAGATAGCATATGCTACGATTTATTATACAATGCGGATCCTACATATTCTGCACCTTCTAATAGACAAGCAATACAAAGTGGAATTTATTATTTAGGATTCTCGAATACAACAAATATTCCAAATGAATTACCGCAAACTATCGCAGCATATACATATCTAAAAACAGTGGTTAGCGCTGTTATTTCAGCACAACCTCTCACAAATAAGTATAGCGGAGCAAGTCAAATAACTAATCTGCCAGCAGGTACAAATGCAGACATCAATTCTGTTATTAATAATATTAATTTATTATTGAATGTTATTACAAATGGTCCAGTAGCGGCCGGTGGAATTTATACCCCAATCGGATTAACACCAAATACTGCATCAGCAAATGCATTTGCATTATTGCACGCTAATCGAGGATTCATACAATCAGAAATTGTTGCATATATAAATGGATTTACTTACAATCCAACAACTTGTGCAAGAGATGTTGGGTATATTGTTGATAGTGTAAGTTTTGATTTAACATATGGGGGTAATAAACAAGCAATTCAAAGTGGAGTATATTATTATTCTTCTACCGGAACTAATAGTGTATTGCCTTTAACAGAAGTACCTCAAACTACCGCAGCTTATAACTATATACAAACATTAGCAAATTATGTTGTACAAGGAATTCCAGTTCCAACAACATACCAATCAGCAGTTAAACAAGTTATTAATAGTTCAGTTGGGACTACTAATGAAGTCGGTATTATTAATAATAACATTAATCGAATTACTAACATTATTAATAATGGTCCTAATGGAATTACTCCGACACCAATCGGGTTAACTGCAACAATTACTTCATCAGTAGTTAATGCTGCTAATTTATTAGAATCTAATCGATCATTTATACAAGCAGAGGTAGTTTCATACATTGATTCGACATTCCCGAGTATATTTGTATATGATAAGATTAAATGTGCAAGAGATACAAAATTAATTGTCGACAGTGTAGCACTTGATTTAATATATGGCGGTAATACCCAAAGTACTTTTGCTGGATTACAATATTGGGCACAAAATAATTATACCGGTAATATTAGTTCTGAACTAACACAAACTACTAGTGCTATTAGATATGCACAATCTCTAGTAACAGCGACGATCGCTGGATTTAGCGCCGCAATTAATACTGTTAATTCAAACTTTAATGAAATTATAACAATTATTAATACCGGAACCAATGGCATATCAGACATAATCGTTCCTAATGATCTACCATTAACTGATACTTCAACTGTTGCGGCTTATACCCTCATCCAAGCGGCCAAGCCAACAATACAACAACAAACAGTTAATTGGGTAAATTCAAATTATCCAGGATTTGTTTACAATACTTCGACATGTTATCGAGATGTTGGATATATTATTGATTGTGTAAGTTTTGACTTATTGCATACCGGCAATCGTCAAAGTATACAAGCAGGAGCATATTATTATGCATCTAGTTATACAGTAACTAATATTGTCAACGAGATTCCTCAAGTGGTTGCAGCATATAACCACCTCAAATATTTGATTAGTGCTGTCATTCAAAGTCAACCGATTGAAACACATCAAAAAGTATATAAACAGGTTATTATTCCTGCATATATGGGTGTTGATAGTGTCATTTACGGAGAAGAAACAATTACAACTGATGCTATTTCATATCTCAATAGCATTAGTCAAAATGTAATAAGCAACAGACCTGTTCCGATCATACGATCAACATGCACTCAGACCTTTAATTACGCATTAGAAGGAGGAGTGCATGCAAGCGGATCAGTTAATAGATGTTATACAATTATATCTAATATAATAAAAAATGGGCCTAATGCAGCACCAGTGCCATTTACAGGATCAGGGTTATTTGCAACAACTGGTATAAGTAGTGATGATGTAAGAAATAGTCCTACAATTATTTCTATAACTACTCAAAGTAATAATGTTTATACAATTACTTTATCTGGACCGACTGTTGGGGATTCTCAAAATGGAACTTTATATTTCGGTAATACCTTGGTTTTCCCTGCTACTGATGCGCAAGTTGAAGAATTAAGTTTAAAATATACAGGAAATGCACACACTTGGGATAGTCGAAAAGTTGACCCGATTGGAGCAATGGGAGGAACTCTAATTGACGGTGCAGTAATTAGTGATCGAAGCCCTATTCAATCATATGTATTCGATGCATTTACTCAAATTAACCAAGGAGGCAGAGGAATACGCATTACTAATAATGGGTACGCTCAGTTAGTATCTGTGTTTACTATTTTCTGTAGTGTAGGTGTGCAAACTGACAATGGCGGAATTGCGTCTATTGTTAATAGTAATGCTAACTTCGGTGATATTTGCTTATTATCGAATGGCTTTGGTAAATTAGAATTCAGTGGTACGGTTTATAATCCTCCATACCCAACTTATCAACCTAACGGTGAATATTATCCTCTTGGATTTTATCCTCAGGGAGGACAAGTTGAAATTTATTTACCGGACACTGCTAATAGACCGCATATTGCATTAATAATGGAGGTCGAACCTCCGGTAACATATATAGATTATAACGGAAATGTAGTTCCTTATACCAACGATCAAGGATATCCTGGATTCTTAAATGCTCAACCAAGTTTACCTTCCTTAACTACCGGCAGTCTTACTATAAGTGGCATCGATACTACCGGTATTGCTGTAGGAAACAGCTTATATATTAGAGATCAATATGGTAATACAGGTACAACTGTTAATAATGTATTCAGTCCTTACGCTTATCCTAACACTGTGGTAACTGATGTCGGATATCAAACAGTTACAATTAATATTGGATTAGGTAGTGGAGGTGCTGATCCTAATAATACAAGCCAAATTATTAATACAGATTATTTTAACTTATATTTCTGCGGAAATGCATATTACACAGTTCTGTCAAGTACTGTAAATGATAATTTTGGTCATACTTTAGGAACTAAATTATTAGGACCAGAAAATACTGCCCAAGGAAATGATCAAACCGGATATGAAGTTGACGTACTTTATGAACTACAGACATTGTTATGCGCTCAACCAGGCGGCGATCTTGATGTTGCTAATGTAAATTCTGAAGCAATTAATTTTGTTTATAATCGAATTAATGACATGATCAATGTTATAACTCAAGCAAATCTAACAGCAGCAGAAAATTGCATTGTTCCAGTTAAGATAGGAACTCCTCCTGCAGGTGCAAGTTTAGCAATATCAACTATTAATAGTGAAACTGAAAGGTTAGTAACTCGTTTAATCTCTTTCATACAAAGTGCTCCTTATAACTTTACGAGCTTTAACGTAGAAAAATGTAAGAGAGATATTCGACTTATTTTAAGACAGATAAATTACGACTTAATAAACGGTGGTAACTATTATAGTTACTATTCTGGATTAAGTTACTGGTACCGAGCAGGCACTCATCATATTGTAAGTATCGAGGAAAATGTAACTAATACTGCTCTGTTCCCGGATGGAGCTATCGTTAATTTCTATCAAAGAAGTTATCAAAGTGCTTCGGGATATACATTTGAATATGTAGGTGCTGGAGTAACTTATAGTGCATTACCTCAAAGAGGAGTTAAAGATCCCGTGCAAGGTAAAGAAGTAGTTCAAGTAAATAATGGTAAGGTCTTCTATACTTCAACCGATCAAAACGGTGATTTTAGAATTGGTCCTTCGCTTGTTATTAGCCAGGCTACTGGTGTATTAAGTGGTAGAACGTTTACAAAGAGCTTGTTTGCTAATATGACACCGTTCATTCTAGCAATTGAAGGCGGAGGTTAAAGGAATTTATGGCACAATTACCGTTAAATGTATTTAAAACTAAAACAGCAAGATTGCAAAGTGTTTATTCTACTGGAACTACTGCAACTGTTTATACTGCTCCGATTGGAGTAACATCGATTATTCTAATGACTCAAGTCGCAAACCTTGATCCTGTTAATCCGCATGCTGTAAGCTTTGCTCACCATAGAAATTTACCTGTTTTAAAAAATGCACAAGGGTTTGGAGGACAAGATGCTAATGTCACTACTCCATTAGTAGTAGGGTATCAAATTCCTCCTAATGATGCTGCTAGTATGACAACCGGTAAAATGATCATAGAACAATTAGATAGCATTTATTGTTATGCTGACGCTGATAATGTTTGTGTTTTAACGTTAAGTGTATTGGAGACAGCTAATGCTTAATTCTAGCAAGGCAGGAGAAATTTAATGCCAGGTCTTATTAGCGGCCGTACTCTAGTTGCTCCGTCAACACAGTTAAGTCCAATACGCAACCAGTTTCTTGGTTTAAATAATGCTCAACCGGCATTAGGACCTTCTCCTACTACCGGAACAGGGTATACATTAATATCATATGCTACAGGAACTGTATTTTCTAGTAGTTTAGGTAATTTAAATTTCAATTATGGTGTAATATCACCAAATGTTAATAGTTTATTTACAATCACATTAACAGTTAACACATCAACTGGTAATATAAGTTTAGTTTCACCTCGTGTGAGCATTACTGGCAATTTAACATTTACCAATACTGTATCTAGCTTTATTAATTTAGGTGGAAGAGAAAGTGTAAGAATTCCTAATTATTATGAAGGGCCTACACCTCCGAATAATGTAACATTCTGGGCAGGAGATCATTGGTACGAACCGATTAACCAAGTCTTATATGAATATGTGTTAGATGATGTTGGGCAAAGATGGGTAGATATTACTGGTCCCTTTTTTAGTACTGATGTAGCACAATTCGGGTACGTAGGTAGTCAAGGAACAGTCGGATATGCCGGAAGTCAAGGAGTTAAAGGAGATCCAGGAGGATATACCGGAAGTCAAGGAACTGTTGGTTATGCCGGAAGCCAAGGAGTATCGGGAACAGTCGGGTATCGAGGATCGATCGGTTATACCGGGTCAATAGGATATGCAGGTAGCGTCGGATATGCCGGCAGTATTGGCTATACCGGGTCGATAGGATATGCTGGTAGTATCGGTTATGTCGGATCATCAAGTACGGTTCCGGGATATTTCGGAAGTAAAGGATACACTGGGTCGATAGGCTATACCGGTTCATCTAGTACAGTGCCTGGGTATTTCGGTTCATTCGGATATACAGGAAGTATTGGTTATACCGGATCGTCTAGTACAGTTCCTGGATATGCCGGATCTTTAGGATATACTGGATCGTTAGGATATACTGGATCTTTAGGATACATAGGAAGTCTCGGATATGCCGGATCTTTAGGATATACTGGATCTTTAGGATATACTGGTAGTGTTGGATACACTGGATCAGCAAGCACAGTTCCTGGATATGTCGGAAGTCAAGGATATTTTGGGTCGGCCGGGTATGTCGGATCAGCCGGATATGTTGGATCAGCAAGTACATTCCCAGGGTATAATGGAAGTACCGGTTATACTGGATCAGTAGGATATTTCGGATCGATCGGTTATGCCGGAAGTTCCGGGATTGGGTATGATGGATCATTTGGATATACTGGATCGGCAAGTACAGTTCCGGGGTATTTCGGAAGTAAAGGATATAATGGAAGTGTCGGGTATACCGGATCAGCAGGTACCGGTTATACCGGATCAGCAAGTACTATTCCCGGATATGTCGGTTCATTTGGTTATACTGGGTCAGTAGGATATACAGGTTCATCTAGTACAGTACCTGGATATGCTGGGTCAGTTGGATATGTTGGGTCAGCCGGTGCTGGATATACTGGCTCAACAAGTACAGTACCCGGATATGCTGGTTCGATAGGATATGCCGGTTCAATAGGATATACTGGGTCATCTAGTACTGTTCCTGGATATGTTGGTTCAGTTGGATATACTGGTTCGGTAGGATATGTTGGTTCATCTAGTACTGTTCCTGGATATGTTGGTTCAGTTGGATATACTGGTTCGGTAGGATATGTTGGTTCATCTAGTACTGTTCCTGGATATGCTGGTTCAGTTGGATATACTGGTTCAACAGGTGCTGGGTATACTGGATCAGCAAGTACAATACCTGGTTATTTTGGATCATTTGGTTATACCGGAAGTGCCGGGTATACTGGATCAGCAAGTACAATACCTGGTTATTTTGGATCATTTGGTTATACTGGGTCAGCAGGTGCTGGTTATACTGGTTCATCTAGTACTGTTCCTGGTTATTTTGGATCATTTGGATATACAGGTTCAGTAGGATATACAGGGTCATCTAGCACAATACCTGGTTATTTTGGATCATTTGGTTATACTGGGTCAGCAGGTGCCGGTTATACCGGGTCATCCAGCACAGTACCCGGATATGTTGGGTCGCTTGGTTATACCGGAAGCATTGGCTATACCGGGTCATCTAGTACTGTTCCTGGATATGTCGGGTCACTTGGTTATACAGGTTCAGCAGGTGCTGGTTATACCGGTTCATCTAGTACTGTTCCCGGGTATGCCGGTTCGGTAGGATATACTGGCAGTGTTGGATACACTGGTTCATCAAGTACAGTACCTGGTTACTTTGGATCATTTGGTTATACAGGTTCAGCAGGTGCTGGTTATACTGGTTCATCTAGTACAGTACCTGGTTATTTTGGATCATTCGGTTATACTGGTTCAGTAGGGTATACTGGTTCATCTAGCACAGTTCCCGGATATGTTGGCTCACTTGGTTATACCGGATCATCAGGTGCTGGATACACAGGTTCATCTAGTACAGTACCTGGATACTTTGGATCATTCGGATATACTGGTTCAGTAGGATATACTGGTTCGTCTAGCACAGTTCCTGGATATGTCGGTTCACTTGGTTATACTGGATCATCAGGTGCTGGATACACAGGGTCGTCTAGTACAATACCTGGGTATATTGGTTCATTCGGATATACTGGAAGTGTTGGTTATACCGGATCAGCAAGTACTGTTCCCGGATACGTCGGTTCATTCGGATATACTGGAAGTGTTGGTTATACCGGATCAGCAAGCACAGTTCCTGGATATATAGGTTCATTTGGATATACTGGTAGTGTTGGTTATACCGGATCAGCAAGTACTGTTCCCGGATACGTCGGTTCATTTGGTTATACTGGAAGTGTTGGTTATACTGGATCATCTAGTACAGTACCTGGTTATTTTGGTTCAACAGGTTATACCGGTTCGGTAGGATATGTTGGATCATCGAGTACGGTTCCTGGGTATATTGGTTCATTCGGATATACCGGGTCAGTTGGGTCGACTGGATATACCGGAAGCGGCAGCGGCAGCGGGCTTAATGTAATTCTTGGTCCTCCGTCGGGAAATGCCTATCTAGTATCAGTAAACGGGCTTAACGTAACTGGTGCGCAAGCTTATCAAACATCAACAATATATTATGATACTGGAGCTATTGTTTATGCAAATGACTTTGCAGCAGCATCTGATGCTACTTTAAAAACTTTTGTAGGATCAGTTACTAATGCTATTTCAAAAGTTCAACAGTTAAACGGCATAAAATATAGATGGAATGATCGAGGAATAGCACAAGGATTCCTTAATAAAGATATTCAAGTAGGATTATATGCTCAGGAAGTTCAAGCAGTATTGCCAGAAGCGGTACATGAATCAAAAGGATATTTAAACGTTTCTTATGATAAATTAGTACCATTGCTAGTAGAAGCGATTAAAGAGCTCAAAGCCGAGATTGATCAATTAAAAGGGGGAAATAATTAATGTCATTTCCTTTATATCCAGCCGATGGCACGCAAGTCATACAAAATGGTATAGAGTACACATATTCAGCAATTACCAATAGCTGGCGTAGAAATTATAATAATGTACTTGATAAATTGTTTATCGGAGGGTTATATCCATCAACTACTAGTACAAATGGGGCTTTAATTGTTCTAGGCGGTGTTGGTATTGGTGGAAATTTAAATGTAGGGCAAAATTTTTCAGTAAACGGTACTTTAAATGCCAACGGCTCTGTTAATTTAAATCCAGTAAGCGGTAATGTATCTATTCAACCTACATTAGGTGGTAGTGTTATTATCTATCCCAACCATGTTGGATCTATTGATAACATGATTATTGGAATTAATTCTCCTCAAATAGGAAAATTTACCGATTTATCAATAATAGATACCACAAATGCAACTAGTCCTTATACCGGAGCATTAACAGTAGCAGGCGGGGTCGGAGTAGCAAAAGACCTATATGTCGGCGGAAAGATTTATGCCAGTGCGTTTGCTACAATATCGAATTCTAGCACTTGGTATTATACAAATACAAACTATTCTGCATCAAATGGAGATAAGTTATTTCTCGATACATCTATAAACACATTAACAGTTACACTTCCTTTATTGCCAACAATAGGTGATTCTGTTCAATTTGTAGATTATTTAGGTACTTTTGGTTCAAAAAATATGACTTTTGGCGGAAACGGGCAAAGAATTATGGGATTACTTGAACCATTAATAGTCGATATTAATCATGCAGCAAATTTCTTAGTTTATTCAGGGACCGCTACCGGGTGGTTAATAGGAGCAGTATTCTAAAATGTCAACTTATAGTAGTTTTAAACCAGGAGTAGCCGGAGTTGCTGCACTAACGGCAGGCACAGATACCTCTGTTAACACTTCGACAGGATATGTAATTGTCTGGAATACCAGCACTTTACAAAGTATAACTAGCCGAGGTTCTACTACTAGTTATGCAATTAATATTACAAATAATATTCAAAGTTCTTCGACCACAACAGGAGCTTTAGTTGTAGCAGGAGGAGTTGGAATTGGTGGTAATTTAACTCTAAATGGTTCTATTGTTTCTTCATCTGCTACTTTTTCAGGAATTGTAACAGATACTAGTGGAATTCCTAGCATTTCTACCGCAACCGGAGCGGTTATATTAACCAATAACGGAGGAATCGGAGTCGGCGGACAAGTTACAGCACAAACTATTAAAACAATAGATACCACTTTAGCATCGATATCCGGTGCAGGTAGTGTTCAAACTGCCGGCGGAGTGTATATCGGCAATAACCTAGTTGTAATGAGTACTCAAAGCAGCACGGTAACTCAAACAGCGAATGCTTTATATATTGCAGGTGGAACTAATATTAATGGTCAATTAACAGTTGGCGGTCCTGTCTTATTTAAAGGTCAGGTGTTATTATCGAATTCAGCCACACAAATTGTTGCAGGTAATACAGTCTATACTACTAATTTGATTACATTGCATACTCCATCTACCGGAACGAATTGGACATTTAATGATGGATTAGACGTAGGAATAAAATTTAGATTTTATGCTAATAGTACAGATACATCAGCAGTTTTAGTTTTAGCAAATGATACTAAGTATTTAGAATTTTATGGAAGTGGAGCTGTCGGAACAAGCAGCTTTAGCAATGCTAATTATGGAACATTTAAAACCGGACAAATAATATTAGTATCAGCGACCAATGCGACGAGTACATTAAGTGGATCCCTACAATTAATTAATGGAGGAGCCGCTATTGGTCAAGACATTTATGTAGGTGGTCAGGCCACAATTGCTAGTGCATCTGACGCGTCTGCAAGTTCCGGAGCATTATTGGTTAAAAATGGCGGAGCAAGCATTTCTAAATCATTATATGTCGGTTCTTCTTTAGCCACTACTACTGCGTCTAATGGAAATGCTGTTGTAATTAATGGAGGGATCGGGGTCGGCTCTAGCGGGTATTTTGGAGGAAATGTCGTTATTTCTTCTAACTTATCGAGCACTAGTACGAATACCGGTCAGGCTTTATTAGTAACAGGCGGTATTGGTTCTTCAGTAGTTTATGCTCGCGAGCTTTATGATAATGGACGAAGAGTAATTACTAAAATAAATCCTAATTCCGGAACTGGAATTAGTATTTCAACCAGTAATAATGTTGATTCGATCTTAAGTTTCACAGTTACTAATATAGGTGTAACATCTATACAAGCAGGCTCTGGCATAGGAGTGAATACAAATACCGGAGCAGTATTGGTCAATAACCTAGGTGTTACCAGTATAACCGGAACAGCCGGCCAAATTGCAGTTAATACTACAACAGGAGCAGTAGTTCTTAGTTTACCTTTCGGGTTAAGTTTTAATACCAGCTCAGTAACTTCTCTTTATATAACCAGTCAACAATCTTCAATTAGTACTAATACCGGAGCACTTCAAGTTGCAGGTGGGATCGGGATTGGAAATAGTATATTCGTTGGGTCCACAGCTACTATTCAAGGATCGATTTATAGAACAGGTAATATTTCTGCTGCGAATTGGGCAAATTCTGTTCTAGGTATCGGATTATCTATAGGAGATGCAACTTATACCGAAACATCGACTACAGGAAGTTATATATCTAATCAAGTTGCTGTTAATTCGTTCGGTGTTCCTACACTAGCAAATAACGCAGGGAATATAACGTATGGTGATGCGGCCACAGTTTATATTTCGGGAGCACCTGTAAGTGGATTAAACTCAACAATTACTACTCCTTGGAGTTTGTTGATAAATGATGGCCGAGTTAAAATCGGATCCACAGCTTCTAGTAATAGCATTTATTCAGGAGCATTAGTAGTCAATGGAGGCATAGGTGTTGGAGGAAGCATAGTTGCAGGAGGAACAGGACAATTTGCTTCAGGAGGTGTATTAATTGGAAACACTCTAATAAGTTCAATTACTGCATCTACCAATTCGTTAGCTATTCAAAATATTGATTCTTATAATGCAAATTTCTTCAGATCTGCAAAATATTTTGTACAAGCAGTTAGTGCATCAGGGATCCATATCACTGAAATATCTCTCATGCATAATGGAATAAATGTTTACAAAAACGAATATGGAATTAGTACCACCAATGGAGAATTAGGAGCTTTTGATGCTAATTTTTCAACCGGACTTGTAACGCTCACTTTTACTCCTTATACAACTGCAACAATTTCGTTAACTATCAGCAGAACCGCACTTACATCTTAATTTTACCTCTAAAACATTATTATTTTGGCATTAGATAAATATTAATTTGTAACATTAGCCGTTACGTGGAAAGGGAAACGAATGGCCAGCAATAACGATTTCATTGTAAAAAATGGGCTCGTGGTTAAAACCACAGCCAGTATTCTATCAACAACTACATCTTATAGTACTTTAACCGGTGCATTAACTGTAGCAGGTGGTGTCGGTGTTGGAGGAGCTTTATATGCCTCCGAATTATATGATAATGGACATAGAGTTTTAACTACAGCATCTGGTGGCGGAGGTGGCATCAGCAATATACAGGTTAATGTTACGCCAACTCTCGGCGGGGCTCCTGGGCAGATACTTTTTGATACAGGTTCAGTAATAAGCGAATCACCGTCATTAGTTTTTAATTCGTTAAATCCTTCTTTAATTTTAAACGGCGGGACTTCAACAACAGCAGCTTCATTATTAAGTTTAACACAAACATGGAACAATAGCACTGCTTCTTTTACTGCGATTAAAACAAATATCACAGTTACTACTAGTTCGACTACATCATTAATATTAGATTTGCAATCTAATAACCAAAGTGTTTTTAGTATAAGTCCTGATGCAAAGATAACGGTTAACAATGGTAAAAATTCTCAATTAATCGGCGGGTTATATGGCGCTTCGATCGGCTTCGGGTATCACAGTAATGCGATATCAGCACAAACTTATGAATTTGTAGGCGCAAATGTAAATTCAATTAATGCTTATCTAACTTCGGATGGAAATAATTCTCTTTCTTTAAAAAATGGCTATAATCCGCAATCACTTAGAATATATAACACTTACACTGATGCATCTAATTTTGAAACTGCTATTTTAGATTGGCAAAGTACATCAAGTGTATTCAGCATTGGAACTATAAATGCAGGATCAGGTTCTTCGAGAAATTTACAATTCCTAATAGGCGGAGTCGATAAACTTGATTACGGAATAACTAAACCTAACAATTGGTCTTTCAATGACCAAACATTTATTAATACTGCAACCGCAAGTATCTCTACAACCACCGGAGCATTAGTAGTAACAGGTGGAGTTGGTATCGGGAAGAACTTATATGTATCGGGGATTATTAATTTAAACGGAATTAATATCGGATATGGATATACCGGCAGTAAAGGTGATACCGGTTATACAGGAAGTCAAGGCAATTTAGGCTATGTCGGCAGCATTGGGTATGCAGGTAGCACTGGCTATTACGGATCGGTCGGTTATACCGGATCAGCAAGTACCGTTCCTGGATATGCTGGTAGTGTAGGGTATTATGGATCTATCGGCTATACTGGTTCATCAAGTACAGTACCAGGATATTTAGGCAGTTTCGGATATACCGGTAGTCGTGGATATACAGGCAGTATCGGATATACAGGCAGCGGAGGATTAGGATATACCGGAAGCGCCGGTGCTGGGTATACTGGATCAATTGGATACACTGGTAGCATTGGATATGTAGGAAGTACCGGATATGATGGATCAGTAGGATATACCGGCAGTAAAGGTGATATCGGATATGCTGGAAGTAAAGGTGATACCGGATATACCGGCAGTAAAGGTGATATCGGATATGTAGGAAGTACTGGTTATACAGGTTCGGCTAGTACAGTACCAGGATATACCGGTAGCGTGGGGGCAGGGTATACTGGTTCATCGAGTACTAATCCTGGATATACAGGTAGTATCGGAGCGGGTTATACTGGCTCATCAAGCACTGTTCCTGGATATACAGGTAGTATCGGGTATGCTGGTAGCAAAGGAGATTCAGGATATACAGGAAGTATAGGCAACACAGGTTATACCGGCAGTAAAGGTGATATCGGATACACAGGAAGTATAGGAGGATTCGGATATACAGGTAGTGTGGGATATACCGGTAGTACAGGATATGCAGGAAGTCAAGGTTATACAGGTAGTCGAGGTTATACAGGAAGTACAGCTCCTCTTACAACAGCAACTACCGGAACTCTATTAATTGATAATCTAACTCCGTCTTACAATACTACAACTGGTGCTTTAAGGGTAACAGGCGGTGTAGGTGTTGGTCAAAGTTTATTTGCTAGTGCACTATTTGACAGTAATGCAAGAGTAATTACCACAGCCACTTTAGGATTATATGGAGTTACATCGATCACTGCAGGCACTGATACTGCAGTAAGCACCAGTACCGGCGATATTATTATTTGGAATACCAGTACTTTACAAACAGTTACTAACAGAGGCAGCTCAACTACCAATGCTATATTAATTAATAATTTAAATAATTCTTCTAATACTATTACTGGAGCACTAGTAGTACAAGGCGGAGTTGGGATTGGCGGGAATCTAAATGTCGGAGGCATTTCAACATTTACGGGAGCATTGAACGCTTCTTCAATCTATATTCAAGGATCATTATTAACTGGATTAACTGGTACATTCCAAACTAAAGTACTTGTAGCAAACACTACGCAATCATATAGTACAGCTACTGGAGCATTAGTAGTATGGGGTGGAGTAGGTATCGGTGGAGCATTATGGGTCGGTACAACTAGTTACGTTAATAGTGCAGAGATTGTTACAACTGCAACTATCTTCAAATATGGTATTACAAGTATCTCAGGCGGCACTGATACTGTAGTTGTTAATTCCGGAACTGGCGCAATATTAATTTATAATAATAGTAATTTACAAAGCGTTACCAGTAGAGGATCAACCACAAGTTATGCTATTAGTATTAATAATTTAACTGCATCGACTGGTACCACCACCGGAGCATTAGTTGTTCAAGGTGGGGCAGGCATTGGTGGATCACTATATGCAGGAGCAACCAGTTACGTTAATTATGCTGAAATAATTACCACTGCAACAATTGCTAATTTTGGTATTACAACAATTAACGCAGGAACTGATACAGTTGCTGTTAAAACTACCGCTGGAACATATTTAATTTATAATACCAGTACATTACAGTCGGTTACTAATAGAGGAAATTCGACTACTAATGCATTGTTAATTACTAATAATATAAATTCAACCAACACAAATACTGGAGCATTACAAGTATATGGAGGAGTTGGAGTTGGAGGCAATGCTAATGTCGGTGGATCAATTACAGCAGGTAATGGGCTTTATTCCATCGGTACCTTTACAGGAAATTATACTGACGGAATCGTAATTGATTATGCGTCTGGATTAGGTCGCATAAGTGTTGGACCTAACGATGCATTAAATTTCTATAATGGAGGTCCAAGCACAGGGACAGTAACTTTAGGAATTAGTAATACTGGATCAGTAGTCATTTATAATACAGCAGCCAGTATCTCGACAACAACAGGAGCATTAGTTGTTCAAGGCGGAGTTGGAATCGGTGGAGCATTATATGTTGCAAAAACCAGTTATGTCGACGGAGCTCAGATATTAACAACTGCTACATTAGGAACATATGGTGTAACTTCTATTACTGCAGGAACTGATACAGCGGTTAGCTCTAGTACCGGACAAGTAATAATTTGGAATACTGGTACATTACAGACTATTACTAGCAGAGGTAGCACAACTACATATGCTATTAATATTATTAATGGAACTGCATCAACTAATACTATTACTGGTGCTTTAATTGTCACTAATGGCGGGGTAGGCGTTGGAGGCACCGTCAATGCTACTGGACTATCAATAAAAAATCTTAATGGTATAGGTGGAACAACTTGGATAGGAGTTAACCCACCTGCAATTAACACAAGTGATTTTAGTTTTGATGGAGGAACCGACGGTCAATATATCTTTGCTAATACATTTAACGGTATAGGTGAAACAGTATTTTCATTTGGTACCGCAACTATTACAACAGCATTATCGATTAATCCTAATCGAACAATTATATATAGTTCTCAAGATACTAATACGACTAATAGTGGAGCTTTACAAGTTGTTGGTGGTATTGGGGTTGGAAAGAATTTAACAGTAGGCGGTACTACATACTTACAAGGTGATTTATATGTAGACGGAACACAATTTATTGTTAATAAGTCGGCTATTTACAGTGGCGATTTAACGATCACTTTAGCAACAGGAACTACTGCTTCTGTATTTGCAACTAATGCAGGATTACAAATAGGACCAACAGCTAGTGTTTATATTTCTTGGTTGTATGACGGCGTTAATAATTGGGTATCAAGTGGTGGAATTAAATCAACCAATACCTTAACTATCATTAGTAATTCTAATGCATCAAACACCTATACCGGAGCACTAATAGTTGGCGGGGGGGTCGGGATTGGTGGGGCGTTATATGCGGGTACAACTAGTTACATTGCATATGCTGAAATTGTAACTACTGCTACTATATCAAATTTTGGTATTACTACTATTAATGCTGGAACTGATACTGTGGCCACTAAAACCGGCCCAGGTGTTTATTTAATTTACAATACCAGTACATTACAGTCGGTTACTAATAGAGGTAATTCAACTACCAACGCTATTTTAATTAATAATGCAACAAGTGCTACTAGTACTAATAGTGGAGCGTTGCAAGTACAGGGCGGGGTAGGTATTGGTGGAGATTTATATTCTAATTCTCTAAATATTACTAGTAATAATCCTAATATAGGTAATTTCTATTTTGGCGCATCTGCTCCAGGATATGCAGGATATAAAGATTTTACATTCGATGGCGGAAGCGATGGAGTATTCGGGTTTACTAATATTGGAACTTCTTCGACCACGCGCACAGATTTTCAATTTGCGACCACAAACACTGTTGTAAATTCTCTCAGTATTAATACAACAAAAGTTGCAGTTTTATTAGCGACGGCTACTACCGGTACGAATTCAGGAGCATTGACTGTAGTAGGAGGAGTAGGCATTGGCGGCAATTTAATTGTCGGAGGAATCATCACTGCGACAGATATCTTTATTACTTCGTCTCAAATAAGTCTAGGATCTAACACTCCGGGATATAATGCAACATCTAATTCAGTATACATAGGTCAAAGTGCTGGATCAGGAAATTCAAGTAATACCTCAAGTGTTGCAATAGGCAGTTTTGCAGGAAATAATCAAGGGTCTTATTCAATTGCAATCGGTAATTCTGCTAGTGGTATATCAAACAGTATAGTTTTAAATGCAGCGGCCGCTAATTTAATCGGAAATAATACAGGGTTTTATGTCAATCCAGTTAGAGGCGATACTAATGTAAGCTGGGTATTATTCTATAATAATACATCAAAAGAAATCACTACATCGTCGTCGGCAGGACTAATACAAGGGGCAATATTCTCCGGAACTGATATACAAATTACTAATACTACAACAGGAATTTATATTTCTGATATTAGTACATTACAAAGTGTAACTAGTCGAGGTAATACAACTACTAGTACTATTGTAATTAATAACACAATAATATCAACCGGAACAACTACCGGAGCATTAGTTGTTCAGGGTGGCGTAGGTATTGGTGGAAATTTATATGTATACGGAGCATCGACATTTACTGGCGCATTAAATGCTTCTTCGATTTATATTCAAGGGTCTCTATTAACTGGATTGACCGGTACATTCCAAACTAAGGTACTTGTAGCAAACACTACCCAATCATATAGTACTGATACTGGTGCATTACAGGTGTATGGCGGAGTTGGGATTGGTGGTAATTTATATGTCGGAAACACAGCTACTATTATCAGTAATGCAATTTCAAATAGCACTAATAGTGGAGCATTACAAGTATATGGCGGGGTAGGTATTGGTGGAAATCTAAATGTTGGAGGTATTTCGACATTTACTGGGGCATTGAACGCTTCCTCAATTTACATTCAAGGATCTTTGGTAACTGGATTAACAGGTACATTCCAATCAATAGTATATATTAATACTACTACTCAATCTAATAGCACTGCTAGTGGAGCGTTGCAAGTACAAGGCGGGGTAGGTATTGGTGGTAATTTATGGATTGGTAATACAGCTACAATTATCGGTACTACTATATCAACCGGAACTAATAGCGGTGCACTACAAGTATACGGCGGAGTAGGTATAGGCGGCAATTTATATGTTGGTGGAAATATTGTAGGTGGCGGAACTATTAGCGGAATTGCTACTTCGGCGACTACCGTAATCATAACAAATACTTCATCTTCTGTTGCACAATACATTGCATTTGTTAATACGACCACTGGATATACTGGAATCGAAACTAACGGGCCGACTGGATTAGTATATATACCTGGTAATAACAGTTTTGGCATTAACACTTCAACACCGACAGCATCATTAACAGTCAATGGTTCCGCAATTATTAGCGGCATCACAACTGTCACTAACACAACAATATCAACTGGAACAACTACTGGAGCATTAGTTGTTCAGGGCGGCGTAGGTATTGGTGGCAACTTAAATGTATATGGAGCATCGACATTTACTGGTGCATTAAACGCTTCTTCAATCTATATTCAAGGATCTCTATTAACTGGGTTAACTGGAACTTTCCAAACTAAAGTACTTGTAGCAAACACTACTCAATCATATGGAACTGATACAGGCGCATTACAAGTATACGGCGGAGTTGGAATCGGTGGTAATTTATATATCGGCAATACTGCTACAATTCTCGGCACTACTGTATCGACTGGTACAACCACAGGTGCATTAATTGTTCAAGGCGGCGTAGGTATCGGCGGCAGTTTATATGTCGGTGGTGGTATTAATGCTAGTGGAACAATTAGTGGCGTTGCATCGTCGGCTACTTCGGTCAATATAACAAATGTCAATAGTACATTTACTCAATATATTGCATTTGTTTCAACAACTACCGGATATACTGGAATTGAAACAAATGGGCCAAATGGATTGGTATATGTACCCAGTAACAATAGTTTTGGTATTAACACTTCAACACCAACCGCGTCATTAACAGTTAATGGGTCCGCAATCATCAGTGGCATCACAACTGTTACTAACAATCAACTATCGAATAATACTACTACAGGCGCATTACAAGTATATGGTGGAGTTGGAGTTGGTGGGAATTTAAATGTCGGCCAAAACTTTGTTGTTACCGGCACTTCGGTGTATTATGGGCAGGTAATTGTTAACAATAATTCTAATCAAAGTAGCTCGACTACATCAAATGCATTAAATGTTGTTGGTGGAATAGGTATTGGCGGCAATTTAAATGTCGGAGGCACCACATACTTACAAGGTGATTTATATGTAGATGGAACACAGTTTATTGTTAATAAGTCGGCCATTTATAGCGGCGATTTAACAATCACTTTGGCAACAGGAACCACAGCATCTGTATTTGCAACTAATGCAGGATTACAGATTGGCCCTACCGCTAGTGTTTATATTTCTTGGTTGTATGACGGTGTTAATAACTGGAAATCAAGTGGCGGTATTATTGTTAACAATACTGCTACAATTAATGGTGCAACATCGTCGACTAGTCCTACATCCGGTGCATTAATTGTTCAAGGTGGTGCAGGTATTAATGGTGCATTAAATGTAGGTTCCTATATCAATGTTGCTAATGGATTGTTAGCAACTAACACGTTTACTGGGAATTATACAGACGGTATCATAGTTGATTATCAAACTGGTAATGGAAGAATCACTGTAGGGGTCAATGATAATTTAACTTTCTATGCTGGAAATTACAATTCAAGTACAACTGTCGCTACTGTTGCAATTAGTAGTACTGGATCAGTACTTGTATATGGAACTGCACAATCGATTAATACTCAAACTGGCGCACTAGTTGTTCAAGGCGGCGTAGGCATAGGTGGCGATGTATGGATTGGCGGTAATATTAATGCTAACGGCACTATTAAAGGAATAGCTAATACAGCAAGTACTGTAGTAATTACTAATGTAACTACATCAACACCGCAATATATTGCATTTGTTAATACAACTACTGGGTATGCCGGAGTTGAAACTAATGGCCCGAATGGGTTAGTTTATCAGCCAAATAACAACTTCTTTGGTATTAATACTTCAACATTGACTGCAAATTTAACAGTTAATGGTACAGCAGCAATCAGTGGTGTTACTACCGTAACTAATACACAACAAGCATCAAATACACAAACCGGAGCTGTTCAGATTTACGGAGGAGTAGGAATTGGGCAAAACCTATATGTTGGCAATAATATTAATACATTTGGTCCAACATCTTCCTTCGGTGATTTAGTTAGTAATTCGACATTTAATGTTAATGCTACACGTTCATTAAATTTAATCGGCACCGCTGCTGTAATGCGTGTTGCAAGATCTAACACTAATGGTGATCCTTCGGTTGAATTAATAAATCTTAATACCCAAACTGGAGCTATCGTCACTTGGTGGGATTTCTATTCAAATTCTTCAACAAATAATTTTGTTATTCGTAATAGAGGAACAGGTGCTTCTACAGATTTGTATGCTAGTTTCAGTCCTACAGGAACGACATTAGGTGTTGTTCCGGTCACTATCAGTACTACTACAGATTCAACTACCAGTAATTCAGGAGGATTGATAGTTTCCGGCGGTGTCGGCATCGGAAAATCCTTATATGTAGGATCCTCTGCTACGATAGCTAGCACATTGGTATCAAATGGTTCTACTAATGGTGCACTTGTTGTATTAGGTGGAGTTGGTATCGGTAAAGGGTTAAATGTAGGGTCCTACATATCAGCTAATAATGGTATCTATTCAATCGGTACATATACCGGTAATTATACAGATGGAATCGTTGTTGATTATACTACTGGCATCGGTAGAATTACAGTCGGATCTGGAGATGGCTTAATATTCTATAGTGGAGGTTATAATTCAACTACAACTTTTGCCACTGTTAGTATTGATAGTACCGGTACTGTAGCAATTTATAGTACTGCAACAGGTCAAAATTCAACAGCCGGGCAGGCTCTGTATGTTGCAGGTGGTGTCGGAGTTGGACAAAATTTATATGTAGGCGGCACAGTATATGCCAGTAATTTTGCTGGTGACGTCGGTACAGCTACTACAGTAGTTGTTACTAATAATACTAATTCTTCAGCAGTACAATATCTGACTTTTGTCGGAGGAACAGTAACTGCTCCGGTAGGAGCAAATATATATGCTTCTCAACCAAGTGGCATTACATATATTCCTAACGGTAATTTATTCGGTATTAATACTTCAACATTGACTGCAAATTTAACAGTTAACGGCACAGCAGTAATTAGTGGGATTACTACAGTAACTAATATTCAGCCATCGAATAATACTACTACAGGTGCACTGCAAGTATACGGCGGAGTAGGTATAGGTGGTAATTTAATAGTCGGTCAAAATTTTGTTGTTACTGGTACTTCGGTATATTACGGGCAGGTAATTGTTAACAATGCTTCTAATCAAAGTAGCTCGACTACATCAAATGCATTGAATATTATTGGTAGTGCAGGCATTGGTGGAAACTTGAACGTCGGCGGTACTACATACTTACAAGGTGATTTATATGTAGACGGAACACAATTTATTGTTAATAAGTCGGCTATTTACAGTGGCGATTTAACGATCACTTTAGCAACAGGAACTACTGCTTCTGTATTTGCAACTAATGCAGGATTACAAATAGGACCAACAGCTAGTGTTTATATTTCTTGGTTGTATGACGGCGTTAATAATTGGAAATCAAGTGGTGGTATTATTGTTAACAATACTGCTACAATTAATGGCAACACAAATGCGACGTCGACCACTACAGGAGCATTAATTGTTACCGGTACTGGCGGCGTAGGTATTGGAGGAAACTTATACGCTAGTGCAATTTATGATAATAATGCTAGAGTAATTACTACTGCGACAATTGGTAATTTTGGCGTTACTTCGATTACGGCAGGAACAGATACTGCAGTAAGTACAGCAACCGGTGCCGTTATAATATGGAATACCGGTACATTACAAACTGTTACCAGCAGAGGTAATTCAACCAATTATGCCATATTAATTACTAACACTACAACTTCAACAGGTACTAATAGCGGAGCATTAACAGTTACCGGCGGTGTTGGAATTGGAGGAAACTTAAATGTTGGCGGTATTTCAACCTTTACTGGCGCATTAAATGCTGCATCAATTTATATTCAAGGAGCTTTATTAACTGGATTAACTGGCACATTCCAATCAATAGTATATGTTAATACCACTACGCAATCAACTAGCACTACTAGTGGTGCCTTACAAGTACAGGGAGGAATCGGGCTCGGTGGAAACATTTATGCAGGTGGTTCTATTACAGCAAATAACGGGCTGTATTCAATTAATACATTTACAGGAACTTACAGTGATGGTATTGTAGTTGATTACATTACTAACTTAGGACGTATTAGTGTCGGACCCGGTGATGCATTAAACTTCTACAATGGAGGACCAGCGGGAACATTAAATTTTGCAATTAGTACCTCAGGCAATGTTACAATTTACAGTAATACCGCTTCGAATAGCCAAGGAACTCAAGGTGCTTTAATTGTAAATGGTGGAGCATACGTAGGTGGCAATTTATATATTAACGGAACATTAAATGTTAATACTGTAACAGGAATAGCTACTTCTGCCACGAACATATATATCACAAATGTTAATTCTACTTCAACGGTACAATATGTCACTTTTGTTAACACGACTACAGGGTATACCGGAATAGAAACTAACGGACCAACCGGAATTACTTATATTCCAAATAGTGGAAATTTTGGTATCGGAACAGCAACGCCGAATTATAAATTGCAAGTAGCAGGATCGTTCGCTGCTACAACTAAGAGCTTCGTAATTGATCACCCGACTAAACCAGGCAAGATACTACGTTATGGTAGCTTAGAAGGTCCAGAAAATGGTGTCTATGTACGAGGCCGTACACAAACCACAATAATTAATCTTCCAGATTATTGGACAGCATTGGTTGACGAAAATTCAATTACAGTAAATCTAACACCGATTGGCTCTACCAAGATGCCGAGCGTAGCTAAAATTGAAAATAATCAAATATATCTAACACCTGCAACTACACGTAGTAAGATTGATTGCTTCTATATTATATTTGCAGAACGTAAAGATACTGATAAATTAATTGTAGAGAGCTAACATGGCAGTTAATTATAATACTTCTATTGTAACTAACGGATTAGTTTTAGCATTAGATGCTGCTAATATTAAAAGCTATCCCGGTAGTGGAACTACTTGGACAGATATGTCGGTTAATAGATATACCGGTATAATGGGCACAGGAGTTGCATATTCGTCAAATAATGGCGGCATAATGACATTTAACGGAGTTTCTACAGCAGCCGTTAGTATAACATCTAGTGCGTTATCTAATTTAACTAACAACTTTACTGTAGAAGCATGGTACCAAAGTAATGATAATCATCCTGAAATAATGGCCAACGGATCCGGCGGCAATGGATTTGTTTTCGGATATTTTTCTAGCAATCCCACTAATTGGAAAGTTACAAAATACGGAATAATCGACATTTATATAGGTTCAATACCTCAAAATACCGCTTGGCACCAAGTAGTTTTAGTATATTCTAGCACAGCAGGTGTAGCAGTATACGTCGATGGATCGTTAAACGGAACTTCTCCTGACACTACTAATTTATCTGCCGGAAACTCGACTATAACTATAGGTAAAGGTGAATCAACAAGTTATATGCATAATGGTAGCATCGGCATCGTTCATTGGTATAATAGAGTATTATCTGCTGATGAAATTAATCAAAATTTTAATGCCCACAGAGGAAGATATGGAGTATAAACAATGATACCTTTAACCACTTATATGATTTTTCCTGTTTCAGAAATAGATAAAATAGATTTTTCACAAGTATTAGAAACTAGTCAAGATACTGTGAGAAAATCTATCGACGGCTCTTTGACCTTTGTTAATTGGTACGGTACTAGTTCGGATATGCCGGACTTTTTAAACATAGTCTCGGGTACGCAAGGCCCTTATACTTATGAAGAAATTTTATCAATCTTAGCAAGCAAAGTTTGGACTTTAGAATTTACTAGGAGCATTTAATGGCATTAGCACATAGTCCTCAAATAGTTACTAACGGATTGATATTAGCATTAGATGCTGCTAATACTAAAAGTTATCCCGGTAGCGGAACAATTTGGACAGATATTAGTGGTAATGGATATAAAGGGACACTCAACGGCGGTATAACATATTCCAGCACAGGTGGGAGCGCACTAGTATTTGGTGCGGTGAATACAACAACTGATTATGTTTCATTGTCTTCTGCACCGGTAGTAACTTCCGCAATGTCTATAGAGGTTTGGGGAAAGTTTAATACATATCCCGGAGGCGCTGGAAGTTACAATATAGTAGGAGAGAAAAATAGTATATTCAGGTTAATGTATGGTAGCTCAAGTTTTAGCTGGGCTATGGCAACTACAAACAATGCATGGTACAGTACCGGAACAACTTTAAATATAAATGGAATAACTATCGGTAACTGGAATCAAGTAACAATTGTTTATAACGGAACTAATATTTTAGGATATTTAAACGGAACCTACCGATCAATAACTAGTGCAGCTATTTCAGGAAATGTCATATCGCCTGTAAGTTTTTATATAGGGCAATCAGATGCTGCTACGGGACTTAGCTATGCAGCAGGATCAATAGCATCAGTTAAATTATATAATCGTGCACTATCTGCCAACGAAATTAATCAAAATTTTAACGCCTACCGTGGGAGGTATGGGTTATGAGTGTATTT